>Ga0268277_1001100_pt1 | contig 19443 bp, 33 predicted proteins | sample saktaG_5_FD_190132 | JGI IMG/M metagenome (GOLD analysis project Ga0268277, IMG submission 190132) | Saline water microbial communities from Sakinaw Lake, British Columbia, Canada - sak_2010_1_5_50m | ecosystem: Environmental > Aquatic > Non-marine Saline and Alkaline > Saline ...
CGAAATGAACGAAGTGAATGCAGGGCGCCGAGCCCCCTGCCTGCCGGCAGGCAGGCGTCTCCCGCTCCATTATTTAATAATCCAAGTTATATCCGGGGCTCGAAGAGAGCCCTGTTTTAAAATGCGCCGAGCACCGAAGCATGAATAGCGTCTTTTAAGCACAACAATGCGTGCTTGGAAGACGTTATTTTTTAATATACTATCTGTGCCTTTGTCGAAGCAGCGCTTTGGCTTTTTTTGCCCTGGTTTTTAGTAATATGCAAAAATACCAGCGCTGCGGAGGTGAAGGTACAGATAGTATATTCATATCTGCACCTGGGCGTGTTCATTAACATTAGGTCTTGTCTTTTTTAGCAATATGGTGTATATTTAAATCATGGCAATGGCACATTATGAAAAAGACAGTAAAGAGATACGACTCTTCGGAGAAAAGAGCATAAGAGAAGAGGCCTACCGCAAAAAGATACTACAGCTTGAAAAAGAGATGTCAAAGCTTGAGACCTTTGCAAGAGAGCAAGAAGAAACAACAGATGTCGTACCCGTCAGCCATCCGGAAAACTTAAACAATCTTTATTATGAAAGCCTGATGTCTTTTGACGCACGAATAAAGAAAGAACAGGACTTTCTTGAAAAACGCGCTACAGAAATTACCGAAAGATTAGACGTCCAGGCGCAGAAGGCTCTCCTTAACATAGAAAAGTTGTACCGCAGACAGGTCAAGCTGTTGCTGTTTATGATGTTTGGTTTTGCTGCTTTTTTCGCCGCGATGCTGTTTTATCCAAGGATGGATTTAACCTATAGCCGTTTTGGTACCAGCTATGCTGATAACATGGAAATCAGGATTCCCCACATACGGAATGCTCTTTCAGAAGGGACAAAATACCGCCATAATTATACAATAGGCCATGTCATGGTTGTTGACAAAAAGTATATTGTAGATATCAATCTAAATAATATGCCAATGGATACCTGGTATTTAAGGGACATCGCGCAGGAAGTAGTAAGAGTTTTTAGCAGATCTTCAAGTCGTGCCCCTGGAGAAATAACCTTTAGTTACGACAGCAAGATATATGCAAAAGCCACCCTATCAGACCCTTCTTCTAAGCCCTACATACGTTATTTTCAGTAAAATAAAAATATATTAAAAAACACTTGACAAAAAATATTTTTTTGTTACAATATATACTCTATTTGTCTTAGCAGTGGTAGCGTGTGAAGCTGGAACGGCTTTCTGCGCTGCTGTAGCTCAGTAGGTAGAGCGCGTCCTTGGTAAGGACGAGGTCATGGGTTCGATTCCCTTCAGCAGCTCCAGAAAATAAGATTTTGTTTAGAGGATGTTTTTTTGTTTATTAGTTTATCTGTATGAGTATAATTATTTTTTAAGGAGGGTCAAATGGCAAAGGAAAAATTCTTAAGAACAAAGCCCCATGTTAATGTAGGCACCATAGGCCACGTAGACCATGGCAAGACTACTCTTACATCAGCTATAACAATGTGCTTAAGCAAAAAAGGCATGGCGGAGGTCCGTTCATTTGATTCCATCGATAAGGCCCCTGAAGAAAAAGAGCGCGGTATAACCATAGCCATAGCACACGTTGAATACGAAACAGCAAACCGCCACTACGCTCATGTAGACTGCCCGGGCCACGCTGATTATATAAAGAACATGATCACGGGTGCTGCCCAGATGGATGGGGCAATACTTGTTGTATCAGCCGCTGACGGGCCCATGCCTCAGACAAGAGAGCATATACTCCTCGCCCGCCAGGTTAATGTCCCTTCCGTTGTAGTATTCCTTAATAAAGTAGATATGGTTGACGATAAGGAGCTTTTAGACCTTGTAGAACTTGAGATAAGAGAGCTGCTTTCAAAATATAACTTCCCAGGAGATAAGATCCCCATAGTAAAAGGTTCTGCCTTAAAGGCAATGGAATGCGGCTGCGGCAAGGATGAATGCCCCACATGCAAGCCCATATTTGACTTGATGCAAGCGGTAGATGATGCGATACCAATGCCAAAAAGAGATATTGAGAAACCATACCTTATGGCTGTTGAAGACGTATTCTCAATAACAGGAAGAGGGACTGTTGCCACAGGAAGGATTGAAAGAGGCATTGTAAAGGTAAATGATAATATAGAGATAATAGGCATGCGCCCCGAGATTCAGAAATCCGTTGTCACAGGCGTTGAGATGTTCAGAAAGCTTCTTGATGAAGGCCAGGCAGGTGATAATGTAGGAATACTATTAAGAGGCACAGGCAAGAACGACATTGAACGCGGAATGGTGCTTGCCAAACCCGGTTCTATTACACCGCACACACAGTTTAAGGCAGAGGTCTATATCCTTACAAAGGAAGAAGGCGGCCGTCATACACCATTCTTTAACGGTTACCGTCCGCAGTTTTACTTCAGGACAACCGATGTTACAGGTATCGCTAAACTGCCTGAAGGCGTTGAGATGGTAATGCCGGGCGATAATGTTACTATGGAGATAACCCTTATAACACCAATAGCCATGGAAAAAGAACTCCGCTTTGCCATAAGAGAAGGCGGCAGGACAGTCGGCGCCGGTGTTATCAGTGAGATAATTAAATAGTTCATGGTTCATTGTTCATAGTTGATGGTTAAATAATAGAAAATAATAAGGAACAGATGAAGACAGATCAGAAGATAAGAATAAGGCTTAAGGCCTACGACCACAGGATACTTGATCAGGCAACAGCGGATATAACAGAGACCGCTAAAAGGACAGGGGCTAAAGTAATAGGTCCGATACCATTGCCGACAAGAAGAGAAGATTATACTGTGCTAAGGGGGCCGCATATTGATAAAAAATCAAGAGATCAATATCAGATCAAGATACATAAGCGCTTGATAGATATCTATGATCCTAATGCAAAGACCATTGATGCATTAAAGAAACTGGATCTTGCCGCGGGCGTTGATGTGGAAATAAAATAAGTTGCATTTTACAGACGCCTGATAACGGGCAGCTATGTAAAATGCGTAGTAGTATTTTATGCCCGAAAAATCGGGGATAATAGGAAATTATAAGCTGTATTATAAAATGTAAACAGGGAAGACAAATGATAAATGGAATTTTAGGCAAAAAGATAGGGATGACACAGATCTATGGTAAAGCAGGCGAATTTATACCTGTGACCGTTATTGAGGCAGGCCCTTGTGTCGTTATACAGGTTAAATCTATTCAAAAGGACGGTTATCAATCTGTCCAGATTGGATTTGACCACAAAAAGGAAAGCCGCCTCAACAAACCCTTGCTGGGCAAGTTCAAGAAGGCTAATTTAACGCCTATGTCTTTTGTGCGGGAAATATTGGTAGACAGCACAGAGGGGATTAACCCTGCGGATGTGCTTACAGTTGATATGTTTACGCAAGGTGAATATGTTGATGTCAGAGGGACTTCAATAGGAAAAGGTTTTCAGGGCGGAGTTAAAAGGTGGAACTGGAGCCGTGGCCCGATGTCACATGGCTCTATGTCTCACAGGGCGGGCGGCTCTATCGGAGTAACAGACCCGCCGCGTGTTTTAAAAGGTAAAACTATGGCGGGCCATATGGGTAATAAGCGGTTTACTATTCAGGGCCTTGAAGTGGTTGAGCTTGATAAAGAAAATAATCTGCTCCTGTTAAAGGGTGCTGTGCCTGGAGCAAAGAACAATTATCTCGTTATAAATAAATCGAAGAAGAAAAAGAAGAAACTTCCGAAGCCTGCAGGGGGCGGTGTTGTTAAGAAGATAAATCCTCTTAAGCAGAGCAAGAAGATGATGAAGAAATAGGTGATAAATGGCAAATATTGATGTAGTAGATAAGAGCAACAAAAAATTAGAGGTACTGGAGTTAAGCGACAAAATATTTGGCTCTAAGGTGAACGTATTCCTTCTCCAGCAGGCTGTTACTATGTATCTTGCCAATCAGCGTAAATCTTTCGCTAAGGTAAAGACAAGAGAGGAAGTTCGTGGTGGCGGTAAGAAGCCATGGAGACAAAAAGGGACGGGAAGAGCGCGCGCTGGGAGTATACGTTCTCCTTTATGGAGAGGCGGAGGCGTTACTTTTGGACCTATACCAAAAGACTGGCACTATCAGTTACCTAAAAAGATTAAAAAACAGGCATTGATATCTTCTATAAACGCTAAGATCAATAAAGGGAATATCATTGTAGTTGATGAAATATCACCCGCTTCTCACAAGACCAAGGATATGTCCGCCATTTTAAAGAATTTAAAGATTAATGCTGAAAAAGTTATAATTGTGGCTGATCTGCCAGGGGTTAATCTGTTAAGGTCAGGCAGAAATATTAGAAATTTGAATATTGTAAGGGTGGAAGATGTAAATGCGTATGATATACTCGTAAAGGATAAGCTTGTTTTTGAAAAAAAGGCTTTAAAGAAATTAGAAAAACGCTTAGGCGAGATGAAATCGTCAAAAAAGCTTAAGAGCAGCAGCAAGAAGAAGGTGGCATAAAAATGTACGATAGCCCGCACGATATAGTAAAAAGCCTGTTAAGAACAGAAAAGGGAACACGCCTCATTTCTGAAAACAAGTATATATTCTGGGTCAGCAAAAGATCCAATAAAATACAGATTAAGAAAGCTGTTGAAGAAATATACAAGGTAGGCGTTGTTTCTGTTAATACATCAAATGTTAAGCCTAAGCCGAAGCGGGTTCGTTTTAAGCTTGGCAAGACATCAACATGGAAAAAAGCAGTAGTTACGCTTAAAAGTGGCGATACGATAGAGATGGCGACGAGCTAAATTGCATGGAAGGAAATTAGATGAAACTTATTCAAAGGAAACCTACAACACCTACGCAGAGATTTACTACAGTATCTTCTTTTGAGGAACTTTCAACAGATAGGCCATATAAGCCTTTAACGGTTGCATTGAGAGGCAAAGGGGGAAGAAATTGTACGGGCAGGGTTACAATGCGCCATAGAGGGGGCGGCCATAAAAGGCGCCTTCGTATAATTGATTTTAAAAGGGATAAATATGATATGCCCGCTAATGTGCTTACGATAGAATATGATCCTAATCGTTCCGCAAGAATAGCTTTAGTCGAATATCAGGATGGGGAAAAACGCTATATAATATGCCCGGCAGGCCTTGAAGTAGGAGCCAGTATTATCTCAGGAGACGCGACAGATATAAAGGTAGGTAATTCTACAACACTAAGACGGATACCACCAAGTACTCAGATTCATAACATTGAATTAGCAAAAGGCAAGGGGGGCCAGATTGTGCGCAGCGCAGGCTCTTCAGCCCAGATAATGGCTAAGGAAGACAAATATGCCCATATCAAGCTTCCGTCAGGCGAGATAAGGTTAATAGATATCAATTGTTATGCAACTATAGGGCAGATTAGCAATATAGAACATGAGGGCATTTCATTAGGCAAGGCAGGTAGAAGCAGATGGCTTGGCAGGAGGCCAAAGGTAAGAGGGGTTGCGATGAACCCGATAGACCATCCGCATGGAGGCGGAGAAGGCAAGTCTTCCGGCGGAAGGCATCCATGCACTCCATGGGGAAAGCCCACCAAAGGATATAAGACAAGAAAGAAAAAGAAAAGATCGAATAAATTTATACTTAAAAGAGGCAAAGCCAAGAAGGAGTAGACGAATTGGGTAGATCACTTAAAAAAGGTCCGTACGCGGATGAAAAGCTCATAAAAAAAGTTGAGAAGCTGAAGAGAACAGGCGACAGGAAGCCTATAAAGACATGGTCGCGGAGGTCCACTATACTTCCGGAATTTATAGGGCTTACATTTTCCATACATAATGGAAAGAGTTTTGTATCTGTGTTCATAACTGAGAGCATGGTCGGCCACAAGCTTGGCGAATTCTCTCATACAAGGTTATTCAGAAAACACGGTTCTCATACCGATAAATCAGCTTCGCTTAAGTAAGGGATGTGAAATGATATCAAAGGCTGTTATAAAATACATAAGATTGTCTCCAAGAAAAGCAAGAACGGTTATAGCCCTTATTAAAGGTAAAGATGTAAAATACGCTTTGGGACTGCTTGATAATGCCAATAACAAAAGCTCAGCCGTATTATATAAGCTATTAAAGTCAGCTGTCGCTAACGCTAAGCGTTTCCCGAACGTGAACGAGGATGAATTATATATATCAGATATTTATGCTGACGGAGGGCCGGTATTAAAACGCTTCAGGGCGGAGGCAATGGGCCGTGCCAGCGTATTAAGAAGGCCAACCGCTCATATAACAATTGTTCTGGATACAAAAAAAATAAAAGAAAAAACCCCGGTAAAGAGGCCTGTAAAGATAGCAGAAAATAAAACAAAGCCGGTTAAAGCGAAAACACCGAATAAAAATTTGAGGAGAAAATAGTGGGTCATAAATCGCACCCGTACGGGTTAAGAATAGGTATAACGCATACCTGGAAATCCAGATGGTTTGCTAAAAGAAAAGATTTTGCGGCGCTCCTTTTGGAAGACCAGAAGATAAAAGGGTATATAAAAAAGAATTTTCCGACAGCAGCCATATCCAGGGTAGAGATTGAGCGCGCGAGCGAAAGAGTAAGAGTGATGATATTCACCGCGCGGCCTGGAATAATTATCGGGCGCAAAGGCGCTGATATTGACAGGCTCAGGGAAGAGCTGAATAAAACTACAGGCAAAGAGATATATATTGATATCAAAGAGATCAAGAATCCTTATTTGGATTCACAGCTTGTCGCGGAAAACATAGCTTTTCAGCTTGAAAAAAGAGTAGCCTTTAAACGGGCTATGAAAAAAGCTTTACAGCAGGCCATGGAAGGCGGCGCACGCGGCATAAGGATGCAGTGCGCGGGAAGGCTGGGAGGGGCGGAAATAGCAAGGACAGAAGGTTATAGAAAGGGAAGCATCCCTCTCCAGACATTCAGGGCTAACATAGACTATGGTTTTACCGAAGCCCATACAACTTACGGAAGTATAGGCGTAAAGGTATGGATATATAAAGGTGATGTAGCGTTACAGAGTGTGGATAAGGAAAAGGAGACAGGTTCAGATGGCCTTGATGCCAAAAAGAGTTAAATATCGTAAAGCTCAAAGGGGCCGCCGCCGTGGCATGGCAACTTCAGGAAACCAGATAAACTTTGGGGAATACGGGCTCCAGGCATTGGAGAACGCATGGCTTACGAATACCCAGATAGAAGCAGCGCGTATCGCGTTAAGCAGGCACACAAACAGGGGCGGTAAGGTTTGGATAAGAGTATTTCCTGATAAGCCTGTAACGAAAAAGGCAGCGGAAACAAGAATGGGCAAAGGCAAGGGCATGCCTGAATCATGGGTTGCTGTAATCAAAAGAGGAAGAATGATTATGGAGATAGAAGGTTTGCCTGAGGATATGGCGCGTGAAGCAATGAGGCTTTCAGCAAGCAAACTTCCTTTTAAAACTAAATTTGTCGTAAGGAGACATACTTGATGAAGCCCAATGATTTAAGAAACATGACAAAAGATGAGCTGAACATTAAAGTACTGTCTCTTAAAGAAGAGCTTTCAGGTTTATTGTTTCAGCAGAAAACAGGCACTATCGAGAAGTCCGCGAGAATATCACAGATAAGAAAAGATATTGCCAGGATAAAGACCATAATAAAGGAAGAAAGTTATGCAAAATAATGTTGAAAAAGGTAATTCCCGCAGAAAGTTTACAGGTATCGTTGTAAGCGATAAGATGGATAAGACAATAGTTGTAAGTGTTATGAGTTTCAGCAAGCATCCGAAGTACAAAAAGATAAGCAAGCGTCATGCCAAGTTTAAGGCTCATGATGAGAAAAACGCCGCCAAGACAGGCGACAAAGTAAAGATAGTAGAGACCAGGCCGATTTCTAAAGACAAGAGATGGCGGCTGCTTGAAATATTGGAGAGCAAGGCACAATGATACAGATGAGAACGATATTAGACGTTGCCGATAATACAGGGGCCAGAAAGGCATCCTGCATAAAGGTTATAGGCAGATCAGGCAAACGATATGCGCATATAGGCGATATTATAACATGCAATATAAAGGAATCGACCCCGGAAGCTGCGGTCAAAAAGGGCGAAGTTGTAAAGGCTGTTATTGTAAGAACATGCAAGCCCATACGCAGAAAAGACGGCTCAAGGCTTAGATTTGATCGCAATGCATGTGTAATCATAGATAATACGGGCAACCCCCGGGGGACAAGAATATTTGGCCCTGTAGCGCGCGAGCTCAGAGAAAAAGAATTTATGAAAATAGTTTCGCTCGCGCCTGAGGTCATATAAGGGAAAAGATGAAGATAAGAAGAGACGACATTGTAAAGGTTTTAGCAGGTAAGGATAAGGGAAAAACCGGCAAGGTTCTTAAGATATTTCCTGCAAAGAATAAAGCTATTGTAGAGGGCATAAATTATTTTGCAAAACATGCTAAAAAGACTCAGGACAACCCAAAGGGCGGTATAATGCACAAGGAAAGCCCTATGAATGTTTCAAAGCTTTCTATTCTATGTACAAGGTGCAGCAAGCCAGCGCGCATAGGGTTCAGCGTGCTTTCAGATAAGTCCAAGGTTAGAGTCTGCAGAATATGCAAAGAAACAATTTGATTTTTTATGGTATAGGAAAGTATAAATACCATACCACTTCGAAGATTGCATTAGGTTATTGCCGAACCCCGAACCAAATTTCAGAATTTGGTTCGGGGCGAAGCCAATCTTCTTGAACCAGGGATGGACATGGATATAAAAGAAATAAAGAAGCCGAGATTGCAGCTTAAATACGCGGACGAAATAGTGCCTGTGATGATGGATAAATTTTCATACAAAAATAGATTTCAGGTACCCCGTATCAAGAAGATAACAGTAAATATGGGCATAGGCCTGGCAGCCAATGAGGGCAAAATCGCGGAAGATGCCGAAAAAGAACTGGCTCAACTGGTAGGCCAAAAACCGGTTATCACAAAATCAAAAAAAGCAATTTCAAATTTTAAAACAAGAATAGGTTCTCCTGTTGGCTGCGCAGTAGTTTTGCGCAGGGCGAAAATGTATGAATTTTTAGACCGTCTTATAAATGTGGCTTTGCCCAGGATCAAGGATTTTCGAGGCGTATCTCCAAAGTCTTTTGACAAACAAGGTAATTATTCCCTCGGGCTCAGGGAGCACACAATATTTCCTGAACTTGATGTAGACAGGGTGACTAAAGTCAAGGGCATGACAGTAACAATAACAATGACCTCTTCAAAGGTCGCAGAATCTTATGAAGTCCTAAGATTGTTTGGTATGCCATTTGCACAGAAATAATGGCGAAACACAGGAGTAAAAATTGGCAAAGAAAGCATTAATAGAAAAGCAGAAGAGAAAACCCAAATTTAGTGTGCGTTTTTACAACCGTTGCATGTTATGCGGAAGGCCGCGTGGATTTATAAGAAGATTTAAACTTTGCAGGATATGTTTTAGAGAACTTGCCTCTCGCGGAGAAATACCCGGAGTCACTAAAGCAAGCTGGTAATTTAGTTAATAGTTCATTGTTGATAGTTGACAGCTGAAACAATGAACCCTGCCGGCAGGCAGGAATGAACAATGAACTACACCAAGGAGCAATGAACAATGGCACAGACAGATACTATAGCTGATTTTATCACGTGCATAAGAAATGCCTCTTCTGTTAAGAAGGACAGCCTTGAATGCCCTCTTTCCAAGATGCGCAAATCAATATGCGAGATATTAAAAAGAGAAGGTTTTATAAAAGATTATCGTGTGATGAAAGATAATCGTCAGGGAAGGTTAAAGGTTTATTTGAGATATTCAAAGGATAAGAGCAAAATCCCCGCTATAACAAGCTTAAAGAAGATATCCAAGCCAGGGTTACGTGTTTATAAAAAAACAGATGAAATTTCTGAGGTATTGGGCGGCAGAGGCATAGCGATATTATCTACATCAAAGGGAGTATTGACAGACGTAGAGTGCAGGGAATTAAAAATTGGCGGAGAACCACTCTGCTATGTATGGTAGGGGATAAAATATGTCACGTATAGGAAAACAGCCAATTAAGATACCTGATGGAGTAAAGGTCAGTATAGATGAGAAATCTGTGATGCTTGAAGGCCCAAAAGGAAAATTAACATTGAGTTTGCCTTATGGGATAAAAGCAGAATATGCTGAGGATAAAATTTTAATAAAAAGGCTATCTGATACAAAAGACCACAGGATGAAACATGGTTTAATCCGAGCTCTTACCAACAATATGCTCAAAGGTGTCGTAGAAGGATTTGCAAAAGAACTGGAAATACAAGGGGTAGGATTCAAGGCGCAGATAAACGGCAAGAAATTAGTGCTCAATCTGGGTTTTTCACACCCTGTTGAATTTGATATACCTGACGGCATAAACATACAAGTCCCTAAGCCTACGCAAATAGCTGTACAAGGAATCGATAAACAGCTTGTCGGTGAGGTCGCGGCAAAGATCAGGGCTTTTTATAAGCCGGAACCCTATAAAGGAAAAGGTATAAGATATGCTGGTGAGCATGTCAGGAAAAAGGCAGGAAAGACAGTTGCGTAAAAATCTTAAACGTTAAAAGGTTGAAAGATAAGGGATAAATCAAAAATGCAGAAGAAGAGGATTTTACAAAGCCAATTAAGGCATAAACGTTTAAGAAAAAAGATTGTTGGCACAGCCCAAAAACCGAGGTTGTGTGTGTACAGATCATTAAAGAATCTATCAGCACAGCTCATAGACGATATAGAATCAAGGACGCTTTTGTCATTATCTACCTTTGGCAAGGAATCAAAGAAAAGCATAAGCTATGGGGGCAATATTTCTGCCGCTACATCTATGGGTAAATTGTTTGCGTCAAAGGCCATAGAAAAAGGTATAAAAAATGTAGTCTTTGACAGAGGGGGAAGGCAATATCATGGCAGGGTAAAGGCCTTTGCCGAATCCGTACGCAAGGAAGGTTTAGTTTTTTAATAGGAGGTTAAGATTTTGGCTGATAAAAATTTATCAAGAACAGTAAAAGGAGCAATGCCCACGGCAAAACGGGGAGAAGGCTTAAGTGGTGCTGCCTCAAAAGGCCATAGCGCTTTTATAAGACAGCAGGCAACGGATGATATGTTTGAGAAAGTCCTTTCCATAAACCGTACCTCAAAGGTAACAAAGGGCGGAAAAAAGATAGGATTTAGCGCGCTTGTAGTTGTAGGCGACAGGAAGGGTAGTGTAGGATATGGTTTTGGAAAAGCGAATGAAGTAGCCGATGCCATAAAAAAAGGCTTGAATGATGCTAAAAAGACAATGTTTAAAGTGTCCCTGAATGGATCTACGATACCCCACGAGGTGATGGGTGTTTATGGCGCAGCCAGGGTGCTCTTAAAACCGGCAGGTGAGGGTACAGGCGTTATAGCCGGAGGGGCGACGAGGGCTATGTGCGATGCGGCAGGGATAAGGGATATTTTAACGAAATGTTTAGGGTCAAATAATCCTTTTAATATTGTTAAGGCAACGGCAACGGGCTTCAAAGAGTTGATGTCAAAAGACAGAGTTCGTGAGTCTGATAACGAGGACTCCAAATAAAAGAGCGGAAATAAAATGACTATAATGGATTATTTAAAAGTGCCAAAAGGCGCAAATAAGAAGACTAAGAGGCGCGGCAGAGGGCAGGGTTCCGGGCATGGCAAAACAGCATGTAGAGGCCATAAGGGGCAATCAGCCCGAGGTAATACAAAGAAGTACAAGGGAGGAGAAGGCGGGCAGATGCCATTAGCCAGAAGGCTGCCAAAAAGAGGTTTCACTAACAAATACAAACGTGATTATCAAATAGTCCATACAGGGTCGCTGAACTTTTTTTCAGACGGAGATGTCATAACTTTGGATGCTTTGAAAAAAAAGCGCCTGATAAAAGACAAGCTCTCTCTTGTGAAAGTATTAAATTCTGATAAGCTCCAAAGGAAGGTTGAGGTTTGTGCCCATGGTTTCAGCAAAAAAGCCAGGCTTGCCATAGAAAGCTTAGGAGGCAAAGTGGTTGTTCTAGATAAACCATCGCCTATCAAGCGCAGAGTCAATGACAAGATAGTTATGGCGGATAGCCTGCCTACCGGCAGGCAGGCCTGCCTACCGGCAGGCAGGCCTTGAAACCTAAAACCTAAAACCTGAAACCTGAAACCTAAAACCTAAAACCTAAAACCTGAAACCGAGACATATGTTTGCAGCACTAAGCAATATATTTAAAATACCTGACCTGCGAAAAAAAATATTACTAACTTTTGCTTTAGTAGCAGTTTACAGGATAGGTGGGTATATACCGACTCCGGGTATTGATGGAGCGGCATTGTCCCAGTTCTTTGATAATATCGCAAGAACAGCAGGCGGAACGCTCTTTGGTATTATGGACCTGTTTAGTGGAGGCGCTATATCAAAGCTTACTATATTCGCTTTGGGTATAATGCCGTATATATCTGCTTCAATCATAATGCAGCTTCTTACAACAGTTGTACCCTCACTTGAAAAACTTGCAAAAGAAGGTGGTGAAGACGGAAGAAAAAAGATAACCCAGTATACGAGGTATGGTACTGTAATACTTGCTATCGTCCAGTCATTTTTTATAAGTTTATGGGTTGAGAACCCGGCTAATTTTCAGGGTATGCAGATTGTACAGTTTCCCGGATTGGGTTTTAGGCTTCTGACTGTTCTGACATTTGCAAGCGGTACGGCTTTTATCATGTGGTTGGGAGAGCAGATATCAGAGTACGGTATAGGTAATGGAATGTCTATACTTATTACAGCTGGCATAATTTCAAGGCTGCCTGTAGCTATAAGGCAGCTCGCTATGCTCCTATCCCCTTCATCAGGGGCACAAACTCAGGTAAGCGTATTTAAGCTTATTTTTATGGTCATTCTACTGGTATCAGTTATAGTTGCGGTTATAATGATAACACAAGGCCAGAGGAGAATCCCTGTCCAGTATGCTAAGCGGATAATAGGCAGAAAGGTTTATGGCGGGCAAAGCACTTATATACCCTTTCGTGTAAATCATGCGGGCGTTATACCAATTATATTTGCTCAATCACTTTTAATGTTTCCCGCTACTATCGCGGGTTTTATACCTAACGCGGCCTTTCAGAATGCTGCGAATTTTTTATTAAGGCAGGGTTTTATATATAGCATACTTTACTCTCTTTTGATAATATTTTTCTGTTATTTTTATACAGCTATTACGTTTAATCCTGCAGAGGTTTCTGATAATATGAAGAAGTATGGCGGTTTTATACCAGGTATACGCCCCGGTAAGCCGACAGCCCAGTACTTTGAGCGTATATTAAACAGGGTTACTCTGCCGGGAGCTATATTTTTAGCAATAATAGCAATATCACCTGATCTGATAAGCAAGGCCCTCAAGATACCCTATCTTGTTGCAAGTTTTTTTGGAGGGACTGCTATACTTATTACGGTTGGTGTTATGCTTGACACCATGAAACAAGTCGAATCCCAGCTTCTTATGAGACATTATGAAGGATTTCTTAAAAAGGGCAAGATAAGGAGCAGGCGTTGAGAATAGTCTTATTGGGCCCTCCGGGAGCTGGCAAAGGAACGCAGGCAAAGGTTCTTTCTGATAAACTGGATGTCGTTCATATATCGACAGGTGATATATTTAGAGAGGTGAAAAAAAGCGGCAGTGAACTTGGGGAGCGGCTTTCTGATTGTATGAACCGCGGTGTACTTGTACCCGATGATATAGTCAACCAGATAGTAGTAGAGCGGCTTAAAAAAGAGGACATAAAAACCTCTGGTTTTATACTTGATGGATACCCGCGTACCAGAAATCAGGCAGAGGCGCTTGATAAAGCCTTGGATCTTGTTGGGATGAATCTGGATATGGTTATATATATGAAAACATCCAAAGAGATTATATTGAAAAGACTTACCGGAAGGCGGGTATGCAGGCAGTGTGGAAGTATCTTTCATATACAGAATATACCACCTAAAAAAGCAGATGTATGCGATCATTGCAATGGCGAGCTTTACCAAAGGGATGATGACAAGGAAGGCACTGTTCTAAAACGACTTGATGTTTACCAGCAGCAGACCCAGGAATTAATAGATTATTACGGAAAGCTGTCAACGCTTAAGACAGTATCAGGAGATCTTGATGTAAGGCAGCTTTACGATGTTCTTTATGAGCTCTTTGGCAGTGAAGGGTTGTTATGATAGAGCTGAAATCCCCCAGCCAGCTTGATGGGATAAGAAAAGCATCAAGGATTTTAGTCGATATATTGGCAGGCTTAAGAAAGATGGTAAAACAGGGTATTACCACAAGCTCTTTGGATGAGTGGGCCAGAAAACAAATAATAGCCGCCAATGCCCGTTGCGCGTTTCTTGGGTATAAGGGGTTTCCAAAGTCAATATGTACCTCTGTAAATGAAGAGATAGTCCACGGCATACCAGGAGAAAGAATCTTGAAAGAAGGCGATATTATCAGCATAGACGCGGGGGTAGAGCTTGATGGTTATTTTTCGGATGCTGCTGTCACAGTTGCTGTCGGCCAGATAACAAGTCAGGCAGTCAAGCTTATAGATGTTACAAGAAAAGCATTATCAAAAGCGATAGAACTTGCTGCCATTGGATGCAGGGTATCTGACATATCCTGCGCCATCGAGGAATGCGCTAAAGAAAATAGTTTTGCTGTTATAAGAGAATTTGTAGGTCATGGGATTGGCCTTAATTTACACGAAGACCCCCAAATACCTAATTTTGGCCAGCGTGGCATGGGTGTAAGGCTAAAAGAAGGAATGGTGCTTGCTATAGAGCCTATGATAAGTGCGGGGAAGCCGGATATGGAAGTATTATCTGATGGCTGGACAGCCGTGACCAGAGACCGTAGCCTCAGCGCCCATTTTGAGCATACAATTGCCATTACAGGCCAAGGCCCTGAGATTCTGACAGAAGGAATAGAATGAAAGAAGAAGCAATAGAGGTCGAAGGAACAATATTAGAAGCATTGCCTAATGCCAGGTTTAAGGTTGAGCTTGAAAATGGGCACCGCGTGCTTGCTCATGTTTCAGGAAAGATGAGAATGTATTTTATCAGGATACTGCCGGGAGACAAGGTTAAGCTGGAATTATCTCCTTATGATTTAACAAAAGGCAGAATTATTTATCGGGAGAAGTGATATTATGAAAGTAAGGTCATCTGTTAAAAAGATCTGCTCAGAATGTAAGGTTATAAGAAGGAATAATGTTGTAAGGGTAATCTGCAAAAACCCAAAGCATAAACAGAGGCAGGGCTAGTTAGTTCATTGTTCATTGTATTATATCAGATAAATAAGAGATGAGGGAGTAAAGAGATGCCGAGAATCTGTGGTGTAGATATACCAAAAGAAAAAAGGATAGAGATTTCATTAACTTATATTCATGGAATAGGCAGGACGCTTTCAAACAAAGTGTTGAAAATTGTCCAGATAGACCCGAATGTAAGGGCAAAAGACCTGACCGAAGGAGAGATAGCTAAGATTACAACTGCTATCAATAAAAACTATATGGTTGAAGGGGATTTGCGAAGGGATGTTGCCGGAAACATAAAGCGCCACATGGACATAGGTACTTATCGCGGCCAGCGGCATAAAAAAGGCCTGCCGGTAAGAGGCCAAAGCAGCAAAACTAATGCGCGCACACGGAAAGGTCCGAAACGTACTGTCGGAGTTATGAGAAAGAAGTAATCAGGGATAAACAACAGGAGAAAGAAAAGTGGCAAAAAAACCTAAGGCAAAAAAGAAGGTTAAACGAAATGTACCGCACGGCCTTGCTTATATATTGGCAACTTTTAATAATACCATAGTTACTATAACGGATATGCAGGGTAATACACTTTGTTGGGCAACAAGTGGTGGAAGCGGTTTTAAGGGGTCTAAGAAATCAACGCCTTTTGCTGCTCAGATAGCAGGGGATAAGGCGGCTAAAAAAGCAAAAGATTTCGGAATGCAGAAGATAGATGTATTTGTAAAAGGCCCAGGCGCAGGTAGAGAATCTACTATAAGGGCTATACAGGCAGCGGGTTTACAGGTTAATTCTATTACAGATACTACGCCTATACCACATAATGGCTGCAGGCCGCCTAAGAGAAGAAGAGTGTAGCGAGTATATAAAATCGAGGAGTAAAAATGGCAAGGCGTATAGGAGCAGTATGCAGGTTATGCAGAAGAGAGGGGATAAAGCTCTTTTTAAAGGGTGCACGGTGTATGAGCGAGAAGTGCTCTTTTAATAAGAGGGGCTATAGTCCGGGCCAACATGGCCAGGGCAAAGGCAGGAGGACGAAGGTTTCAGATTATGGTATGCAGCTTAGAGAAAAGCAAAAGGTAAAGCGTATTTATGGTATTCTTGAAAAGCAATTTAGAGGCTATTTCCAAAAGGCGGAAAAACAAAAAGGTATTACGGGCGAAACGCTGCTTCAGATGCTTGAGAGAAGGCTGGATAATGTAATTTTCAGGGCATGCTTTGCGTCTTCGCGCGCTCAGGCAAGACAGATGGTAAGGCACAGCATGGTTCGGGTAAATGATGTAGGGGTTAATATACCCTCTTTTCTTGTTAAAAAGGGTGATGTAGTCCATGTTATAGTTGACCCTAAAGACTCAAAGAGAATGGAAGAGAGTTTAAAGGTGAATAAGGATCGCGGAGTTCCGAAGTGGCTAAGTTTAAATGATGCGCAATTTTTAGTAGACATAAAAGAACTTCCAAGCAGGGATGATGTAGGTTTCCCTATTAATGAACAGCTTATTGTTGAATTATATTCCAAGTAAATGAGCCCCGAACCAAATTTATATGCAAACGTTAATCAGTAAAATTTGTTACGGGGCGAATTTATCCTGATCCGCCGTAGGCGGAGAAGGATCCAGAGCATGCGTTAAAAAGCTGAACCGCTGTTAAATAAAAAAAAGAGGAGCGACAAATATGGGGATATCCTGGAGAAATTTTGAGATGCCTAAACTCTTAAAAGCAGATGATAGCACTCTTACAGACATATATGGAGAATTTATTGCGGAACCTTTTGAAAGAGGCTATGGCACTACCCTTGGAAACAGCTTGAGGAGAGTTCTGCTTTCATCTGTCGAAGGAGCTGCGGTTACAAGCATAAAAATTGAAGGAGTTGCCCATGAATTTGGCTCCATACCTGGCGTTGTCGAAGATGTCACTCAAATTATACTTAATATAAAAAACCTTGTCTTAAGAAGTCATACATCAGCTCCGAAGCCTATATTTATAAAAATACACCGTAAGGGTGCGGTCACTGCTAAGGATATCATATCCGATGAAACGCTTGATATTATAAATCCCGGCCTGCATATAGCTACGCTTAATAAGGATGCTAAGCTGAATATAGAGATGGAGATAGGAAAAGGAAGAGGGTATGTGTCTGCTGAAGACAACAAAAAAGAAAATCAGGCAATAGGTGTTATAGCGATAGATTCTCTTTTCAGCCCGGTTACAAAGGTAAATTTTCTTGTAGAAGATACCAGGGTAGGCCAGGTCACTGATTATGATAAATTAACCATTAAGATATGGACCAATGGAGCTGTGAGCCCGAAAGAGGCGTTGCTTTATGGCTCCAATGTGCTTCAAAGGCACCTTGACATATTTGTTAATTTCGGAAAACTTCCTGAAGATCTGGAAATAGTCGATGAGCCCGAAGAAGACGCTGATCTTATAGAGAAGATGAAAATGCCTGTCTCAGAACTCGAGCTTTCTGTAAGAAGCGCTAACTGCCTTGAGAAGGCAAAGCTTAAAACAATAGGGGAAGTTGTGTCAAAGACTGAAAGCGAGATGTTGAAATATCGTAATTTTGGAAAAAAATCATTGACAGAGATAGTGGGAGTATTGGAGAGCATGGGCTTTTCCCTGGGAATGAAAATAAAGAAAATGTAAGATTACTGGAGAAAGACTTATAATATGAGGCATAGAAAACTAAATAAAAGATTAGGAAGAAATAAATCGCAGAGAAAGCAATTATTGAGGTCTCTTGTCAGAGGGCTGTTTTTGTCTTATAAGATAGAGACTACGCTTGCCAAGGCAAAAGAAGCCAGAAAGCTTGCGGACAATATAATAAAATACGCTAAATTAGGCACCTTGAAAGATATAAGGGCCATAGAAAGTGTAATTCAGGATAGGGCTCTTGTATCAAAAATCGTAAAGGTGGTGGCTCCTCTGTCGAAAGACAGGAAAGGCGGATATACAAGGATTGCTAAGATACGTTCTAGAAGAGGCGATGGGGCCCAAATGGCTGTTTTGGAGCTTACAGATATGCCGTTTAAAGAAGAAAAGCAAAAAAAACCTAAGAAGCAAAAATCTAAAATAGCAGATACCAAACCTGCGGCAAAGCTCCAAGCCCAGAAGGCCCGGCAAGCCGAGGCGCAGGTTGAAGATAAAGGAAAAGAAGAAATTGCACAAGAAAAAGAAAAGGTATCTTTGAAATCACAAGCACCCAAGGCAGATAAAGAACAGGCAGATCAGAAAAAACAAGAACCAAAGACTAAGCCTTACAAGAGGTCGGAAAAAGAAAGATCAGAGCAGGATAAAAAAAGCCTATTAGGAAAGTTTAAAAAATTCTTTAAGAAATAATATTTGGAGCACTTCTAGTTTATAGGAACGGTTCCTGAGCATTATCACCCCTGCCTACCGGCAGGCAGGCCTGCCTACCGGCAGGCTTAACCCCTTAAAAACAGCCTTAAAAACAGCTATTGACAATGCATTGGTTATTATGTATACTTATGATGAATAAGATATGAGGTGTGATATGATTAAAACATTATTGACGAGTAACAATTATAATGGTAAATATGTAGCTTTTAAGGATTTTGGCGATTCTACTGTTGTTGGTGAAGGCACAACCCCGCAGGAAGCCTATGAAAAAGCCCAAAAACAGGGCTTTAAAAACCCTGTAGTGACTTTTGTACCAATAAAAGATATGATCCAGATCTATTAATGGAAATTATAAGTGCCCCATTTTTAAAGTTTTCCCCTGATGATATGCCACGCCCGTGGCTTCCGCTTGCAATTCGAAACCCCCACACAAACCAAGTGATAAATGTCTACGGCCTTATCGATACAGGGGCTGATGAATGTGCTGTACCTGCTTATTATGCTCCCATGATAGGACATGATCTTCAGGCAGGTACACGCAAATCGATAAATACAGGTAATGGTGTTACGGTAGCCTATGCACATACCCTTTGCCTTGAAACGCACGGTATTAAAATAGATAATGTGCTAATAGATTTCATGCCTAATTTAAATGTTGTCCTGCTTGGCGTAAAAAGCTTTCTTAGCAATTTTGTTCTTAATATAGATTACTCTAAATCTGTGTTTTCACTTTCCCAGCATTAATGTAATAGTTCAGCTTTCCAAAGTACTGTCTAAAGTACTCCTATAACCAAAACTATCTACAAAAAAAATCCTTGACAGGACCATTTTTTTGTTATATAATCTGATGTGT
>Ga0268277_1001101_pt1 | contig 19429 bp, 14 predicted proteins | sample saktaG_5_FD_190132 | JGI IMG/M metagenome (GOLD analysis project Ga0268277, IMG submission 190132) | Saline water microbial communities from Sakinaw Lake, British Columbia, Canada - sak_2010_1_5_50m | ecosystem: Environmental > Aquatic > Non-marine Saline and Alkaline > Saline ...
AGTCATGCCTTCAGAAAGTTGGTAATTCGTCATAGCCTCCGACGGATAGTTGTGTATAAAAAAACAAACCCCTGTAATCGCTTAATTATTAGCAATAACAGAGGTATTTTGCGGAGAGAATGGGATTGGTGAACCCTCTTCAAACCGCTAGTAAATACAGGCATTTTGCAACGTTGGATTTTTTAGTCCACCGAATAGCCACCCTGATTTTTTACACTAAATTTCCTTGCAAAGAACTTGTTTGCTCAAGACACAAATATACCTAAAAATTCTTTCAATTCATACTTTGATTTCGACTGCCTGATTTTTCTTGTTCAAATACCCTGCCGTAAATAATCTAGCTTTGTTGATTTGACATTCTCAAATATTCCTGATAATTCCTTGATGATTTTAAAATGTAGCTTCGACCTTCAATAACAAATCCATCTAAATTGTGCTGGATGGTGTATGAGGAAAGATCATCAATATTGTTTATAAATCCCCTGCCCTTGAAGTTCAGAGAGGTGTTACATAATACCCCGTAGCCAGTGCGAGCCTGAAATGCAACAAGGAGGTTGTATAACCTGTTGTTGGTCGTAGGCGAGACTGTCTGAATGCGCGCAGTCTTATTCACGTGAGTTACAGCCGCTAGTGCATCCGTTCTTACCTTGTACGTAAAAAGCATATATGGACTCGCGTGGTCGCATCCAAACCAACGCTCAGCCTCATCTTCCAAACAGACAGGAGCGATTGGACGGAATTGCTCACGTTGCTTGATCTCATTCAATCTTATTCTAGTGCCATCTTTGAATGGTGCGGCAAGGATAGACCGGTTACCCAAAGCCCGTGGACCGATTTCATAATTGCCGCTTACCCATCCTAGAATAAGGTCGTTGGCCAACATGTCAGCAATTTTTCCATCATCAGCTACGTACAGATCATATGCCTCCTTATCGTAAAACCCGGACATGTTAAATCTTAAGCCTGAATAGACGTTCCAATCGATTTTTGGGTTTCCAGTATAATGGAATTGTGCATCTATCGCCGTCCCAATCGCCGAACCTGAATCGTTTGCAACAGGTGGTACAAAGACATCTGAAAAAAGACGGGATTCCTTCCACTTTGAGTTCCAGTCGCAGTTCAAACCACATCCCCCCGAAATGAGTAATGGGAAGCCTTTCTTCATGTTCACTTTCGCGAATTGATAAAAGATATCAAAGATCTTATCGCTAAAAATACCTGCGAAGTTGCGGAATTCTGGATCATCCACTCCGACGTTGTAATATCTTGAATGTTCAAGATCTTTGTATAAACTTAGCTGGACATGCGGTGAATTCAATAGAAAGTCGAACAATTTTTTCTCTTCTGCAACGGGGGGTCTGCGATTGGAAAATGAAGCTAATGCCATTAGTTTTCCCGCATCTGAGAAACGAGAAAAGGGTGCACTCTTAGGAAATGTTGGATCTGCTAGACCGTATATTGAGGTAAAACGATTTCCCGGTTCATTAAGGACATTGGCAAGCAGCGATATATTTAACTTAGAATCTATCTCGTAAAAGGCACCAATATCTCCTTCCCATACCAACGCATAGCATGGAGTTCCTTTAGGTAGAGTTGACATTCCAAAAGCACATAGTAAATGCGACCTCTCGTGAGATGACGAGAAATAGTGAACAGTCCTTCCCAAAAAGTGCCGTTTCTTTAACAAAATGGTACTTTTCATCAAGCCACGGTACCCAGCATGATAAAATGATCCTAGTAAGGGCTCTTCGCGTGGCCACCAGCCACCGATACAAATAGCATCTGGCAATTCATCAAGTTCTCCAAAAACATTAAATACATCATGACTGGATATCGGCGAATATCTGTAGTTCGAGTTCTTCTCTGCCTCAATAGAAAAAATCAAATGAGCATCCTTCAGGTAAACAATAGAACCATCATGACTGGGATTATAGGAAAGAATATTCATAATTGTTGGTGATTATTAGTGTCGATTCGCTTTCATCATAATCGATTTTATAAACGTAGTTGCGGGGAGGCGTCGGTTATTCAGCCGGCCAGCAAGTTCTTTGGAACGACAAGGCCAAGCATTTACATGAAGGGCCATTGGCAGATGGGGAATTGGTGTTGGATCCCAGTCAACGCGTCTATGAATTAGACGATCGTCAACGAACCAACGTATCTCACATGGACTCCATTCAATTGAGAACTTATGGTAGCATTCTGATGCGTCAAAGCCAAGGTTTATATAACTTGCTGCACCTCTATATCCATAATCAAACTTCGCACCTTCACAGCCAGGATTGTAAAAGACATTGACCAATAAACGATTAGGTTGATTTCCTGCAATCTCAATATCAATTTCCTGCCTCGGGGAATCGCGATGGAGAAAAAAACCGGTGACTACACCGGGTACGTTCGACGCTTTAATGATTGCTTCAAACCTTCCGAATAAGTAGCGGTCGCAACTAGTTAAAGATGCAGCGCTATATTCTCGGATACCTAGGGATTCCCTTTTAATACTAAGTGCCAACCCAAGCCCATTACAATACTCAATATTTGAGGGACAGAACATTGCTAAATTGTCAGTGAAGGTATCTTCTCGTGGATACCAATTTCCAGTGTCGAGAAATTTTAAATAGTCTTTAAATTTAACAAGAGGCTCGACATTGGATGATTCCCCTTTCTTTGTGACGCAATGAATACCATGCCACCATTGACGTGGTTCAATTACCCATGGCGACTTATCTCGTTTGGGTATTTCACAACTCAGAACTTCGTTTACAGCCAATGTTCCGCACATTAGTTGTCTTTGTCCAACGTCAGCTAAATCAGGGAATGAACAGATTGGTGGAGCACATCTGAGATGCTCGCAAATAATCTGCCATTTGTTTGATGCCTCAATATTAAGAAACGCAATATCAAACCCTTTGAGAACATCACAAATATTTAAATCGTTATTCTCTGTTAAACCAGATTTAGAAGTTGTGATGATGAACTTGCCATGAGGATAGCGCTCCCTTAAAGTTACTGTTTCCTCCTCCAAAGACCTGATATTAACATATGCATCAAAAATTCGATCTCCCCTACCTTCAAGAAGCATCTTTAGTTCAAGATCCGGGAGTGTTTGGAGGTCGCTACAGCATCTATATCCGAGCATGGATAAAGCCATTGCAAGAGATGAAAGGCCAGAATTACAGGGACCAAATGCGAACACTGGTCGCTCTTCTGGACGAATGTGAAACAATGATGCACTCTCACTTGTGATTGTACCAATTTTCGTGAGTGTGGGAAGTATTGAATATGAGTTGGTGGAGTTAACGTCACGTCGCTGGCATATAACAGGACGTTTTATTGCACGTACATCCAGAAATTCGAATTGGTGATTTAACCATAGATCAATGGGCCCTCGGCAGGGAAGTAATTTAAGGAGTTTTTCAGCGCCTTTTTGTGAAATAACATATCCAGAGAGATACCAAAGTCCACGTTCTGGGCGGAACACATTACTTGAAAGGAAAGTCTTTGGTGCTCCATGCTTCACTTCTTCATAAGACAAGTAAAAAATATCGAAATTACTTTTCTTCCTGTCCTCAGCCATGATTTCTGTCCACGCTTGGTCCAGCTTTTGGGCGAACCCAGGTAGAAACCACACATCATCCTCAAGGACTAATACGTATTCATGATTACTCGCCTTCACCCGTCTCCAAACATCAATATGTGATCGAGCAATCGCCACCTCAGGTCGACTCATATGGATCGGAGAATTGAGTTCTACACGTTTGGGTAGAGCTAACGGTTGGGGCTCTACGAAGAGCTGATCTCCAAGTGTATAAATTGGATCGACATCGTCATTTTTTACCGGTTCTTGTAAGAATTGGATTGCATCGATGGCGGCGTACCGTTCAGTAAGGTTCCATATCTCAATTCCTGACCAATCCAACAGATGTCTAAGCTCTTTATGCATCTCGGACCAGCGAGTTGGTTGACGTTTTAGATTGATGACATAAATATGCTCTATCCTCGGCTGTTCCTTTGTATTCAAGGATCCAAATGCTTGAGATCGTTGCTTTGGAAGTAACCTCCGACATTTCAACAAGATGCGAAACAAGAACTTCGAAGGTGAAGACCAAGGAGTGATTAGGTTCATAAAGACGCAGGGATATTTTCTTAGATCATGATTCTCGATAACCACAGCAGTTCGAAAGCCTCCAGTTCCTGGTGTCGTTCCTATAACTAAGTTCCCATCTGCTTCGGGCAAAATCCTCCCAATTAGTTAATACAAGCAACGTCTGTACAATATTGCTGTTCTCAATTGCAGCATTAAATATCGATTTAGTAAGATTACCGGGTCCAGTTGTCGATTGTATTTCTGGCAAACTGTCCCTTACAACCTTTTCAAGGGATATAGTGGCTTGACCAAGTGCGTATTCTATCACAGGGTGTCCGCTACATGCAATAAGCGGATTGTTATTAAAGTAGAAGATCCATGAAGGAGCGTTTATTCCAGGTTTAGTGAATACCGGGGGTGGTATCATCATGTTCGACTCCGTGTTATAGCATAAAGGCTGAATCTTTAACCTCCCATCGATGAAGAGGTGCTGGATTTGACATCCAGTGAACACATCATCAACGTCTATGTAGCATCCACCCTCCAAGAACATATAGCAGAGTCTAAAGTAGTCTGATTGCATTGCGGGATGATAGCACTTGTCATAGGCTCGTTTGTATCTTTGGCCCAGTTTGCGAAGAATAAAATCTCCTGCATGCCGTTTATCGAATAATAGTCTCTCAACTCCTTGCTCCTCTGTCTTTCTCCATGATTCGATACATTCACCAACATCGGCAGGTAGTCGATCCAAATTGTCCCAAAATTGTACAATCCTCTTTGGGATTTTTCTGAAAAAAACTGAGGATTTTATAACAGGAATTCCGGGACCTTGGACAAGTTCCCGAACAAAGTCTGAGCGTGCTTGATGATTTTCCTTTGTCAGATTACATTTATTCATGAAATATGTTTAAAGTATGTTTGGCACATCGAATTTTAATAACAATCCATTGAGATTTCATATCATTCATTTTAAGCATTGTCGGCCCTTTTACAAATTGTGTAAAATTAACTATGTTTGGGTAGTCTGCAAAAAGAAGTGCTCAAGATGAATACTGGTTACGACTAAAACAAACTTCTTTTCAACCGAATCTTTGCTTTCGCATAACAATAGGAATGATCTAATCCCATGGAATAGAATAATAAATGAAGATTATTACTTGAAGAATTTCAAGACAACTACAATGACAAGAATCACCAGGCAGATCAACCCGGATATGAGCCAGGGAAGTTTTGATATCAATTGATCCCACTTATCGACTTTGACCACTTTAATCTTTTCGACGGGGATGGCCCGTTGGACAATCACTGTGTCGGCTTTGCATTTTCCCTGGATATAGAGGGTGTCGTGAATCCGGTTGAGTTTGATTTCAAGCCGGTCTTTTTGCACAATAACGGTATCATGAATGCTGTCTATATGGATCACGGTATCGGCTTCGTATTTGGGTGTAGTCAACGTGTCTTTGATCAGGATGGTGTCCGGGATCTTCAGTTCGGGATGAAGCGCCAGGAGGCGGTTCAGGCGATGGGTGGGGGAACAAGATGTCGCAAGGAGGATGAGGGCTAGGATGTTGAGAAGGGGTTTCATGGGTGGGCGTTTTGAATATCGAATATCGATTCATGTTGCGAGGAACGTAGTGACGAAGCAAAACGATTTTTGATTTATGAAGTGGTTTATAAAAAAGCATTCAGCCGGTTGAACCAACCTTTTTCGAATCGTTTTTGGGAAGGATCCCGATTGATGATGTCAAGGATAAATGTGACCCGGGTGTTATAGATCTGGATCAGGAACCGGTAAGGATTGGCACGATTGACGGCCTGGATGGTGACGGGGCCGACGATCCCATCGACCGGAACTCCCAGGATCCGTTGCGGGATGAGGATCCCCCATTTACCACTGCACCAGAGCCAGTCGACCAGGATGTTGGCGACCTTCTGGTTGTTGATCTCATCAGCACGCCACCGGTCCCAGTAGAATTTTTTAAGCACCATCAGGGCATCATCCGGTGTCAGCAAACGGATATCGTCAATGTCGATATCGGAATCCCCGTCTTTGTCATACCCGACTTTTCGCCAGGTGGAAAGGGTGATTCCCCGGTTGGTGGGGCCTCCACGATCGATGGGATCGTTTACAAACAGCCCTTCACTGAGGAAGAGTTTTGTTGCAAGTTGATTAATGTTTGCCATTGGGTCTTGGAGTTATTTTAAAAATAGTGTCCCGGACATAGAGCAACCCGAGGATGGTGGGGAAAAAGCCAGAGAATTCACCCAGGGTGATGATTCTCATACAGAGCAGAACAATCGCCAGGACCAACAGAATGATCCCGAGGGCGGAGGTTTTCCAGTTATTGAAGATTCGTTCTTTCATCTTACTTGTTATTTCTCAGATAAATCTGAATTTCATCAATGCGTTTGAGTATTTCTTTGGTGTCGGATTTGATGTCGGACCGGATGGCATCGAAGTCCTTGGTGTTATCTGCCTTATGCAGAAGCAGGTCCTGTTTGAGGTTGGTGATCTCGACATTCACTTCGGCCAACCGGATCTCCATATGCACCCAGATCGAAATGATGGCCACCAGGAAGGTAAACAGACTGATTGCCTGGGGAAGTGACAGTCCGAATATGGTCGACTTCATTGTCATTTTGTAGCGGGTATCATTCATGAGATTATGGAAGAAAGGCGCCCTGGTCGATGGACCAGAGGCACCTTTTCTTCAACGGATTACTGAACCACACTGGAAGCATCGCAGCCGGCTTTGAATTTGATGATGCCTTTGGGCATGCTGGCAAGGAACTGCGAATAATCGGCAGTCATGATGTGAAGCGCGGTCATCGACCCTACCCAGTCACCGGGAGCAGTGATGGAGGCAGAACCGGCCGACCGGAGTGCGACATCAGGGTACTGTTCAACCTGGTTGGTTGTACAGTTGATCAGGATCAGCGTCAGCGAACTGTCGAGTTCATCCTGATTTGCCGTGTTTGGGTTCCAGCTTACATCCATGACCTGGTCAGGTTGAGCAGTCAACACGACATCGGAAACCGAACTTCCCTCAAAATCGCAAAGGACAACCTTGGTATGGTCCAGCTCCGGAGGATCGCCGGTGAAGGCGTTCTTCACGTTGATGCTCACGATTTTGTTGAATGGCGACATCTTTTTGAGGGAGCCGGCATACACCTGGTTGATGAGGGGTAAGACCTGACGGATCAGGGCCACAATGGTCGAAAACTTTGTACGCTGGGTAGCCTGACCGATTGTGTTGGGATTCTTCACTCCATCCGGTTTGGTACGCATGGTATTCTTGCCAAACTGTTTGGAGAATACGGCAGTTCCGAACTTTTTCCGGGTTCTGCCTGTGATGGGATTTTGAACAATTGCCATGGTGATGAGATTTTAGGTTAATACTATTTTAAGTGGCCTTGGTACGGACTTGATACGGTTTTACTGCAGTCCGGACAGGCACAAAGATACCGTCAGAAACAAGGAAAATCACCATAATACATTGATATACTATGCATTATGAATGATTATTCATTTCTTTGCATTGAAATGACATAAGGAATCAATGGCAAACTGGGACGATAGTAAAACCGAATGAATGTATTTTTTCTTACCTTTGCATTAATGCGTTGGTAATGAATTAATAACAACCTGTTTGCATTAAGTATTTAGGGAAAGGCAATTAAACTTATAGTCGGACACTCCGCGCTTGATTTTTTATGAGATCTTGCTTAATTCAAAAAAGGAATTGTTGCTAAAAGCATTGAAAATTAATAACTTGTTGCTTAATTAGGATCCGGAAAATGATAAAGAACTGGATACAAAGAGCTGTTGATTATTTACAACACAGCCTTGAACCGATACCACAGGAGCTAAATGAACTTGATTGGAAAGAAAGTCTTTCGCCTGACAATACGAAAATAACACGCCACCTTACTGCATTTGCTAACCAGCCTGGTGGTGGTTTTATGGTATTCGGAATCGAAGACAAAACAGCGAAACCTATTGGAATTACACAGCCGGACGCAAAACTCATAGTTCAAAAACTCAGCAGCCTTTGCCGAGATTCACTTGAACCGGTTGTTATAATTGATCATGCAATTGAAACCTATCAGGCTAAACCTCTGCTGTTTATTTATGTCAAGGAAAGTGCAGTTAAGCCCGTCCATTTAAAATCGGGCACTATTGAATCGACATATATTCGAAGTGGAGGCACCACACGCCAAGCCTCAAGACATGAAATTGGTGCATTAATGCTCAATAGTAAATTGCCACAATTCGAGGAACTTCATGCTTCTAAACTCAAACCATTTACTGAAATTAAAAACCAACTGGATTTCAGAAGTATTTTCAGGTTACTTAATAAACCCGTACCACAAACGGAAACAGAGTTAATAAGATGGATGACAGATGAAAAAATGATTGATGAGGTTGACGGCGTTGGCTTTTATATAACCAATTTCGGCGCCTTGGCATGTGCTTTTAACCTAACTGAATTTGACAGTCTGGCCCGAAAAAGTATCCGTTTGATCAAATATAAGGGGATAACCAAGCAAGAAACTGAAAAGGAGTACCCCGGTTCCAAAGGTTATGCAATTGGATTTGATGGATTAATTACCTTTTTAAAAGCCCTGCTACCAGGTAGTGAAATAATCAAGAATGCTTTAAGAAAAGAAACCACGGTATATCCCGAAATTGCTCTTCGTGAACTAATGGCCAATGCTCTTATACATCAGGACTTCTCAATTCGAGGATCAGGGCCAATGGTAGAAATATTTGAAAACCGTATTGTGATTTCAAATCCGGGGAAACTTTTACCGTCAAAAAAAATTGACAGATTGATAAGAACGACACCTGAATCAAGAAATGAAATACTGGCTGCAGCTTTCAGAAGGTACAACATATGTGAAGAAAGAGGATCAGGTCTTGAGAAAGCTGTTGCTTCAATTGAGTTATTCGGACTCCCACCGTTAAAATTTGAGGAATTGGAAAACTCATTCAGAGTGACAATGTTTAGCCCTAAATCATTTGCGAATCTCACACCATCCGAACGTATTGAAGCTTGTTACCAGCATTCTATTATCAAGTACTATTCAACAGGAGGAATGTCGAATTCAAGTTTGAGGGAAAGGTTCAAAATGCACGAAAAACAAAGGCCACAGGTTTCATTGGTAATCAAGGAAGCCTTGGCCCTTGGCAAAATAAAGCCAAAAGATCCCCATAATGTGTCTACGAAATTCGCAGAGTACATACCATTCTGGGGTTAATTCTACTTATACTCGTCTTTTCCGTTTTTGCCTGGGAGTTGGTTTATCCGTCTCTTTCACGGTTGTTGAGAGATGTTTTTCGGCATATTTCCGTGTGGTATACTGGCCTGTATCGGCACGACGATAACGCAGTTGTTTTTTACTTGTGGTCATGGCTTTGAAGTTTTTGGTTGATTGACAAGTCATTCCCGGCAAAGATAAGCTGGTTCGTTCCGGTTTGGCCAGAAGTAGATGATCATGAGATGTTTATGCATCCGGTTGCATTAAAATGAACAGTAAATAGTACCTGCTGGAAATGCAAATCGTAGGCGCCTAAAAAGCGGAATAAATTTTAAAATGCAAGGCTGCCGGTCATTTTTTTACCTTTAGAAGAAGTGGAAATGATAAAAAAATGACGGCACCTGAAAGGCGGAACGGCCTTGTATTTTACAAATTTATGGAGCTAGCTTTGCCTTGGATTTGGATTTTTAGCAGGAAGATTTACTACACCAGACCACAAAAGCTGTTTACCATGGGCACGCCATGAATGCAAGGAACGAGCATGAAATGGGGTGCCCTACCAGGGCAGACTTACTTGAAACAATGACAAGCCAACCGGTGCCGGGAGCAGGGATCTAACAGGAGGTGGATTGATGCTTGGTGTTTCACTTGCAGAAGGCACGGGTTGGCGGTGACTGTGAAGAATGCTACATTGCATGAGAACAATTAACCAGTTTTTTCTTTCGATTGCAACAATGACCAACTTGGTTAGTAGGAGGGGAATGGAATTGCTTATAAATCCTATCTGTTTTGCAGTGTTTGCTTATTATGCGATTCCGAACAATTAATATGCAGGCTTTGCAACAATCCTTCTGTAAAATCAACAATGGGTTCCCTGTTATCTGACCTCCCCTCTTTGTCGAGAACGGCCCAAAGAAAGCTATTCAAAATTATATTAAGTAAAGAGAAAGAATAAGAAACAGATGATTTCAGACCATTGTGGGCCGCTTAACCCGGAGTTTGGATATCAATTAGTTACAGCAAAAAAATCAAAGAATTTTTCGCCCACCTTTTAGGAAGCAAGAATATATTAGAAAATTGGAAAAAAATGGGTTATGGGCGATTTTTTCCATTGGATGACTTGTTTGATACTACAAAATCATTTATAACCAATCCCCATCAGCTTGTTTGAAGATTTTTCTAATACATGGCTTGGTACGTCAACATTTAATTACCTTGGGTAAAAAACATGGAAGTTTACCGAATATCTTTTTAACTTCGTAGTAGTAAAAATAAAAATCAATCGTCATGAATGTCGAACCAATGATTAACGCAAGATTCAAGAAATTTCGTGAATCACATGAATTAGCTTCAGTTCCAGATGGTGAAGCATTTGAAAAATTTGTAAATCATGCAATATTGACGGTCCATCAACCTGATGCCTTTACGGCTGATTCAGAACTATTAGATTTTGTGTGTGTCGGGGGAGAAGCTGACATGGGGATAGATGGAATTGGAATCAAGGTTAATGGTATCTTGGTGAAAACTACCCAAGAAATTGATGATTTGTTGACAAAACTTAAGCGGGCAAATGTGGAATTCATATTCATCCAGTCAAAGTATAAGCCGCACTTTAATAAGGGTGAACTAAATAATTTTGTTGATGGTGTACGAGATTTTTTATCAGAAGAACATCATTTTCCAATGAATGATAACGTCAAACAAGTACTGGAATTGAAGGAATATTTACTTAATGATGATATTGTTATCATGTGGGATAAGAACCCACAAGTAATTATTTATTATGTTGCAATGGGAAAATGGAGAAATGCTCCAGATTTAGTGGGATTATCTACATATTTTACAACTGATCTTTCAAAATTAAATACATTTGATGAAGCACAAATCCATTTCGTTGATAGCGAATCATTAAAAGGTATCTGCGACAGCATTGAAAACACTTTTACGGAGACAATTAATTCAAGACAAGTTATGCCCCTCTCTGATGTAGAAACTGTTTCAAATTCTTGTGTTGCATTAGTCTACGCTGATGAATTTCTAAAACTACTAATGACACCTGAAGGTGTTATTAGAAAATCATTATTTGATAGCAATGTTCGTGATTTTCAAGGAGAGAATACCGTAAACAACGAAATAGAAGAAACTATAACATTTGATCCAACAAAATTCATCCTTTTAAACAATGGTATTACTATTGTTTGTGATGAATTCAAACAAAATAATACAAGATTAACAATCGTCAATCCACAAATAGTAAATGGTTGCCAAACCAGTCATGTAATTTACAATACTTTTAAAAAAGGTATTGATATCTCGAATGTTCCGGTGACGATTAAAATCATTTCAACCTTAAATTTGGATTTATCTAACGAGATAGTTAGAGGTAACAATAGACAAAATATTGTCTTGGAGGAAGCATTTGAGACGACTAAAAAATTTCATAAAGAACTTGAGGAGTTTTTTAATTGTATCTCTGTCGATTATGAGCGATTATATTATGAAAGACGATCTAAGCAATATGCGCATAATCCGACAATAAAACAAACAGAAAAGATAAACCTAAGGATACTTACTCAGTATTTTTTAGGAATGTTTTTAAATAAACCACATGTTGCCCATAGGCATGAATCTATCTTGCTTCGAGAATTTCCTAATGATTTATTCCAAGAATACCACTCCAAGTTACCATATTTTACATGCGCTTTAGCATTTTATAATTTAGAAAGAATTTTTCGACAAAGACTACTTAAAAATTCAACTGCACCATTCAAAGCTCATCTTTTAATGATGTTTAGAGAATCAGTAGCTGGTTTTCAACCAAATATGTTTAATGAAAAAGCAAGTGATGAGCATTCGAAAAAGGTTTTATTATTTTTAAAAGATCAGGAAAAAACAATTGAAAGGTTCAAAGAAATTCAAGAAATATTTGATAACTGTCGTGTATTTTGGGAGGTTAACCTTAAGCGCGATAAATTCAGAATGAAAGATATTGGAGATTTTACTGATTTATTATTACAGGAAACTAGAAAAAAATATAAAATCATTCGGGAAGATATTAACAGAGACCAAAGTTACCTCTATAAAGGTAAGGTTGTAAAAGTTTCAATAGATAGGTATGGAAAATATTTTGGATTTATCTCACGTCAGCCTGATGATATTTTCTTTCATTCAAAACAGAATCGGGATTTAAATTTCACGGATCTGAAAGGAAAGATTGTGACATATAAAGTTTCACAGAATATTAAAGATGGCAATCTTTATGCAGTTGAAGTCGAAATCGACTAATGTCAAATAATCATTCCATATATTTGAGTGAATCTATACACTCGATTATATTATTGATATCAAATACTTAATCGTAGTTATACCCATGCTAAATGAGAATACGAAAATATGAACATATGTCGGTTGAGAAAAATTCTATTTAGCATGACCATTTCAAATTTCGGTTATTTTTCTTTGCAGAGTCATGTCGAACTTTTTATCACCGGAGCAAATTAGGGAATTGAAACTGCTGCACAAGACATCGGACCGAAAAAAAGCTGACAAGATCAAAAGTATCCTAATGATAAACGATGGGTATCTTTTTGAAGAGATTGCCCGGATATTGCTACTTGATGACTCTACCATAAGAAGATGGTATTTGACTTTTCAGGATAAGGGGGTCGAGGGTTTGTTGCAATACAACTACTTGGGAAGCGAGGGCAAACTCACCAAAGAACAGATTCAAACACTGAGCAAACATTTGGAGGATACGATCTATTTGTCTGCCAAGGAAATTTGTCACTATGTTGAGAAGCGTTTTGGTGTCCGGTTTACAACCAAAGGGATGACAAGTCTTCTTCACCGACTGGGGTTCACCTACAGGAAACCGAAACATGTCCCCGGAAAAGCGAATCCGATAGCCCAGGAAGCATTCATTGAAAAGTATGCTGAGTTGAAAGAAGCCAGGAATCCTGAAGACAGGATCTGGTTCATTGATGCCGTTCATACCCTTCATAATTCTCAACCTGCGTACGGGTGGTTGAAAAAAGGATTCGAATATACAATAGAGTCGAATACTGGCCGCAGGAGGGTCAACATCAATGGAGCCTATAATATTGATGATCATAAGGTTGTTATTGATGAAGCAATAACTATCAATGCACAATCAACGATTGCACTGTTTAAAAAGATGATGAAAGAGCAACCTCTGGGTGTCATCTATATCGTTTTGGATAACGCACTCTATTATCGGTCCAGAACTGTTCAGGAATTCCTGGGAAACAATCTACGGATTCAGTTGTTGTTTTTACCTCCATATAGTCCGAATTTGAATCTTATTGAGCGTTTGTGGAAATTTTTCAAGAAAAAAGTGGTCTATAATACCTACTACGAAGATTTTGAATATTTCCGACGATGCTGCATTGGTTTTTTCAAAAAAATAGAAAAATATAAACCTGAATTACAGAGTTTGATGACCGAGAATTTTCAGGTGATTACAGTATGATTTTTTCGCAAATTCATTTTCACTGAGTATAGATAATTCAAAATCTTCGCTACAGGCAGGAATCCTCATCTTTTTTTGATTGGGAAGCTATACCAATTCCTTCATGAGTAAAGGTTTCCAAGTATAGAATGCTCGCATTACATGGGTACGCCACGAATGCGAGGAAAGAGCATGAAATGGGGTGCCCTGTCAGGCTTACCAACTTGAATCATTAACAAGACAATCTTTCCGAGAGCAGGAGGCTGCCGGAATTGGTTTGATGTTTGGAATTTACCCTGCCGGAGTCACGGATTGGTGGTGGAGGGCGGTGGATTTGGTTCGAGGTCCATGAAGATGGCTGAATTGGCGAAATCACACCTGCCCTTTGTGGTGGAGCTTGCGGAGCCACAAGGAGCAGAAAAATCCGGGAAAAAGGGTAAGGAACAAACGCAGGCAGCCCAGCGGAATGAACACGAGGAGCTTGCGACGAAGTGGCATGGAGCGACAGGCTGACAAGCTTGTGAATTGCTCTTTTGAAAGGAGCTCTATTAACTCGTTGTACTATGGTTTGGGAGAAATTGACAAACCGAAATTTGAGTCGGATGAGAATATACATTCTTCCAGTTTTTACCGGTAAAATCTGGAAGAATACTATCCTGAAAGCTCCTCTGATGTTCAATGAAAGTAACTGATATTGTTAAAGATAAAATCATCAGGTTTACAGTTGGGAATGTTTTCACCAATGCAGACTTTTAGGTGCCGGTGAATTTGCAACTGATATTTACCAGGCCGACCTACAAACTTAAGCTAAGTGTGGCCGCCTTCGGCGGCCGAAGGTGGGGGCGGGTGAAGCTGCGCGGGACGCACAGCGAAGCTGCCCACTTGGTGGCTGGAGTTTTGGTGGAGGCTGGCAAGCCAACCGGTGCTGCAAACACGGGTTGGCGGTGGAGGATGCCGGTGGACCCGATTGAGGTTTTGGGATCGGGATGGCTGGCTTGAAGTTTGGGTGGAGGTTGGTGTTTTGGAGAGGGTCGCCGGAGGCTTGGGGATCCGGTTAGAGTGGCGAAACGAATCCGGGGATATTTAACATAGTGCCTTTTATAAGACAAACGGGGTTCAAGGTTGGGATTGGATGGGGGTCGAATGGAGTGCGCCAGCAGGGATTAAAGGCGGCTACCAGTTGTCGCAGCCCTTTGTTTTATAAAATGCATTATGTTAATATAGCAACGGGGACAGGGTTGGCGAGATGGAGCTCTGAGTGATTAGAAGGGAAATGCCAGGGATACTGCCCTTTAAATTGAGTTACATGTAATCCAGCTTTTTATCAACGAACTGCATTTTACCATCTCAATGCGTTGTTCCTGAAGTGATAAATAACAATCTACCTAGAATCGGGAATATCGAACAGCCGAAATTAGAAGTTCATTAACCAATGTTTAATGCCGGGATCGTTTAAGAGTCTCGAATACTTCTTGTGTTTCATTAAGTTCCAGAATTATTGAGCTTATAAAGATTTCGCCTTTACAATTCATCATTCTCAAGCAAGGAATAGTATCCTTTATTGTTGAATATAATATGATCTAATAGACTTATTCCCAATATGGTAGCTGCTTCTTTTATCCTTTTAGTGATAGATATATCTTCGTTGCTTGTTACCAGATCGCCGACGGGGTGATTGTGAGCGATAATGACTGCAGAGGCTCTTTCGGCAATTACATCCGCAAACACTTCTCGTGGGTGGACCTGGCTTTTGTTGATCAAACCGATGGTAATGACCCGGATGTTCATGACTTCGTTGGCCCCATTGATTGAGATACATAAAAAATGTTCCTGTTTGCGGTCGCCGTAGTGTTGTATCAATGGGAGTACATCCACTGGGAATTTAATCTTTAAACCTTCCGGTTTTATTCGTCTTCTCACGAATTCGAAGGCAGCGGCAATGGTTGTGGCTTTGGCCTCGCCAATTCCATCGATGTTGAGGATCTCTTTTGCCTGAACCTTAATCCCTTTTTCATCGATGGTTTTGATGAGTTGCTTTGCCAGAGAGAGCACATCATTTTTTTTTGAGCCTTTGCCCAGGATAATGGCCATTAATTCCTGATCAGAGAGCGATTCGGCCCCCTTATTCAGAAGCTTTTCCCGGGGGCGTTCATTTAAAGGAAGGTCTTTGAGTTTCTTCATTTAGCGTATTTTTCCAATAACAAAGTAAACCAAATGATGGCCGCTTCTCCTTCTTTTTTAATGATCTCATCGATTGAACGGCTATGCCTGATTCCGTTTCTTAATTCTGCTAACTGATTAAATTTCTGAATGAGTATCTCTTTATTCAGAAACAAGGACTCAAATTCGGTCCATAATGATTTTGAAATTATGACTTCTTGTATTTTACGCAAATCGAAAAACTCCAGGATACCTGAGAAGGTTTGATATTTCTCCAAATCAAACGCTGGATTTTTTTGAGCTGACCGCTGAATCCGTTCATCAGCTTTTTGTTTAATGTGATACGGAATCTTGGAAATATCGCCATTAAGCAGGGTTATGATCAACTTTCGAAGTGAAAGTTCAATTTCCTCGGTGCTTTTATCGAGCTCGCGTAGCTTAGGCGAAAGATCAAATCTCTCTTTTATCAACAAATCTTCAATTGCATCCTGAATAGTTTTTTGGCGTTCAGAAATAAACTCTTCAAAATCATCCGGACCAAATGTGTCACGAAGCAGTATTTCCATTGCTTTTGGTGAGATGAAATGTGATTGCAGGAGTATTTCCACTTCTTGTTTTCCGTTTTTCTCAATAAGTTCAGGCAAATATTGGTTTGGCAATCGTTCATTTATAATTTGGCGATTTGTTTCAGCGCTCAATGGTGAGCGATTGAGAATGGTATGAATTAAATTACCCGGAATATGTTTCTTGCCCCAGGAATCCGGTACAATATGATGATCGTCGACATCGTCATTCTGCGGAATGTTGCCAGAATACCAATCTCGGGCTCCATTAATAACAAGAAGATTGAAAATACCATTGTAAACCGAAGTGCCTTTCTTAGTCTCTTTTCGTAACTCAAGGTTACGAAAACGCCCCTTGAATTCCAACAAGAGGGATGGTTCCGCATTGTCATTTTCCAGCCAGGCTTTCAGGTCAAGATAATCACGCGCACTCGTCGATTCGACGGATCCTGAATAGCGATTCGTAAAAACAGATGCCCAATACCAATGACGGAATTTACGTTGGCCATTGAGTCTTTCACTAGCAGGAATTGAATGTATTGCAGCCTGGATTGCGGAATACACGGGGAGTATGGAAACATATGGGAGGTAGCGTGAGGATGTCACACCATATTCCTGAGGGTGTCGAAGCAATTTAATTGCCTGTTCAATCATATTTACTGCCTCGTTCCATTTCGCTTCAAATTCCACTACATCCTTTATCAGAATCTCTTTTCGTCGTGTACCATCCGGGTCTCTAACCTGTTTTTCCTGGCCGGGCAGTAAGTAATACAGGTATTTTGGCGAGCAATAAGCCTGCCGCAGAATAGACATCACCTGCAGGATGTATACATTCATTTTTTCAGATTCAACAAACTCAAGTCTGGAAGCGGCATTCCTCCATAGGTGTTTAAGTTGGAGACCTTTGGGTTTGAGCAGTGCATTGATCAAATCAAATACATCAAGACGAATTCCCCTGCTGTTTATCTGTGTAAAGATATCGCAGACCTTATCTACGGCTAAGTCCTTGTCCAGTTCAATGTAAGCTATTTGATATTCTTCGGTAATACTCTTTAGATGTTCCCCAAATGTTTTAGCGTTAGGAACATGTTGCTTTGCCGTTTTTGCAGCTACTTCATTGGTTGCCTGTTCAGCTTCCGATGCTGCTTTCTCCCAGTATTTCTCATAGCCTTGTACCCAGCTGAATAAATCCCAGCCACCTTTCCCAATAATCGAAAGGGGAAAAAAATGCTCTGCAAATTGTATCTCAGGTTTATCCAGAATCCTTTTAAAACGTCTTGTCAGCCAATCATACTGAAAAGCTTCATCGTATTGTTCATTCATGAATTTATCGACATGAACAAAATATACAGCACGGGTGGATCGGTTTGGGAGTTCTACATCCGGGGCAACGAAAGTGTAATACAATGCTGTTAACCTTTGTTGGCCATCCAGAACAATATATTCAGGTTTGCCCTTGCCATTGTTCCATGGTACCTGACCAGTTGTGTTATCAAAGCCATAGATAATCTCACATGAAAGAGCTTCGAAATTTTCCTTTTTACCTTTCCAGAGTAACAGACTTCCAATGTAATAATCCAGGAAAATGGAACGAATAAGGTCGCGGATGTCCCAAGGCCTCCATTCAAAATCCCTTTGAAAATCGGGGATTACAAAACGCCCTTCTTTCAGTCTGGTAATAAGTGCGTTCAAACTTAAATGGTCGGGCTTTTGAACATCTTTCATTTTTTCTTACTTTTATTTTCTTGTTTGGTACGCTTCCTGTTGCCTCGCGATTTCCTTATGCCAATCAACTTTGCCTTTTCGTCCAATATCCGCTCCAGCAGCTTTTCAGCACTCTCAAAATCCCGTCCCTCCTTTTCAGCAAGTTCAGCCTCTGTGATCACCAATTCACCTCGGAAGGCTTTGGCGAGTATAGACTGGGAAAGCTTATCCACCCTGGCTTTTGCTTTCTGGTAGTGCGATCCCAATTTGTCGGACAGGGCGAAAAGTTTATCAACTTGCCGGACGATCTCCTCTTGTTCTGGGAGGGGAGGAAGTGGGAAAGGGTACTCAGTTAATGTCGGAAGTTTAATGTTTGGTTGGCCTCCACTTGAATATGATATATTTCTAATATTTTCCTTTTCCGTACGAAGGTAATAATCGACATAAAGACTTGAGAACTTTGTGGGGGTAATAATTCCAATAAGGCTGTCAGGGAAGCACATTTCATAGGCAAGTAATCCTGTATTCCCAATCGTTGCACCAACAATAGCAATAGCTATCGTATTCTCTTTAAATTGTTTACTTACTCGTAATCCAAGTTCATTCAAGGTCTGGTTGTGTTCTGTAATAAAGCCACCTTGCTTTGGCAGATTACCTATTTGTATAAATGGATACTTGCCATTATAATATCTCGGATCGTTTCGTGGTCTGATAGAAAAACGACCTCGACTTAAATCGGCATAGTTCCCTAAGGCACACCAAATCCAATTATCCGGAATATCATATAATTCCTTGAACTCTTTGTTAATTGAAAAGTTCTTTCTAGATATTAACTCCATTGCATTATTAACCTCCGGATGCTTATCCCTCCATTTCTCAGTCAACTTTCCGGTAACTGCGGCAGTAAGAACCGACTGTCGGAACCGTTTGATTATTGCAGGAATTTTATCCAATCGCTGTTTAACTTTTGCCATGAGGGGCATAATTTGATCCAACTTGGCGATAATGCGTTTTTGTTCGTTGAGGGGGGCAATAGGGAACTGCAACTGCCAGAAAATGTCTGGATTTACATGTGGTGTGCCGGTTCCCTTCGGTTTCGAATTGATATAAGAATAATGTCGATTGATAAAATTATAGAGAAATTCAGGATGGATTAATATCGGGGTCAACACCATAAGGGTCGAG
>Ga0268277_1001111_pt1 | contig 19346 bp, 14 predicted proteins | sample saktaG_5_FD_190132 | JGI IMG/M metagenome (GOLD analysis project Ga0268277, IMG submission 190132) | Saline water microbial communities from Sakinaw Lake, British Columbia, Canada - sak_2010_1_5_50m | ecosystem: Environmental > Aquatic > Non-marine Saline and Alkaline > Saline ...
AGGTAAATAATTTTGCATTGCAGGTAGGCTGCATTCCCCATATCTATTTTCGTTCCGGAATCCTAAATATTTTTTGTAAAATATCGGTTGTACAAACCTAAAATTATCTTAATATTGTTACACAAGTTGATGTTATTCATTCTCATTAGCCGAACCCCGTTGAATATGCTGAAATATTATAGAATGGATAGATGGGAGAGGATAAAGATTATTAGTGAAACAAGAAAGAATTAGAAAGCTTAATATTATATGATAAAAAATTATTATTAACATACCTGTTTCAGTAAAAACTGACACTGGCTTAACATGGAGAATTTCTATATATGAATAGTTTAAACTATGACAATATAAAACTTTACGATTGGGTTCATTATTTTCATGAACTTGCACAGAAGCTAGCAGAAATAGGGACACATTCAAACAGAGATGAAGTAATTAAAAAGATAGCTGGAAACACTTTTGGTTTTGATTCTTCGATTTGTACTTATACCCCAATTGACCCATTTTCAATCATTTATTTTCTAGCCCAAAGAAACACAGCCCATCAGAAACAGGTTATTTATTCGAAAGTCAAGGAATTTTTAGAAATTAAAGCTTCTATGCCGACAGATTGGGTTTTTCCAACCCCTACACCAAATACTGTTGCGTTATTTCACGATGGAGTCCATTTCGAAACTGATTTACTTTGGAGGTTGTTTATTGCTGCAACAAAAGGAGAAGAATTAGATAATAGTGATTTCATAAAGGCATTATCAATCAAAACGGTTAAAACCGCAAAACTTACTCAAACTTTATTCCTGGTCAATCCTAGTCATTATCTTCCTGCAGATAATAAAACTTTAAGTCTTCCAATATTTCAAAGTGTCAATAAAACAGCCATATTTAAGCAAATTGAGTCTGAAGGCGTCCAAATTTATAATAATATAATATTAAGAGTTAAAGATAATTTCCCAGGCTGTAAACTATATGAAGTCAATTACTTAGCTTCCAATTTTAGTTCAGGAGAACTAAAAGTTAATAATAAAATATACCAAATTAGTTCTAATGCCTACAACACAGGGGATGTAATAGAAGAGTTTAATAATGAAAATGCAGTTTGGACCGGTGGACCTACTAGTGGAGAAGAAGGAACTTATATTTACCCTGTAACCGAACCTAAGATTGGTGATGTAATGATTTTACGCACTGGAAATTGGCAGGTTCGTTCTATAAATATTGTTTTGGCAAATGAGTATCAAAAGGATGGAGAATGGACTAAAAATGGCAAAATAAAAGTTTTGCGTATTGCTGCAGAAGATAGAAATATGGGCAGCAACCAGTTTACGAGGAAAGAAGCAATAAACAAAATAAGCAGGGAAAAAGAAAGAGTCATACGTGAATTATACCCTGAAACATTTAATATTATTGACAAACTAAGTGGTAAATCAAAGTCTATGTCAGAAATCAAAAACGACAAAGTTAAAAACCTAATTCTTCAAGGTGCTCCAGGAACAGGAAAAACCAGATTGGCAAAACAATTAGCTCTTTTTTTACAAACAGAGGAGAGTTCATTAACTGAATATCTGACTAATCCTGACATACATAATAAAAATGAAATATTTAATACCAACCCTATAATTGACAAGGATGAGCGAATAAAAATTATTCAATTTCACCCAAGTTACAATTATGAAGATTTTGTGAGAGGTATAGTTACCGAAGTTAAGGACGGAAAAATAGGATATAAAATTGAAAACAAGGTTTTCATGGAAATTGTAGATGCTGCCAAAGACAATGAGCCAAATAAATACGTACTAATTATTGATGAAATTAACAGGGCCAACCTGCCTTCGGTATTAGGTGAATTAATTTATGCTTTGGAATATCGAGGTGAAAGTGTTGAAGGATTGTATAAAGACGAAGAATTAAATTCGAAAAAGATATCAATACCTGAAAACCTTTATGTGATTGGGACAATGAATACGGCTGACCGATCAATAGGTCATATTGATTATGCTATTCGAAGAAGATTTATATTTAAATATATTAACTCAGATATTTCTGTAATAAATGATGAGAAAGCAAGATCATTATATCAGAGAGTAGAGAATTTGTTTTCAAATGAACATCTTACCCCTGATTTTATGAAAGACGATGTAATGCTTGGTCATTCTTATTTTCTAAACAATCAGAACCCAATAAAACATCGGTTAGAATTTGAAATAATTCCAATACTTAAAGAATATGTCAAAGATGGAATTTTAATTGGTCAAGATATTATTAAGCAAATAGAAGAATTAAGACAGTATGTATAGTATCCCATTTTTTGAGTTCAATGAACACTCCCAACAAACAAATACCGATTCTATAAAGCTTGAAGAATGGCTCCCCAAAGAAATATTTAATAAGCTTAAGGAAGAAAACCTTGATTACTTAGCTATCAATAAAGATCTAATAGCCAATTACTTCATTGGTATGCGATGGATATTTTCTACCGAAAATGAGCAAAAAAAGAAGGGTATTTTATGGGTTAAACCTAAAAAAGAAAATGTGCCATATGAACGTATATTATGGAAATGCTTGAATCATCCGATTGTTTGCAAACATCTAGAGGAATGTTATCAAATATTTCCTGATGAAGAACCAATTCCATTACCAGAAAATGCATCGGACTTTATTACTCCTCTACTTATCACAGATTTTTTAGTTAAAGTTCATAAAATTAGTCAAAAAGGGTTAAAGCAAGAATTTGTTAATGTTAAAGGAATTCTTAATAATAAGGTAAAAGGGAAAATACTTGTTAATCAGACAATACGGCATCATTCAAAACGAAATATTATTACTCAAACACATTGTTCTTACCAAATTCATACAAAGGATTGTAAAGTAAACCAGATCATTAAAGCAACATTATTACAGGCTCAAAAGTATATCTTCCTTTTTATGGGGACTTTTCCTGAAATTAAATCACTGCTTTATTCCAATTTGATCGCATTTGAAGATATTTCTGTAAAATCAATTAATCCATCAGATTTTAATGATTTAAGTAATAGTTCTTTCTTCCAAGAATACAAACCCATTATTAATCTTGCCAAACTTATACTTAAAGGATTAGGGTTCTCTGTTAATTCTGACATTTCGGTTAAAAATAAAACCGTCCCTCCTTTTTATATTAATATGCCCGAATTGTTTGAAAGATATTGTGAAGTTCTTCTAAGAAATACTTATAAAAATGAAGTAAAAGCAGGTTACCAAGAATATGGCTATTCAGAAACAAGAGCTGGCAGACGGAAACTTCGTCCAGATTTTTTAATGCCATCTAAGAATCTGATTATTGATTGTAAGTATAAATATTGGATTGAGAATAATGAAAAAAATACTGATTTGGGACAATTGGCATTGTATGCCAGACATGAACCTACTTTAAAACTGCTTAATTCTAAGGAAGAATTACCCTCATTATGTATTTTATACCCAAAAAGTGAAAGTGACTCTTTTATTACTTTTGAAAACCATGAGAAAATAGAATACGTAAATGAGTTACTTGATTTTTATAAATATTCTGTCACATTAAGAGTCAATTCTTAAATTGTTTTTCCAAGATTTAGGATTCTATCGTTGTTTTTCAAGATTAAGATGAAACGTTAAGTACCTCTGATGGAGTAATCAATGTAAGTGAAATTAATCGCAAAGTAGGGATTCCGCAATTAATAATATTCCTTGATATACGCATAAGCCCGATCAAACAAGATTTGATCCTTATGCAGTTTGTATTTCAACAGGGCCTTTCTCAATGATTTCTGAACTTCTCTTTCCCCTGAGCTTGTTCGTTGCCATCCCGGGAACCTAACGACTCTTACAATGGCGTCAATATCATTTACTATCCGCTCAACCACAGCCGGAGTCTGATCGGTTTTTATTTCCAGAAACAAATCGGTAAGTGCTGCTTTGGGTGATTTTTCCTGCAGTACTTCATCCATCTCTTTTTCTGCCTGAACTGTCTCCTTTGCCAACTTACAAAGCTCTTTCACAAATTCGATAGAGGTTATCAATCCTCTTTCGGCCTGATCACGGAGTTCCTCCAATCGCTCGCTCAATTTTTTGAATGTCGGATTTCCTTCATGTTTTTTAAACCGCTTGATCAAAATCTTCTCAAGTTTTTTCGCATTTTTAGGGTCAGGATTGTTGAAGATATCCTCAATTACATCTGCATCCAACACAAATTCATCCAGATCATGTACATCACCAACATGGATGTTCTCATGGATCAGCTTGGTGGTTTGAGCCCCTAGGGAAAACCAAAGCAGTTTACCTATGTTATCTGATGCAGGTCTTACCGATTCAAAGACCTGTGAAAGCCATTTGTAGTCTGCATTATAAAGATCCAGAATCCTGTCTGGAGAGAGGGATTCCCAAAGTTTTGCAAGGTATTTAAAGTCTTTTGCAAACGCATCTTTCTTTTCATCGGTTTCGATAGCGTTCTGCGCAGCTTCTAAACCCTCAAACCCTTCTAGGGTACGATCCACATTTTCGAAATGGACCAACGTGTCGTTCATTGCCTGGGGCAGTTGTCCCCGCAGTGCAGAAATGTTCGTTATCACTTGTTTGACACTCTCTTCATCAAACTGCAAAGCCTTAGCGGCATCATCAAATACTCCAAAATAGTCGACAATTCTTCCAAAAGATTTTTCCGGATAGAGTCGGTTGGTTCGGCAAATAGCCTGCAACAGGGTGTGGTCCTTTAGCGACTTGTCGAGGTACATGGTTTGCAGGATGGGGGAGTCGAACCCTGTCAATAATTTCGCCGTCACGATGATGAACTTTAAATCGGAAAGTTTATCGTTGTATTCGTCGATGATTCTATCCTGTGCCCCTTTGTCGAGATTCCATTTTTGTTTGAACTCCAGCTCATCATTGGCAGAAGTGGAGATCACAACTGCACTGGCTTCTTCAGGGAATAGTTTGTCCAATTCCTCCTTATACTGAACACATGCATGGCGGTCGGGGGTTACAATCATGGCTTTGAACCCGTGAGGTTCTACTTTCTCCCTGAAATGCAGTGCAATATCTTCAACAATTTTAGCAACCCGTTCCGGAGCTTTTAAGAAGGCAGCCATTTTGGCCGATTTCTTATTCAGGGCATCCGCTTCTTCATCCGTAAGTGCGGCACTTTCTTTAAACTCAGCAAATGCTTGGTCGATGGCTTCGCTGTCCACATGAACATCAACGAGGCGGGGTTCAAAATGAAGCGGCAGGGTGGCATCATCACGAATTGATTCCTGGAATGTATACCTGGAGAGGTAAAAACCTGGATCCTCATCCGAGCCGAATGTCCAGAAGGTATTCTTTTCTGCTTTATTGACAGGGGTCCCTGTCAACCCAAACAAGAAAGCGTTGGGCAATGCCGCTCTCATTTGACGACCCAGATCTCCCTCCTGTGTTCGGTGTGCTTCATCCACCAACACAATGATATTCTCCCTCGTGTTCATATTGTGTGGGGCATCCCTGAACTTATGTATCATCGAGATGATGATCTTTCGCGTATCGTGTGCAAGGAGAGATTGTAGTTCATGAATGTTCTCGGTGGTTTCCACATTGGGGACATCGGCTGTATTGAAGGTTCCACTGATTTGGGTGTCGAGGTCTGTTCTGTCAACAAGCACAATGACCGTGGGGCTTCTCAACTCAGCAGATTTCCGCATTTTCTGGGCGGCAAATACCATCAATAGAGACTTTCCAGAACCTTGAAAATGCCAAATCAGTCCTTTCTTAATGCGTCCCTCTTTGACCCGTTTAACGATCTTGTTTGCACCTTCATATTGCTGATACCGGCAAATGATCTTGATTCTCTGTTTCTTTTTGTTTGAGGCGAATAGGGAGAAATTTTGCAAAATATCCAGTAAACGAACAGGGCTTAAGAGATCGGATAGTGCCGCCCCGATCTCAGCCAAACCAAGTCTGTTGGCCAATGCATCTTCACCATTTTCCACCCGCCAGGGAGCCCAATACTCCAGTGGTGATCGTATGGCTCCATAGAAAAACTCTTTGCCATCGGTGGCGAAAGATAATATGTTGGGGACAAATAATTGCGGAACACTATTTTCGTAAATATTATGGATCTCATACGCCCCATCCAGCCAGCTTACCGAAGGGCGAATGGGAGTTTTGGCTTCGCCCACTACCACCGGAATGCCATTGATCAGTAACACAATGTCAGGAATCTTGGTTTCACGGTGATGCACCTGGAATTGGTTGGTTACGACATATGTATTGTTCGTTAGGTTTTCAAAATCAATCAACCGAACAGGAACATGACGGCTATTCTCGCCAAAGGGCATGGTTTTCTCCCCGGTGAGCCACTTGAAGAACTCTTCGTTGGTTTTGACTAACCCAACTTGATTGACCGCCAGGAATACCGCCCGTAATTTATAGATGACCTCATCGGACAGAGGAGGGTTTTGGGTGATTTCCGGATTGAGGCGGATAAGGGCGGCCTTTAGTTCCGATTCTACCAATACTTCATTGACTCCCCGTTGAATCTTATTGGCTGATTTGTATGCCCATTCAGCGCCATATCCTGTTTTTGGTTCCTGCACACCTTGGGCATTCAAGTTCACCCCACTGAGTTGGTGTATGATGTAATGCTCTACGCTATTGAGTTCGGTGAAGGCCATTCTTATATTTTATAGTATTGAATAGATTGCTCTGGGACCAAATACAAATTTCCGTTGGCTCTAGAACAAGCTACATATAATTTGTTTCTTGTTAATGGAGCAGACTCATTAAGTCTTCCACTCCTGAAAAGCCTATATGAAGTATTGTTTAATACCACGCACACATCAACTAAATGATTAGCTCCTTTTAGTTTGCCCCAATTGTTGGAATAGCAAATGTACTTACTATGATTATTGAAAAACAGCTTAATTACTCTTTTGTCCTTCATTAACTTATCAATTTCATCTTGATCTTCAACATGGAGTACACTAGACTCCTCAGTTTTATGAGATTCTATACTTATATCTAATTGATCAGAAATAAATCCAGTTACAGATGGAGAGCACCTCCAACTTCTTAATAATGTCTCAACATCAATTTCAAATCCCGAATTTGTAAATCGCTCTTTATAACTATCGATATCTTGATGCAAGGTTTGGTTTCTATTGCCATCTCTACTAGTGTCATATGTATGTTGATAAAAATCCCCCACCCAGGTTAGATTCAAGTTTAGTTGTGCTAAAGACATCAAAAGATCAAAATCATATCCTCCAAAATCCTGGATTTCATCGATGTGAAAATGATTAAAGTATTTTTCAATGCGCGTATTAATTTTGGATAACAAATCCTTATGGATTAGATATTTAGAGAGACGATTATGATATATTCTGCGGTCTGATGTAAAAAAGTGCCAAGGAACTCGCTCAGGTATTCTTCTGGTAAATTCAGGAGGAAAGTCCCAGTACAATCCCTTTGGCTTATCAATTCTTCCCAGGAATGGTTTGTAACAAAATGAATACAGAAATCCAAAGAACGAATAAAGTGCTATATTCTCTGGGAAATAGCCGAATCTATTTATGATGCAAAAATGAAGATTTCTAATGTTCTCCCTCGTGTAAGTGACAATTAAATGACGACTTTCTAGGTCAAGCTTGTTGACTATATACGTGGTCTTACCAGACCCAGAAACGGCAAGAATTAAGCATTTATCCATGCTATTGCTTCTTTTATGTATTCAGGAGCAGTTATCTCACCACCTTTCTCAACCAAGAGTTGATATGCGCAATCTGCTTTGTTTTGGAGCATGTATTCCAATACAGTTAGCGACCTTCTCCCTTTACTAAACAACTCCTCACAAATGTCTTGATTTGCATTATACAATGAAACTTCAAAGGTGTATTGTTCTTCGTTAGTATCACCAAATATTTTCCAATTATCGTTCACATAATCTGCATAGCTATCGGTGATGTTTTTTTGGTAACTGTGATCATTATCTGTAACCACTGCCACCTTAATACCTAATTGCCTTGCAAGTTCCAAGTACCTCTTAAATTTCTTACCTCCTACCGAAATCACATGGATACCTGATTTATTAAGTTCATCATCTACCTCCTTCTTGTAAAAGGCTTCCAGCAGTATATATTCAGCATCTCCTTCTACAAGGATTACTTTTTTAGACATGATAAATTGAAGCACATTGTTATCAGGAGCCTTCATGAAAAAATTAGCCGTCGATTCTTCAATCTGATCTAATCTGACTGATTCGACTCCTGCACTATTTAACATAATACAACCTCGCAAACCAAGTCGGGCTGTTATCATATTGCTGTGCGTAGCGATGAATAGTTGTTTTTGATCAGTGCCTTTAATGCGTTCAATCAATTGTATCATGATAATATGACTGAGGTGGTTTTCAGGCTCTTCCAGTAAAACAGTTTCTAATTCTGTCTCATTTCTTTCCAATGCAAAGTCAGTTTTTATAAAGCATTGACGACCTTTACCTCTATATTCAATTTCTATATTTTCTTCGGTAATGGTGAGATCGGTCTCCAGATTTGATTTGGAATTTGATTTTAATGCAAATTGATAGGACAGGTCTTCATTAACCTCATTCAGACTATCTGTTTTAAAATCATTCTTAATCTTGCGGTATTTGTTTTCCAGGATGATTCTATCAGGTATTTCAGTTTTACTATGGAAAAGCGTTTTAACATAATTCCTTGTTGCATACTCATTATTGATTTGGGTGTTATCAAGGAAAATATGATTAAAGTATTTATTATATCCTGAGTATGACCTGTCAGCAAATGTCTTAAATACAATTGAATAGAATTCAAAAGGAAAGTTCTCACCTTCCTGATCCAAAACATCCCTAATATTGGCACTGAATTCCTCATTAGGTTCACAAATTAAATATAGCCCATCGCAAGTGATCCCCTCAGTGTTATTATCACCATTCAAATCAGGATTATGGCATTCATTCAAATAGAGCTCAATATAGAGTTTTGGCAGTTCGACATAATTTTTTCCATTTTCAAAAAAAGATTGAATACTCTCTTTGTTTAATAAACTCGAAATTCCCAACGATTCGATTTTGCTTCTACTACCACTAAGCACATGGTCAATTGCCTCCAGAATGGTGCTTTTACCCGACTCATTATCACCGATGAAGATATTTAACCTATCATTTAGTCTTGTGTCAAACGAACTGAATCGCTTATAATTTTTAAGTTTAATTCTGTTGATAACTTTCATTTCTGTTTGGGTATGTAAAGTCTAAAGAATCTGATTAATGATAATCTTTTGTAATGCCTTCGACCTGGCGGTCTTAGCTTCAATATTTTCACCGGCACTCAGATCCACCCCGCTTATCTGGTGGATGATGTTATGATCTACGCTATTGAGTTCGTTGAAGGCCATGGCTAGAAGATTTGATTGATGAGGCTTTTTTGAAGGGCTTTGGAATTGGTAATTTTAGATTCAATTGCGATTCTATTGTTTTCAAATTCTCTTAACTTAAACTCTATTTTTTCTTGGACGTCTAATGGAGGAATAACGACTTTAAAATTTCTAATAGCACTTTTTGATATCTCTAGAAAAGTGCTTCCACCAGCTAATCTTGTTAATTCAGGTGTTAGATGCTTGAGTAAGAAATACAGAAAATAATTTCTTGTTTTTTCATTTACCATAAAATTTGAAAATCCCTGATTAGTTGCCATCGGCACATCATTAATTATAGCAAAACCTATTGTGGCTCTGGAACAATAGAGTATTGCTCCTGGAAGATATAATCTATTAGAAATATTCTTTAACCCAATTTCAGTAATATTCTCTTTAGTCTGGCTGAGATTAATTCTATCGTGATTCGTAACATCTGTCGGTGTTAACCATGGAATTTCTCCACCCCAATATTCTTCTTTATCTCTAGATGGCGTTGACCCTCCTGAAATCTCAGCAATTTCACCAAGCTTAAAAACTTCATAACCATTTGGCAATTTGTCTTCAATACTAGAATTGTGTTTTAATAAGTTTCTTACTTCAAAAGATTTTTTATATACGCTCAACCTCTCCAACACCTCCCTCTCCCTCTCAATCACCTCATCCATGGCCCAGAGGAGTTCGGCCAGTTGGGCTTGTTGGTCTTTTGGGGGGAGGAGGAATTCGTAGTTGGCCAGGTCTTTAAATTTCACCCTTGGCGAAAGCCCGCCAGCAGAGTGTTTTACCGCGTAATCAAAGAAATTTTCGTTGTTAACTATAAACGGTAAAAGCTCAGGTATTAAATTCTTCTTTGCTCTGAATACCGTAATATCTCCCGAACAAATACCATCAAAGTTTGCAAGTGCGGCTTTTTTTAGATAAGCCCGCCTTCTACCGAAAAGCACATCCCCCTTTCTAAACTTCTTTGAAAAAGTAGTAGACTCTTCAAGTTTACCTGACCGTGTTAGATGAATATTTTCCGAATCAATATGCTCTAATCCAACCACATGTTCAATGCCTTCATTATAGATGTCCTTGGCATTCTCCTTGGGTTCAAAAACCACGTCACCAAAATTTACTTGTGTCCAGTTGGTCTTATCTATCTTCAATATTTCTTTCAATGCAGCCTCCATTAGTTTTCCAGTATTTTAAATAATTCACTCATGGATGTCTTCAGGTTTCTTCCTGACTCTTCCCAATTTTCAAAGGCCTCTTCAAAAGGCAGAATTGGGTTATCGTCATTCTTTTCAGGCTGCACATAGAGACTAATCGCCATATTACCCTTGTTCGCTATTACTTCTTCAATAGTTTTGAGTGCTGCAAAATTTTCTTGGTTTTCAAACTTTTGGTATATTCCAAATATTTTGTCAATGTGTTTGGGTTCCAGAAAGCCCATTGTCTTTTCTTGCTTCACATCATTCACTGCATTGATGAATAAAATCTTTCCCTTTTTATGCTTCTCCTTATTTGTTTTAGTAATCAACAAACACGCCTCCATCGGAGAGTTATAAAACAGGTTTGGTCCCAAACCAATCACACATTCCACTAAATCCTGTTCAATCATTTTTCTGCGCATTTCCGCTTCGCTATCGCGGAACAAAACCCCATGTGGCCATAAAGAAATAGAGCGTCCATTCTCCGCATCCAAACTTTTTTGAATATGCTGCTGAAAGGCATAATCGGCACAGCCTTGTGGCGGCACACCCCAGAGGTTACGTCCGTAAGAGTCGTTGGCAAAGCTTTTCTGGTCCCAGGCTTTGATGGAGTAAGGCGGATTGGCCAGGATCACATTGAAGGTCATCAGTGCATCATTGTGCAAAAAGGCTGGGTTGGCCAGGGTATCGCCCCGCACAATGCTAAACTCCTCAATGCCGTGCATAAACATGTTCATGCGGGCAATGGCCGAGGTAAGCAGGTTAATTTCTTGTCCGTAGAGTTTGAGGGTGCGGTATTCCTTGCCTTCTTCCTTTAGATGCAGGGCGCAGTTGAGCAGCAAACCACCCGAGCCGCAAGTAGGGTCGTACACACTCTCGCCTGGTTGCGGGTCCATGATCAGGGTCATGAGTTTCACTACTGTGCGGTTGGTATAGAACTCCGCTGCGGTATGTCCGCTATCATCGGCAAATTCCTTGATTAGGTATTCGTAGGCATTGCCCAGCTTATCGTCAGCCACATTGCTCAGACTGAGCTTGTGTTGGGAGTAATGTTCAATGAGGTTAGTGAGGGTTTCGTCACTCAGACGGTCTTTATTGGTCCAGCTCGCATCCCCAAAAATGCCATAAAGCGTATCGGGATTGGCTTTTTCAATGTCCCGCAAGGCATCCTGCAATGCAATTCCCACGTTCGTGGTGGTTTCGCGCACCTTGTTCCAATGCGCAGTTTCCGGTACCTGAAAATGGTGGTGTTCGGCAAAGGCGGCATATTCCATATCGTCATCGCTTTCATTCAGCGCATTTTCAAATTCTTCGTCGTATACATCACAGATGCGCTTGAAGAAGAGCAATGGAAAGATATATTGCTTGTAATCGCCAGCATCAATCGTCCCACGTAGAAGTGTGGCAGCTCCCCAGAGGTATTTTTCGAGTTGTTGTTGGGTCATTTTCCTTTTGAAAATTGAGATTTAATAAAGTCTTTTTTTATTCTATCTAAATCATGAAATTCTTCCTGCATCTTATCTAATAATCCATTCAAGTTTTCATGAAGTTTAAATAGACTTTCAAACAACTCATTTATTACTTGTTCAGCAGTAACACCTCTATAAGATAGTAATTCGATGGATTGACTTAATAAATAACCTGCATCTCCAGCCACAGAATTAAAATCTGAGTGAAGAGAGACAAAAACACTTGGGTTTTCAGTTAATATTCTTGAAATGTTTTTTTGAATTTTTTCAAGTTTATCATATATGTGATAAACTACAAATTCTTGGTATTCATAATGATCTTGTACATAAGCTGGGATTATCGGATTATATTCTTGAAGATATGAGGTAAAACTTTTCATCATTTGTGCTTTTTCATTCTTATCGTCAGCAAAATCAAGAACTTCTTTTAAGTGATCAAGATCAAATCTTTTTAAACTCAAATCATATTGATTTCTTAAATCTTTTAATCTAACAAGCTCGGCTTTAATTTGATTTTCATTATTCAATTTAGTCTCTTCAAAAATCTGTTTTTGAAGATTCAGATTTTCTTGAAAGTTTTTGAATTCCTTTTTCTTTGACCAAATAGTAACAAGTGCTCCGATTATTGAACCAATCACAGCAGCTATGATTGTCAAAAGAATTTTTAAATATGAATTGCTCGAATTAGGAATAGAAACATTTGAAACAACATTGTCAATTGACATGTACAATGTGTCATTTACTACGCTAATTACTTGATAAGTTGTGTCAATCATGATATATACTTTTTTAAAACCGTTTTAAAAATTTCTTCTGCTTTAAAACTATTCTCCCAAGCCGTTTTCAAATCAGTCAATGCTTCCTCCACTGAGGGCAGATTGTCTTCAATGATCTTCTCGACATATAGCGGAATGTTCAGGTTGAAATCATTTTCTTTCAACTCATCAAGGGATGCCACTTTCACGTAATTCTCCACATCAGAATAAGACTTGAACCACTCAAAAATCTGGTTGACGTGTATGGGCTCTAAATAGTTTTGCGCTCTACCAACTCTTACCTGATCTGATGCATCAATGAAGAGAACTTTTCCTTTCTTTTCAGTGTCCTTGTTTTGTTTGAATACCATCACGCAAGCGGCCAGTTGTGTTCCGTAAAAAATATTTGGGCCTAAACCAATGACCGCTTCAAGCATATCTTGTTTTATCAGCTCTTCCCGAATACGCCCTTCGGCACCTTTTCTGAATAAAGCACCATGTGGAAGGATCACTGTCATGCGCCCAGTGCTGTTCATGGATTTTATCATGTGCTGCACCCAGGCCATATCTCCATTTCCTTGAGGGGGTACTCCTGCAATGCTACGGCCGTAAGGGTCGTTTGCCCAATTCTCAGCACCCCATTCTTTTAGCGAAAAGGGTGGATTAGCAATGACGCAATCAAAGGTCTTAAGGCCATCCGCTTCAAAAAATGCAGGATTACGCAAGGTATCACCACGAATTATTTGAAAGTCTTCAATACCATGCAAGAACATGTTCATTCTTGCAATAGAACTGGAAGTCAGATTCTTTTCCTGTCCGAATAGCTTTAATGTCCGAAAGTCTTCGTTGTTTTCCTTCAAGTGATTGACACATTCAAGGAGCATTCCCCCGGTTCCGCAGGCCGGATCATAAATTGTTTCTCCTTCGTGCGGATCCAATATCAAGCCAAGCAAATGAACCACCGATCGAGGCGTATAAAACTCTCCCGCTTTTTTATTGGTTAAATCGGCAAAGTGCTTGATGAGGTATTCATAGGAATTTCCGAGCAAATCAGAATCCACATGTCTGTTACTGAGATTGTACTGAGAAAAGTGCTCAATTAAATCAACTAGTAAACGATCGGATAGTTTGTTCTTATTGCTCCATTGTGCATCCCCAAAGATTCCATATAAAAATGCCTGATTAGCCTGCTCAATTCCACGCAGCGCTTTTTCTATTGCCAAACCAACATTAGAAGTCGTTTCTCTTACATCTTGCCAATGGCAGCCTTTCGGAATGATAAAGCGATGAAATTCGGGAAGTGTGGCATACTCTTTATCACCATCCGATTCTTCTAGTGCTAATCTATACTCTTCGTCGTACACATCAGAAATTCGTTTAAAAAACAGCAAGGGGAAGATGTACACCTTAAAATCGGACGCATCTACAGGTCCTTTCAGTATCCACGCTGCTTTTGAAAGGTATTGTTCAAGTTGGGAGAGGGTGAGTTTAGGGTGTGTCATTATAGAGAATACATAGCTTTCTTAGTGAATATTATAAATTTTCAAAATAATAACATTTTCTGTCGTCCATTCTCCATTTTCAGATCGTTAATAATGTGGTTTCTGAAACAAGAATTAATCAGTGAAATCGCGAGTAAATGTATGAAAATTCAGCTTATATGAGTAGAACCTTAGAGAGAAAGTATTGCTTTCCCATTACAAAAGCTGGAACAACTCTTTATTTAATAGAATATCAGGTAGATACGAAGTATATATAATTGAAAATGCCTATATTTTTGATATGGGTTTCAATTATTTGGAGAGTGGGGGATACCTACCCCATCCATCGGCCAATTTCCGCGATTCATCCACCCAAATCCTCCATTTGCCAAATAGGGCTTAATATTCACTTCAGGATGTAACATCTTTGCATCACAAAAGTCTTATTACCCAAACATTGAACACAATGAAAAGCTTAAAAAACATAAACCTGATGAAAGCAGTTCTGATCCTGGTAGCAGCATTTGGGATTCAGTTATCAACCCTTAACGCCGGCACAATTGGTGATATGGTCACATCAAGCGAACCGGGCAACCTCTTCTGCCCCGAATGCCTCATCCTTACACCAACAGTTCCAATGGAAGCCACTTTTAACGAGGCTATTGAATTTGCCAGCCCGATGAATCCCACCATTCCGATGAACGCTGATTTTAATGAAGACCTGGCTTTACTGACAGAACAGAGAAGCAATTTATCTCCTGTTGTTCCTTCAACCGCCGAATTTAGCGATTCACTTTAACCCCACCATATTTTCCCGCATCGATTGAAGCCACTCCGGTTGGGGTGGCTTCTGTGTTTATGATAAACCCTCTTCCCGGTGTGCTACCTCCACCGCCCATAGATGCAACCCATTCGAATCCCGTTTTTAAAATCCTTTCGTTTTAAGCACCAGCCCCTTGATGATGGAGTAAAAATTTGAAAAAATCTTTTGGGTACTTATTTGGGTACTCAAAAAACAAAAACCCACGATTGACGTGGGTTTCAGAGGCTAAATCGTACCCTGAGCCATAGAAACATCCCGAACTTCTTGATGCCGCCCACATCAGCGCCGACACACAAGACCTAGGCGATTCCATCGTCCCCAACGGTCTATCCCTTCGCAAAATCCATCATGCCGCCTTCGATAAGAACATCGTCGGAATAACCCCTGATTATCAGGTAAACATTAGTGCCGATATCCTCGAGGAAACCGATGGCCCTATGTTACGGTTTGGCCTTCAGGAACTCAACAACCAGAAAATTATCCTGCCATCCAGAAAACCGGATTGGCCCGATCGAGACCGGTTGGAAATCCGGTTTCATCATTTTAGGGATGCAAGGTGATAAAAAGCAAAGCATGTGAAAAAATAGTGGGAGTGACCGGGTCGACCGGGAAAAAATCGGCGATGAAATGGCCGATATCTTTGTGTATGCCCTGCTCCTGACCGAAAGATACGATTTTAGCATCCAGGATGGACTGCTTGTTAGTCAAAATTGTTATTAATGATTAATGTAGTATTCATTAATGGCATATTCATGATTTAAAGAGTATTATAATAATCGTTATAGATATAAATAAAATTTTGAATATATTCCTTATATTTGCACTCTGTAGGATTCATAAAATGGTATAAACACTGCTTATTAACCCTATAGTAATCATTATAATAAAATAAAGTATATGGTTGTGCAATCCCCTTCATCAAATTGGTACAGCATGAGCGATCCGGCCATTGTTGCCGAACTCTGCCGTACCTTACAACAATTGAGGCTGCAGCAAAACCTCACGCAAAGCCAGCTTGCTGAGAAAGCCGGTTTGTCACGATCTGCTATCAGTAAAATAGAGCTTGGCAAGGTCTCCGTATCTTTGCTGTCGGTAATCCAGATCCTCAGAGCATTGCAGCAATTTCATCTCCTCGATGGCTGGAAAGTCGCATCGGCCATCAGTCCGCTTGCAGTGGCAAAACTTACGGCTAAAGGTCGGTTAAGGGCATCAGGAAAAGTCATTCGGAAAAATAAGGAGGAAAGCGAATGGTAGTAGTCGCCAATGTTTACCTGTGGGAAATTTATGTAGGCGCAGTGTATTGGGACCAAGCGTCCGGCATTGCCAGTTTTCAGTTCGATCCCGGGTTTTTCAGGTATTCCTGGGATATCTCACCCTTAACAATGCCTTTGTCCGAAGCAGGTCTGGGTCGGATTTACAGTTTCCCTGATATTCCGGCTGAAACTTATACAGGACTTCCCGGTCTTCTGTCCGATAGTCTGCCAGATAAATTTGGACATCAGTTAATCAATACCTGGTTAGCCATTCAGGGCCGTCCCGAAAATAGCATGAATCCCGTTGAAATGCTTTGCTATATGGGCAAACGAGGTATGGGCGCTCTTGAATTTCGCCCCGCTACCCGCATCGAAAGAGGCACTTCGTATTTTCTTGAAATATCAGAACTTGTCGATCTGGCTCAGAAAGCCCTGAACAGGAAAGATGAGTTGAATGCCAACATCTCTGAAGATGAAAAACAGGCTATGCTTGATATTATCAGGGTAGGTACTTCGGCCGGCGGTGCCCGCGCAAAAGCAGTCATTGCGATCAACAAACATGGTAAAGTCCGGTCCGGCCAACTAGATGCCCCCGATGGATATACTCACTGGCTTATTAAATTGGATGGGGTTGCAGATGAACAGCTTGAAGACCCAAAAGGATACGGCCGTATTGAATATGCTTATTACCGGATGGCTATCGATTGCGGTATCACCATGAGCGAATGCAAACTGCTGGAAGAAAACGACCGGGCTCATTTCATGACCCGACGTTTTGACCGGCCTGATCATAACTCCAAGCTACATATGCTCTCCTTGTGCGGCCTTGGTCATTACGATTATAATAATCCGCTGGCATATAGTTACGAGCAGGCTTTCCAGACTATGCGCAGCCTAAGGCTTCCATACCCCGATGCAGATCAGCTTTATCGCAGGATGGTATTCAATGTGGTTGGTGTCAATCATGACGATCACACCAAAAATATTTCTTTCCTGATGGATAAATCAGGCCAATGGAGTCTCTCTCCGGCCTATGATATGACTTATGCATTCAAACCTTCTCATAAGTACCTGGCACAACATCAGCTCTCCATCAATAACAAGCGCTCCGGAATTACCCGCAGCGACCTGTTGCTAGTGGCTGAACGAATGAATATAAAAAAACCAAATGAAATTATTGACCAGGTAACGGATGTGATCAGCCAATGGCCGGGATATGCTGGTAGTGCCGGAATTCCTATAGGACAAGCGGAAACAATCGGTAAAGCCCATTTGATCCGGCTCTGATAATCGATTGGTTGGTCATCAATCAGACCAATGGAAATATTGTTTCTCCATCTTTAATTCATCCCTATCGATTCCCTTCAGCCAATCGTCTTCAGCTTCAATGAACGGGTCATACCAATCCGCTTTTTTCCTGATCCATGCAATTTTCTCTTTCATATCATCTGTCAGGCACCCTTTTTTTAGTAAAAACCGTTCAAGCTCATCAGCATATTTCCTGATTTTCTGAGAGTTGTCGTGCCTTTTGGCGTTTTTCAAAATCTCCAGGAAATTCTTCAACTCCTTCTCTTTTCGGTCATGGATTTCTTTCGCAACCCGATCTTTTTCCTTCTGTTCTGCCCAGTACTTTTCCCGCTCAATTCTTTCTTCTTTCAATTTCTTTCCCATGAGTTCAAGTTCGTAAAGAATTTTCGGTAGAAGTTCTGCAATTGTTTTTTTCCCTTCCGTCCACTCCTTAGGGGAATAACGTTCATCGATTTTCAGTGATAATAACCCTGTTGGTTTATTCACGTAGCTATCGGAGTAGGTCCCTTTCTCCAGGACCCTGGTATGTTTCTCCCTGCAACAAATCGGAATTTGTTCACCTTCGATAATAAGATAAGTGGTACCATGTTCAATCGTGACGGAGTGGCCTCTTTTTCTAAGCACCTTGATCAATGTATCTATAAATATCAAGGCTCTGTTTAAATTCTTGGGACTCACCCTGATATTAAGGTATCCGTTTGAGTTGTAAACTATATCGTCATTCTTATTCCATACTTTTCGTTTTAAAATGTCATCCTTGACAGCTACAATCAATTTATCAGGATTGATAAGCCGATCCGGGACAGTTACCTGTAATGTCTCATCTGCCTCAATTTGTTTTACTATTTCGGCTAGTGACATTTTTATTGGATCATTTTCCTCCCGCAAATAAAGGGTGACTGTCTGATCTCCGTCGAACGCCGGCAGTGCCGGTCTGCGACCTCCGGTTTTGCCAAACTGAAGTTTTGCCCAATATCCCATCTCCGGAACCGGAATGTTCAATGATTTGCATTTCTTCTTTAGTCCTGTGCCGGAAATTGCATATTTTTTAGACAAAGCAAGCATAGACTCTTTCCAGACAAGATCGTACAGATCCTGACGAGACATTGTTACCTCTTTCATATTAAACGATTTTATATAAAATTAAGGAGAATATTGACTGTCAGTTTTATGAGGATGCTAATTGAGATGAATCGTTGTTAATTTTGTGAAAAAAGACCATGGAACAGGATGTTACACTAAAAGTATTCTTGAGAGAGATTCTTGAACCCATTATTGATGAGTGCCTGGAAAGGGCTATGAATAAGTATATCAATTCAATAGCCCTGGAACCCAAAGATGAATCGGGAATTCTTGATATGAAGGAAGCTGCGCAATACTTAAAGATTTCGAAACAAACTCTTTACGGGATGACCAGCAAGCGCATACTCACGCATTATAAGCACGGCCACCGTGTCTATTTCAAGAAGTCGGAACTCGATGAATGGGTTAATCAGGGAAAAGTGAAAACATTTGCTGAGATTAGTGCAGAAACAAGATCAAAATTCAAGTAACAATCCCGCATTGATCTTTACGGTTTCATCGTTGAAACTTGAAAGGTAATTTTCTGTCGTAGTGATGTTGGCATGGCCAAGGCTTTCACTGATGTAGGCG
>Ga0268277_1001117_pt1 | contig 19259 bp, 15 predicted proteins | sample saktaG_5_FD_190132 | JGI IMG/M metagenome (GOLD analysis project Ga0268277, IMG submission 190132) | Saline water microbial communities from Sakinaw Lake, British Columbia, Canada - sak_2010_1_5_50m | ecosystem: Environmental > Aquatic > Non-marine Saline and Alkaline > Saline ...
GATATTTAGTACAATAAGCAATTATATCTAAGATATTTTTACTGAATTTCTGAGAAAAGATACGGATATTTAACCTATAACCATCAGAAAACAGTCCGGTAGAATTTTATAATATGGGACTGAGGATGGCGAAGCCGTATAAAAACAGCGATTTTTACAGGAAAAACAGTCTAAATTGATCATTATTAAGCCTAAAAACAGAATCACTTTCTTCCCCGTAAATGAACTATATCATTATAAAGATTTACTCTATTTTTTAACGAAAAAAAATTTTATCGTAAAATATAAGCAAACTTTAATTGGTGTCTCCTGGGCCATTATCCAGCCGGTGATGCAGATGGTGGTTTTTTCAATTTTATTTGGCAGGTTTGCGAAAATTCCTTCCGATAACGTCCCCTACCCCATTTTTGTATTTTCCGCACTAATCCCCTGGACCTTTTTCGCAAATTCACTATCGGCGTGTAACAATTCCATAATCAATCACGCCGGACTGATCAATAAAGTATACTTCCCGCGTTTATTGATTCCATTAAGTGCCATTGGCAGCCAACTGATCGACTTCGGTTTATCATTTATCGTTTTAATTGGAATCATGTTCTATTATCATTTTTCGGTCTGCTGGGCATTTCTAATGATTTTTCCGCTGACACTATTGACAATTTTTACCGCAACCGGATTTGGAGTATTTATAGCGGCGTTATCCGGAATATACCGGGATTTCCGACACATTATTCCCTTTTTTCTATCCATCTGGATGTTCGTGACTCCGGTAATCTATCCGCCGTCATTGCTTGGCTCGAAATTTGAATTTTTTATTCATCTGAATCCAATGTCGGGCATAGTCACCGGTTTTCGCTCTGCTATTTTAAACCAATCATTTAATTGGACCGCATTGGTGTTAGCGTTAATTATTTCATGCCTGTTTTTTATTATCGGAATATTTTATTTTAACAAAGCCGAAGATCGGTTTGCAGATGTTGTCTGATATGGAAAAAACCGAAACAATTATTCAGATCCAACAACTGTCAAAACAGTACCGCTTAGGTCAAAAAGTTGTTTTCGATACTTTACGGGAAAGACTTAGCCATATTTTTCGAAAACATCCCGACCATTTTTCAGAACATAAAGTAGTTCAGGCACTTCAGAATTTCAATTTGAACGTAAATAAGGGTGAGGTTCTGGGAATCATCGGTTTTAATGGTTCGGGAAAAAGTACCCTGTTAAAAGTGATCAGCCGCATCACTCCACCGAGTACAGGCGAAATTCGCATCCGGGGTTCTGTCTCATCTCTATTAGATATCGGCCTGGGATTTCATCCCGATTTGACTGGCCGGGAGAATATCTATCTGAATGGCGCAATTTTGGGAATGAAGCGTGGTGAAATAACAACTAAGTTTGCTGACATCGTTGCATTTTCCGGTATCAGCGAAAAATTCCTGGACACTCCCGTCAAACGTTATTCCAGCGGAATGTTTGTGCGATTGGCTTTTTCGATTGCTGCCCACCTGGATTCCGATATACTGCTTATCGATGAGGTACTGGCCGTTGGCGATTTTGAATTTCAAAAAAAATGCCTGGATAAAATCGATGATATCACAAGTAGTAAACGGACTGTCCTGTTTGTCAGCCACAATCTGGCAGCTATTGAAAGACTTTGTCATCGCACTATCGTCATTAATGCCGGGGAAAAGATATTTGATGGTGAAACGTCAAAAGCGATTGAAAATTATTACAATTTACATAAGTGTCAAACAATCCCTGATAATTTATTGTCGCCGGATATTATTCGCTCTGGTAACGGTGATGTTAAATTTAAACTAATTCAGATCCTTGATGAGGATTTAAACCTAAAACCTGAGATTTCCACTGGTGATAATTTCACCATTAAACTGGATTTGGATGTTCAGCGTCCGATAAAAAATCCGAGAATCGCTATAACAGTAAAAAATAAGCTGGGGCAAACATTGTTTCAGTTGTTTAATAAAACCTCTCAACATGATTTTGGTGAGATTAAAATGAATACATCCATTTTATGTTACATAAAATATATTCCTTTACTACCAGGCATCTATTACTTGAATCTTTGGATTGCCGATCAATTTAAAACCCATGACTTTATCGAACATGCTTACGATTTAGTGATTCAGGAAAAAGTTCGAACCAGTAACAATCAAATACCTGATACCCAGTATGCTGGAAATGTTTTTGTGAAGCATGAGTGGAAATTATATTAAGGATATATAAATGCATATTCTGTATTTCGAGGAAAAAATGGGAAAATAACATATTTAAAAATAATAGAAGATCACTAATAATGAATGATTACAAATTCCAATCAATTTAATAAATTAATATCAGTGAAATGTTCCAAATATTATGAAATCAACAAATGACAATTTAAAATTCCAAGCCGAACATCATGAATTAATCCAGACAAATAATTTTCAGACAATTGAGCAATATTGTCTGCATTTAATTCATCAAAAGGCATATCTCGAAGCTTCAATATTTGCAAAAGACAAGATTGTGTTGGATCTTGGATGTAATATTGGATATGGTACAAATATTTTATCTAACCATGCAAAAACTATTTTTGGTGTGGATATTTCATCAAATGCAATCCAAATGGCTAAGGTAACGTATCAAAATTCAAATATTAATTTTAAATATTTTGATGGTAATACATTACCTTTTGAAGATAACAAATTCGATTTAATTGTCAGTTTTCAGGTTATAGAACACATCGTTGATTACGATTTATATTTTAACGAGATGGAACGAGTATTATCTCCTGATGGTATTGTGATTTTTACAACACCAAACTCAAAACTTCGTATAAAAAAAGGACTAAAACCCTGGAATCCTTTTCATGTGAGAGAATTTACAGCGAAGGAATTAAAATTTTTGTTAAGTTTATATTTTAGTATGGTTGAAATAAAAGGATTATATGCAAAAAAAGAATTATATAATATTGAGTTTAATCGTTTAAAAAGGATAAAAAGAAATCATTATCTGAAGTTCAAAAAAAATAATCCCAATTATTTTAATAAATTTATTAACGTACTATTTAAAAAAATTGTCAATAATAAAAAACATAATAGTACCGACCCAAATAATTACTCATTAAATGATTTATACTATGTTAATCGTAATCTAAATAAATCATTAGATTTTATGGTAATTTGTAAATTATGAAAAAATTATCAATATTGATTATTGCTCCGGATTTTTATCCTAAAATTGGTGGCATGGAGATAATCGCAACAGAACTATCTATAAAACTTAGCCAAATTCCTAGTTTGAAAATTTATGTAATCACTAATAGAGAAAATTTAGTAAATACTGAAAATCAAGAATTCCAATTTGATATTTTATATGTACTCACAAATAATTATTCCAGAAATATATTTACAATATTGAAGTTAATTTCTAGACTCAATATTAAAGGCATTTTTTGCACCAATTCAGGTTATAGTATTATATCACTTTTCACTTTAAAACCAGTCTATGTAATTACAGCTGCAAATGATTTTTTAAGATCTTGGATTGGTCCCAAATTACCTTTATGGGAATATATTTACTACCACAGATTAAAAAAAATATTTCCGCTTATACTTTGGTACAACAATGTTGGGAAAGTAAAATATAGAAATATTTTTGCTATACTTGGTTTAAAATCTTGCCGTTTAATATTTGCTAATAGCGAGTGGACCAAATTACAACTAATAAAGCGACAAATCAAAAACAGCAAAATTATATGTATTCCTGGTGGAGTTGATACCAATATTTTTTTTCCAATGGAAAAGATTGATTCCAGAAAAAAAACAAACCTTCCGGAAAATAAAAATATTATAGTGTCCTTATCACACTTAATTAAAGTAAAGGGATTACATTTATCTATTCCAATTATTGCAGATATTATTCAAACAAATCCTGATATTGAATACCATATATTTGGAAGAGGTTCTCAAAGGGATAGAATAAATAATCAAATAAAAGAATTAAAATGTGAAAATAAAATCTTTATCCACGATGAAATTCAGCATAAGGATATTACAATGATTATCAATTCTGCAGATATTCTTTTACAACTATCTGTGCCAGCCTGGGATAAAAATACAAATTCTTATCATATCGAATCTATGGGCTTAGTATTATGTGAAGCAAACGCTTGTGGTACACCTGTAATAGCTTCTAATTGCGGTGGTATCCCTAGTGTGATTACTGATAATTATAATGGACTGCTTGTAGATCCCCTCAATACACACGCAGTAAAAAAGGCAATAAATAGAATTTTAAAAAATAATTCACTGAAAACTAAATTAATCCAAAATGGATTAAAAAGAGCAAAAAACGAATTCTCTTTAGAAATTATAATAAAAAAAATAATTAGGTCTATAATTGACGAAACCTGAAACACAAACAGAGACGACAAAAAATATTCAATCTGGTGCCAAATGGGTAGTTATTACACAAATTGCTTCAAAAGTAATTTCCATCTGCTCAATGTTTTTTCTCTACAGACTAATAACTCCCGAACATTTTGGAGTTTTTGCCCTAACAAATGTTTCTATTCAATTTATCCGGTTATTTGGTAATTTTGGAATTAGTTCTGCTATTATACATAAACAAGACCAGTCAAAAGATTTTCTAAATCAGGCTTTTTATTTACATTTATTAATATCCATAATACTATTCATTTTAACTTTTATCCTGGCAATACCGATTGGGAATTTCTATGACAGTTCCTTATTAAAATCGACAATATATTTAGTCAGTATCAGTTTCCTTTTTTCACCTTTTGAAATAATACCATTTTCAATACTTCAGATACAATCAAAATTTAAAGAAATTACTACAATACCAGTCTTTATAGAAATACTGCTGTCTATTATTTCAGTTATTATGGCATTTGCTGGTTTTGGAATCTGGAGTTTAGTTATGCCTATGGTAATGGCAGGCCCAATACGAAGTATTATTTACATGAAATTGGCAAAATGGAAACCGTCAATTATAAATGGAACAAACCACTGGCCGGCACTTTTTCATTTTGGAAAACATCTTTTTATCAGTAATATTAATACCTATTTAACTACCAATATTGATTATATTATTGTTGGGAAAATTCTTGGTAAAGGGATTTTAGGTATTTATCAATTTTCATATAATTGGGCAAATTGGCCGGTTACAAACCTTGTAATGCCCTTTTATAAAGTATTATTTCCAAGTTTTTCAAATTTAAAAGATGATCTATTTGAACTTAAAAGTAGTTATTTAAAAATAATCAAATTCATTTCAATGTTGACATTTCCAATATTTACTTTTATTCTTATATTTACACACAATTTCATTATGGTTGTTGCAGGTGATAACTGGCTGGAAGCAATCATTCCAACAAAAATAATGATTTCTTACGGATTAATCCGGGCAATTGGATCACCTGGCGGACAATTGTTAGTAGCTATTGGAAAACCAAAAGTCATGTCAATTTACAGCACTATTCTTATTCCTTTCTTAATAATTGCTTTAATTATTGGGGTGAATTTTCAAATAATTGGTGTTTCAATCGCTGTAAGTATAGTATTAAGCATCGGAAGTCTTGTTTTTATTGCTTTAACATTAATAAATACAAAAATTAAAATTTATGATTATCTAAAAATTTTAATGCCAACAATTTTTGTGTGTTTATTATCAGGAATATTGACGTGGATTATTTCAATATATTTTTCAAGATATTACCAATCCATTTATCTAAATCTTGCAGCAAAAGGAATATTCTTCTCTATTTTTTATATTTTTAATTTTTATTTAATTTACAATAAACAATTCACCGAATTAATATCAAACTTAAAACAGAATAAATCATGAAAATATTATACACGATATCAGCCAGAGGAACAAACCTCAATATTAAAGAAGGATACTATGTGCATGTAAAGGAAATATATTGTGGATTAAAACAACTTGGACATGATGTACACTTATTAGCAATTTCAGATCAGGATTTAAAAAGCGAGTTTCCTGAATCTACTGTAGTAAAGCATCGTTATATTCCATTAATTCATCATATAATTCCCTATACTGGTTTCATAGATTCAATCAATTATTTTTTCAAAATTATTCATATATATAAACATTTTAAATTTGATGTGATACATAATCGATGGGGCTTAAGAATCCTAGGTGCTCATTTTGCAGCAAAATTTCTTAAAATACCTATGCTCCTTGAGGTCAATGGTCCCGGAATTGAGGAAAAAGCACTTTTTTCTGAACCTTATAAATTGAAAGAAGAAATACTTCTTAAATTTATAAGAAAAATCCAGATGAAAATGTGTGACCATATTTTTGCAGTTTCAAATATTCTTAAGGAGATTATGATTAATTGGGGAATATCAGAACAAAAAATATCGGTGATTCCTAATGCTGCAAATCCGGAAATGTATAAAAATGTTCATCCAACTTTAGAAATTCGTAAAAATTTGAATTGGAAAGACAAAATAATTGTAACATATACAGGAACCCTCCATGTCTGGTACGGTTTGGAATATTTACCAAGTATTTTTAAAGAAATAGTGAAATCTTTTGAAAATGTGAGATTTTTAATTGTAGGTAATGGCCAATATAAAGAAGATTTCCAAAATCAAATAAAAACACTTCGACTAAATGAATTTGTTCATTTCTATGGAGCAGTAAATCATTCACTTATTCCAAATATTTTATTAGAAACTGACATTGTGATTGCACCTTATAAAGATTTACCAATGGGTTTCTTCAATTCGCCATTAAAAATCTTTGAATACATGATGGCGGGAAAAGCTATTGTTACCACTGCCATTGGTCAAAACAACGAAATCTTAGTTCATAATCAAACAGCATTATTGGTCCCCCCTGATAACATTGATTCACTGGCAAATGCATTGATTGAATTGGTATTAAATCCTGATAAAGCGCAAAAACTCGCTCAAAATGCAAAAAAAGAAGCCTTATTAAATCATACTTGGAAAGATTATTGTAAAAAGTTGGTAACTTTATATCAACAAATTGGTAAATAGTATTCATGCAAAAAAAACAGATTAATGTTCTACATATTTTAAGCTCTTTTGGTCTAGGTGGTACCGAGAGATTAATTTTATATTTAATTCAATATTGGGATAATCCAAATATTAAACTTCATTTATGTACTCTTTTTAGTAAAGATAATCAGAAAGAAGAACCGCTCTTAGATGAAATAAGAAAATTTAATGTTCCTTTGTATAGATTATCACTTAAAAGTTGGAGAGATTTTAAGACCTTTAATAAATTATTATCAATTATTAAAACAAATAATATCGATATCGTTCACTCTCACTCTGGCGTGGTCGAATTTTGGGGGCCATTTTTAGCGAAAATTGCACATGTAAGACATATTGTCCTTACAAAACATCATACATCTCATCCTCAGCAAATTATTAAAAGAATTCAGAGGACAATATCATCTATTTTCTTTTGTAATACAATAATAGCAGTTTCACACACTGTCAAAAAGTTTTTAATTAATGGATATTTTATTCATGATGAAAAAAAAATTAATGTAATTTATAATCCGGTTGATTTAAATAAATTTCATCCTGATCAAAAAGTTCGCAGTGATTTAAGAAATGAATTAAATATCAGTGAATCTGACTTTATTGTGGGTAACACTAGTCGTTTTGATCCAATGAAGGGACATAAATATTTTATCGGTGCAGCGATGCTGATAAAACAACAAATTCCCAATGCAAAATTTTTGATTATTGTCAGAGAAAGTGATAAAAAAATATGTTTAAATATGTTTCCAAACAATGAATTAAAAAAATCATTTATAATTATTCCACCCAATAACTATATTTATAAATTACTCCAAATATTGGATTTGTTTTTATTTACTTCTGTTTACGGTGAGGGATTTGGTATCGTTTTAATCGAAGCTATGGCCTCAGGAATTCCAATTGTAGCTTCAAATATTGGACCTACTAAAGAAATTGTTATGGATGAATATAATGGAATTGTACCCACACCTAGGAAGTGGATGAGTAAAACTGACTGGTTAGATATTAAACTTCTTGCTGACGGAGTATTGAAAATATATAAAAATTCTAACTTGAAAAATCGATTAATTAGGAACGGGTATAAATCATTACATTCTTTTTCAATCGAAGAGTATATTGATAATTTAGCACAATTGTATATTTCAATATATCGTAAATTTTAGGACGAGAGAACAATGTTTTTTTTCAGTATCACAAGAAACAGCATTAAATTATTAATAAAAAATTGCAACGAGATAATTCATTCAAATTTTTTCTTTACATATATTACTGACAATTTTCTCTCTTCATTTCGGAGCACTAATCATTCTTTTCAGATAGTAGAATCATTACATCCATATATATATAACACAGAGAACTATTATTTTGTAAAACTTGATTTAAATACGAAAGAAAAAAAATTAACTATACATAAAACACTTGTTGCTGGTCGGCCTGTATATTATCATATAAATAAAAATGGTGAATTTTTTTGTACAACTCATATAAAATATTTCAGAACAGTCAATATTATTTTAGATGAAAACACAAAAGTTATTCCAGAGTTATTCCTCTTTCGTACAGTGATGCCTCCCTTCACTATTTATAAAAATATTATGCAGTTAACTACTGGGAGTCATTTAATTTTGTCTTTTGAAAATGATAAGTGCAACATAAATGCAATTGATCAATTTCAGCTACCTGATATTGATTATTCAATAAATAATATTGGTACTGCTGCAAAACAAACATATCATTTGCTTGAGAATACTTTCAAATATTTATCACTATTCAAAAATAATACTTCTTTGTTATTTAGTGGTGGCATTGATTCTTCAACACTTGCTTGCTTAGGAAAAAAGAATATTCAATTAAATAATACATATTCAACATCTTATCCTTTTGAGGAAGAAAAATTTAATCGCGAAAGAATATATCCGAATTCTGCAGCAAAAAAAATAGAGGTAAAAAACAACCATTATATTTGTACTCCTATTGATTATTTTTACGGCATTATTGATTCAATATATAATTGTGAAGAGCCTGTTCATCATTTCCAATCAATATTAATTCATTTATTATTTAAAAATTGCACTCCAGCCTTTTTTAACATTATTCTATCGGGACAAGGAGCTGCCTCCTCCTACGGTAATTTGGCCAGTGATGTATATTATATAGAGAAAAATCTTATTAGAAAATGCATAAAAAAAGGATTTTACAGATTATCAAACAATAAAGCATTTTTCCAACCGATGTTATTACCAATTGACCATGTCGACCACCCACTATGGAAATGGAAATCCTATGGCTTGATATCCTGGATAAATAACTATTTTAATACGAACAAACATGAGATATTGTCAAACAGAATTAATTTTATTAACTCCCTACAGTATAAATCCATTTATAATATATGGTCTTATTATTCCCTCGTTGCATATGAAGATTCAACTATGTATCTTTGGTCAAAAATAGCAGAAGCAAATCAAAAAATACTATATTATCCATATTATGATGATAAGCTACTTTCCTATGTTTTATCTATTCCGTGGGAAATTAAACTAAAATTACCACATCGAATTCTGGTCAGAGAATTAGCAAAATTAAGTAGTGTTCCAAAGTTCATAATCAAACGTCCTCAAGGAAATTTCGGTCTAGTTACAAATAGATGGGCAATTCCTGGTGGATATTTTGAGAATATTTTACCAATCATTTATAAAATTATTCCCAAAAATGAATTGAATATTTTACAATCAACAGATTCACGAAAAAATATGACTTTATGGAATGCACTAAATTATGCAATCTGGAAACGAATTTTTATTTTTAACGAATCGCCTGATGATTTAAAAAAAGAATTGAAATCGTATATGGTGTAATTAAATACAGCAATCATGACAAACTGTAATAGAAACATCATAATTTTGACAGAATTTTATCCTAGTATTAAAGCTCCATCCCATGGAATATTTATTGAATATTTGGCGAGAGAATTATCAAAATATTACAATATTAGGATTTATCACCCACGCCCATTTTTCCTATTTAAAACAAAACCTGTTTTAAAAAGTGAAATAGAGAAGAAAAATAAATACGAAAAAGAAAAATATGGAATATCAATAATTAGACCTCAAATTCCATATATTCCCATTGGTGATAGAATCTGGATTCGTACAATATTTTTTGCAATAATTTCTTTCTTTTATGTCTTAAAAAATAGAAAATCAATTGATTTAGTCTTTGGACAGATGGCATGTCCCGCAGGTTTTGCAGCCGTTATAATTCAAAAATTCTTTATGATTCCTGCTATTATTACAGCTAGAGGCTCTGACGTAAATAATTATCCTATTCTACCTGTACTTAAACACTTTACTGATTATGCATTTAATAATGCAACCCAAGTCATAACAGTCGCAAACGACCTATCAAATAAACTAATGTCTTTATATTCCCAAATACGTCATCCTATTTGTATCCGAAATGGTGTTAATCATAAAATTTTTAATTATAGAACAAAAAAATCAAAATTTAAAAATAAAATAATTCTCTTTGTCGGACACCTCATACCTAGAAAAGCTATTTTGGAATTAATTGAAGCCTACTCCAAAATGCAATATTTGAACAAAACAAAACTTTTAATTGTTGGTAATGGTGAATTACAAAATGAAGTAATTCACAAAATAAACTCTTTAAATCTAAATGATGATGCAATCTTACTTGGTGTAAAATCACATATAGAAATTGCAAAATTAATGAATGAATCAACTATTCTATGTTTACCGAGTTATTCAGAGGGTACTCCAAATGTTGTTCTTGAAGCCCTCTCTTGCGGTCTGCCTGTTGTTGCCACAAATGTTAGCGGAATACCCGAAATAATACTGGAGATAAATATTGGCACTCTCGTAAAACCAGGAGACATTCACTCTTTATCCAAAGCATTAGACTGTGCTATTAATAAGGAGTGGAATCGTGAATATATCGCAGAATATGCAAAACAATTTAATTGGAATATTACAGGAACAAATTATAAGTTAATAATCGATAGGATTATCAATTATGAAAATTAGTTCTTTAATATGGATAATTCAGTGTCTTTTTCCACTATTTTCCCAAAAACACAGGATTGCTAATACATATGGTTCATCTAAAGTCTATTCGTATTTAAAATTTCTTGATAAAACAGAAAAATATTCAAAAGATGAACTAAAATATATACAAGAAAAAAAACTACGGAATCTCATTTGTCATGCTTACGAAAATATTCCATTTTACCATAATGCTATGAAGCAAATTAAGCTGTATCCAAAAGATATTAATACGCTTGAAGATTTAAATTTACTACCAATTCTTACAAAAGATGTTATTCAAAGGAATAGTAGTAAAATGGTTGTACATTCTAAAAATAAATATAAGTTTCAAACAGTACAAACAGGGGGATCAACCGGTAAGCCATTGACTTTTCATCGTGACTTAAATGATAATTATTTTTCTTGGGCAGCCTATCTTCGTTCTCTAAAATGGATGGGGTACGATTGGGGAGATAACACAATTAAAATCTGGGGAGCCTCGGTTACAGATGAAGAAAAATTACAATCAATTGGGGGAAAAATTGAAAAGTATATAATAAATAATGTCCGAAAAGAACATATAATTGATGCTTTTATGTTAAACGATTCTGAACTTCATTACATAAGCGACATTATACCAGAAACTGGTTCTTTTTTTATTCGTGGATATGTTAATGCAGTTAACCAATATGCAAAATTCGTAAAAAAAAACAATCTATCCATACATCCAAAAGGTATAATAACTACCGCCGAAATGTTGTTGCCTACTATCCGAAATAACATTGAAAATACATTCAACTGTGAAGTTTTTGATAATTATGGTTGTGGAGAAACCATGAGCATTGCCTATGAATGCAAAGCACACCAAGGACTTCATGTTGTTGATGAACATGTTATCGTTGAATTTATTGAAAATTTGAATAATCCGGAATCAGGTAACAAAGGAAACATTGTAATTACAAATCTGGATAACTACTATATGCCATTTATTCGATATGTAAATGGGGACATTGGAAACAAAATAACTTCTGAATGTCCTTGTGGTCTTTTTCATAGTAAAATCGCTTATATCGAAGGCCGAAAATCTGATTTGATTCAGGGTATAAATGGGCAAACAGTTCATGGTGAATTTTTTACTCATCTTCTGGAAGAGACTGGCTGGATTAAAGAATATGAAATTAGTGACTTTGAGGTAGTACAGGAATCATTGGAAAAATTACACTGGCGATTCGTAGCAAAATCAAAATTATCCAAGAAAGATGAAGAATTGTTAAATACTAAAATTGAAGAATACTTGGGTAAAATTGAAAACCATCTTGAATACGTTAATTACATTGAACTAACAAAAGCTGGTAAAAGACGATTTACTCGCACTTTATTATAAATTATATTCCATGAAAAAATTAAAAAATAACTACAGGATTATCTTCATTTGTGAAAATGACCTTTCTCTACCTATAGGCGGTACGATTCATGTTAGGGAAATAATTAATGCTATGAAGAAACATTTACCGAATATTATATTAATTGCACCCGATTACCATCATAAAATAATTGGTGACTTCGGAGTAAGGACAATCGCAATCAGAACTCCGATGGTTCGAATTTTTAAATGGCTCTATTATTATGTTATTAGCAGCATAAAATTAATTTTACTAATATTAAAATCCCAACAAAAAACGATTGTTTATAGTAGAGAAATGCCACTAAATCCATTGCTAGCGTTCGTGTGCAAATGGCTGGGCATTCCTCTATTTATAGAGATTAACGGCGCCATAAGCACCGAGATGTCAAGTTTTGGTAAAACAAAAGTTGAGTTGCTCATTACAAAAACGATCCAAAATATTATTTATCAGCTGTCAACCGGGATAATCACTGTATCCAAATTACTCCAAAATCACCTCCATCTGGAATATATGATTCCCCTGGAAAAAATTACTGTCATCTACAATGGTGTATCCGTTCATCTTCCAGAATTAAAAAATCGGATAGATTATCGATCTGTTTTTAAAACACCAACAATACGAATCGTCGGATTTATCGGCAGCTGTTATCCGTATCATGACATTACTTTACTAATTAATATTGCACCCAGTCTACTTGCCCAGATTCCGAATATTCGATTCGTTATTGGTGGTGATGGCGAGACTCTAATTGACTGGAAACGGCGTGTGACATATCTCCATTTGGACCATTATTTTTACTTCCCCGGTTATATAAATTCTGAGAATATTGGTAATTATATATCAGGCTTTGACATATGTCTTTCTATTTTTAAAAAAAATGTTAAGGGCCCGGGGATGAAACTATTTGAATACCTAGTATATAATAAGCCAGTAATTGCCACGTATTTGACAGAATCGTTTCAATTATTCCAAAATTTAGAAAATATTCATTGGGTAGAACCGGAAAACGGAGAGGAATTGTTCCGGACAATAATTAAAGTATTTAATAACTTGGCCAAATATTCGAATTTGGATTCTAAATCTTATATCCTTAACAACTATACTTGGGACCATACCGCTCAAAATATTATGAAAGTCATTAAAGAAACTCTATGTGCGGCATAACCGGAATAATATATAAAGACAAAATGCATCGAGTTGACCCTGCTTTATTACAGCGGGCAAACGATACGTTGACCCACCGTGGACCTGATGATTGTGGATATTACATTGATGGCAATGTCGGCATCGCCATGCGACGCTTGTCCATTATCGATGTAGCCGGTGGGCATCAACCAATCAATAACGAGACTAACAATATTCATATCGTTTATAATGGTGAATTGTATAACTACCAGCACCTTCGCGAGACACTTCAGCAAGAAGGTCACAATTTTAAGACTAAAACAGACACAGAATCTATCCTGCATAATTACGAAGAAAAGGGAACTAATCTTTTTTCTGATTTAAATGGTATGTTTGCCTTTGCAATCTGGGATTCAGTTCAACAATCACTGCTAATTGCCCGCGACAGGCTTGGCATAAAACCACTTTTTTACTACGAAGATGACGAGAAGTTTATCTTCGCTTCGGAAATTAAATCCATTTTAGCATATGGTAATATTGATAAAACATTAGATCATCACGCACTATTTGATTTTCTAACGTTTAATTATATTCCGGCACCAAAAACAATTTATCAAAAAATAAAAAAAATACAGCCAGGGCATTATTTACGGTTTCAAAATAATAAAATCGTCATCCAGTCCTACTGGAGTTATGAGTATCAGGAAAATTTCAGCCTATCTGAAAAAAAAGCCTGTGATCAACTGGAAGAACTCCTTTACGACGCTATTAAAATTCGACTCATGAGCGAAGTCCCATTGGGCTCATTCCTCAGTGGTGGGATCGATTCCAGTACACTTGCATACTTCATTACAAAACATCATTTAAAAGAAGAACTTCACACATTCTCCATAGGTTTTGATATTCAATCAAAATACAATGAACTGCCTTTTTCCTCAATCATCGCTAAACAATTGAATACTATTCATCACACCCAGGTTGTTAAACCAGGTATGGTGGATTTACTTCCTAAAGTGATGTCTTTATTGGACGAACCGATGTCTGATCCTTCGACAATACCGACCTATCTTCTCTCTGAATTTACAAAAAACTATGTTACCGTGGCACTCTCCGGTGATGGTGGTGACGAGCTCTTTGCCGGTTATGAACGGCAACGGGTAATGAATATTTTAAAACGGTTTAATAATCTGCCTAACGGACTACAGAAATTTTTATCACAAAAGGTTTTTTCAAAGTTTAAATCAACTGAACAAAAAGATAGTTTATTATCATCTATTGCGAGAATTTTAAATGATATTATTAATGGATATTCTTCTACATATAAACGCTGGGTAACAAATTTTAATCCTAATCTGATGAAAATTTTACTGCAACCTGAATTATACAATGACTATCTGGACTATCAAGTGTACAAAATCATTGATGATTGCTTTTCTGATAAGCAGGATGCCATCAACCAAAGCCTCCGTTTTGAGACTCAATACTATCTCCCTGACGATCTTTTAGTAAAAGTTGACCGTATGAGCATGGGTCACTCCCTAGAAGTACGGGTTCCGTTCCTGGATCATCGGCTCGTCGAATTTGCTGCCAGTCTTCCCGTAAATATGAAAATAAAGGGTTATACCACCAAATATCTCTTAAAAAAGGTCATGAGCGACTACTTACCGAAATCAATTATAAAAAAACCAAAACAAGGTTTCAGTCCTCCAATTAAAGAATGGCTGAAAAATGATCTGGCAGATTATTGCAGGGGATCAATCAATCAACCAAAGTTAGATGATTATTTTGTACGTGGATCTCTTGATAATCTACTTAATGACCATTACTCTGATAAAAGAGACTTCCAGTATCAAATTTGGACATTGCTGGTTTTTAGTATTTGGCAAAATCAAAACTTCTAGAGAAAATGAAAAAAATAGTTACTATTGTCGCCGCTCGTTCCCCGTTCATTAAATGCACACCGGTGTCCAGGGAAATTCGAAAAACTTTCATGAAACCCTGATCCATACGAGTCAACATTATGATAAAAACATGTCGGACACCTTATTCCAGGAATTGGCAATTCCCGAACCTGACTTCAACTTGGGTATTGGTTCTGCAAATCACGGTGAGCAAACTGCAAAAATGCTGATGGCATTGGTACCGATTTCCGGCGAATCGCCACTGAAATAAAGAATTTTGGCAGCTTTAATACTAACAAAAATAACCTTTTTGGAAATGGAAACGCCGCCAGGAAAATTTCAGACATATTAAGTTAATTACTAATTCAAACGTTTTAATATCAATTTAGAAAAAATACAAACTTATGAACATTCTTGGAATATCAGCATTCTATCACGATAGTGCTGCCTGTATCGTACAGGATGGTGTAATTATCGCGGCTGCCCAGGAAGAGCGTTTCACCCGGAAAAAGCATGATTATTCATTCCCAATCAACGCTATTAAATTTTGTCTGGATTATACCAATCTAAGCAGTAACGCTATTAACTACATTGCTTTTTACGATAAACCTTTTCTAAAATTTGAACGAATATTGGAAACATATCTTACATATGCACCTTTCGGTATTCATTCATTTTTAAAAGCAATCCCTCTTTGGATTAAGAAAAAATTATGGATAAAAGACATAATCCAGAGTGAACTCAATTACTCGGGAGAGATTATCTTCTCTGAACACCATGAGTCCCATGCCGCATCGGCCTTTTACCCTTCACCTTATAAGGAAGCGGCCTTCATTACCATGGACGGGGTCGGTGAATGGTCAACGACCAGCTTTGGTATTGGTAAAAATAATTCACTTAGTCTTTTAGCCGATATCAGATTTCCGGATTCACTGGGATTGCTATATTCTGCATTCACGTATTATACTGGTTTTAAAATCAATTCCGGTGAATATAAAGTCATGGGATTAGCACCCTATGGCGAACCAAAATTCAAGCATCTTATTTATGACCACCTGATTGATGTCAAACCCGATGGTTCTTTCAAAATGAACATGAAATACTTTGATTATTGTGCCGGAGTCAGGATGACAAATTCCCGTTTTCACAGACTCTTCGGTGGCCCACCCCGTAAACCGGAAAGCCATCTCAGTCAACGGGATATGGATTTAGCCCGGTCGGTTCAGGATGTCGTGGAAGAAATTGTCCTGAAGATGGCAGCACATGTTCAAAAGGAAACCGGAATGAAAAATCTGTGTCTTGCCGGTGGAGTCGCTTTAAACTGTGTAGCAAATGGAAAAATATTACAGTCCGGTTTGTTTGACAATATTTGGATCCAACCGGCTGCTGGTGATGCAGGGGGCGCAATTGGCGCTGCACTGCTGACATGGCATCAGTATCTTAATAATGAACGAAATCTTTTAGGTAATAATGATTCCATGAAAGGTACCTATCTTGGTCCAAAGTATGAAAATAACACCATTGAATCATTCTTAAAAACTCATCATTACCTATATCAAGAATTAACTGACCATGAAATCCCGGATATGGTTGCCGATCTTATCGGTAAGGAAAAAGTCGTCGGCTGGTTTCAAGGTCGGATGGAGTTTGGACCGCGGGCGCTGGGTGCCCGATCAATTATCGGCGATGCCCGTTCAGCTTCCATGCAAAAAACCATGAATTTGAAAATTAAGTACCGGGAAAGCTTCCGGCCATTTGCGCCATCTGTACTAGTTGAAGATATTTCCGACTATTTCGAGATAGACCGGGAAAGTCCTTATATGCTGTTGGTTGCTGACATAAAAAAGGATCGGCAAATAGCCCTGAGCGATGAACAGAATCAATTAACAGGTCTTGAAAAACTGAATTTAATTCGGTCTGACATTCCAGCTGTAACCCATATTGATTATTCAGCCCGAATTCAATCTGTCAACAAAGCCACCAATCCGTTGTACCATCAAATGATTTCACGCTTTAACGAAAAATACGGGTGCCCGGTCATCATTAATACATCATTCAATGTACGGGGCGAGCCGATAGTCTGCAGCCCGGAAGATGCGTACAGGTGTTTTATGCGTACCGAAATGGATTATCTCATCATCGGTAATTTTTTACTGGATAAGCAAAAACAAACCGCAATTAAAAATGACAAGAACTGGAAAAAAGAATTTGTTCTGGATTAAAAAATGATAGAAGAAATAAAAAATATCAAAAATTCAAAAACTGAATTTAGAAAATTTGGGTTAAGCCTTGGAGGATTAGGCCTTGTTTTAGGTCTTTATTTTCTTTGGAAAAATAAAACCGGGGTTAACCCAATTTTAATAATCAGTATTTTACTGTTATTCAGTGGTGTTTTGATTCCGAACATATTGAAGCCCTTATATTTTGCCTGGATGACATTTGCGACAATCCTTGGATGGATAATGACTCGTGTCATTTTAACAGTATTGTTTTACGTTGTCGTCACTCCATTAGGCCTCATTTCATGGATGTTCGGTTACAGATTCCTTGATTTAAAAATAGACCCCACCCGGAAAAGTTATTGGAACTATCGATCGGAAAAACCAATCGGGACAAATCATTATCAAAAGCAATTTTAGGAATTAATAATGAGTAAAATCAGTATTATCAAAGAATTTTGGGATTTTTTAAAAATTCGAAAAAAGTGGTGGCTTGTACCGATAATTATTTTTCTTGTGCTATTTGGTGCACTGATAGTTTTAACTGAGGGTTCGGCAATCGCACCTTTTATTTACACACTGTTTTAATTAACATATATCGTCATTTTTATATAACTCATAAAAATAGTTGAAATGATAACATCATCGATAGCGACTAATATCCCCCGCCCTTTTGTGAAATATCCTAATGGTGAATCAACTGGCAAGATTGAAATTCATCGGGATGATCCTATTAAAAAACCCCTCATCAGCATTATCATTCCAACGGCTGATGCCACAAGGGACGGTCTGCTTCCTTCACTATTGGAACAGCTTAAATTGCAGACCTTTCGGGATTTTGAAATTATTGTCATTATTGGCGATACCCGGCAGGGACGTGCAATCAATTGCGGCGCTCAAGTTGCTGAAGGGAAATATCTGGTAACTTTCGATGATGATACTAGACTTGGGCATACTGATTTACTTGAAAATATGGCGAATCAGATCGAACAGCATTCAGACATTGGTATGGCCGGTGTTGCGAATCTCGTCCCTCCAGATGCTTCCTTTTTCGTAAAACGGATTATGAAGGAGCTTCCGCGCAGGACCTCACCAATGGTCACTGAAATCATTGATAGCGATATGGCCGAACATCCCTGCTGTATTATTCCCAGGGATGTCTTTTTGAAAGTCGGCGGCGAAAACGAAATCATTCCCCGCGGTCTGGACCCATATCTGCGCCAGGCAATCAGAAACGCTGGTTACCGGGTTGTGGTTCTACCGGGAATCTATATTCACCATCTTCCCCCGAAAACTTTTCATAAATTCGTTAAGCAGTTCTATCGAAATGGTAAAATGGCCGCGTATGTCAATAAATTCTACCCGGAGTTCGTCATCGAACTTACTACCAGGCATGGCGATAAAGTATCCGAAAAACGATCAACATTAATTCGAGTAGTTTCATATATCGGGCGATTATTAAAAACCTTTTTGACATTGCGTATTTTTTATTTGC
>Ga0268277_1001126_pt1 | contig 19147 bp, 19 predicted proteins | sample saktaG_5_FD_190132 | JGI IMG/M metagenome (GOLD analysis project Ga0268277, IMG submission 190132) | Saline water microbial communities from Sakinaw Lake, British Columbia, Canada - sak_2010_1_5_50m | ecosystem: Environmental > Aquatic > Non-marine Saline and Alkaline > Saline ...
AAATCATCAACATCCACAATACTAACCTCAACACCAACATTTGTAGATGTATTCCCAATAAAACCACATGAAGGACGTATGATTGTAATGTTTATAGGACTATTTGAAATTGAGTTAACAACAGTCAACTCACCTGAAGGAGTAGAATTTCCAGCAACCTCTGCAACAAAATAATAAGTTCCAGCATCAGAAGTAGTCCAGTATGCAGCTGCTTCCGTATCCAATTGAGAGTTAATTGTAATATTATAAACTAAATCATCAGAACCTAACCAAGAATCACTTTCCTGATATACTTTAAATGAAACAGGTAAGCCAGAAAGCCCAGTTCCAAGTAAAGACATTTTAACAGTATCATACTTATTGGCACTAGAAATAATAGCAGAGTTCATATCCTTCCAATTAGCATTTCCTGTTCCAACATTCAACACGCTTACACCACAACAAACCTTAACAGGAAAACCTGTATCTAGAGAGTTAGAAATATTTGAATTTGTCGTTGAATTTAACCTGGCAACAACTCTATAATTTGGATCTGCACAACTAATACTCGCGTCAGACTCATAAACACAACTAAGATTTCCATAACAAACAGGGACATTATAAACCGGATCACTAAGAGAACCATTTATCGAAACCTTAGAACCAGACTCATTTGAAAGCCATAAAAAAGGCCTTTTTACAGTGCAATCATGAACTTGCGTTGTTCCAACATAACTATAATTAAAAATCTCATCATAACATAGAGGGTAATTATAAGCAACATTTACATAAGTAGTGCATGTCTTTCTTCCAATTCCTGCATTATACAACCCAAAAATCTCAGCGTCACTTAATACTCTATTAAATATTGAAACTTCATCTATTTTCCCACTGAAATTGCCATAAGTTGAAGTATCAGCATTCCCAATCTTAACACTTCCTCCAGCAATCGGAGCTCCATAGTTACAATTACTATTGCTATAAGTCCCATTGATATAAAGCCTAGGTACTCCTGCAGAGTCCCTTGAAGCACAAACAAATTGCCAAGCATTCAAGACGATACTATCCTGCGAAGAGATACAAAAGCCAGAAACGTTTCCATTAGAGACAATCCCTAAAGAATGCTGTGGAAGATTAAACGAATTAAGATAAAGCCATGTCTGACCATTGCTCACTATCTTCATACCCCTGCCGCCACTCCAAGCAGTAGGATAAACCCACGCACAAATTGTTGTAGCGCCCGCCCCAATTATATCACTACCAATATTAAAATAATCATCAACCCCATCAAATGAATAAGCACTATCCAATTTCCCACTAGAATCATGAGAAGGACAAGTAGATCCAGAGCAAGAACCATCACGACCATTATTAGAGGAATCTATGATCTCACTTCCAGAAGTCTCATCAAAATTCCAATAAGCTGTAACCCCGCTAGAACAAGTAGTTATGCTCTGTCCAGTCTTATTCCATAAAGCAGCATAAGCATTCTCCGAAAACGAAATCTTCATAATTGTCTGATCTAATGAAGAGCAATTATTTTCTGGAACGGCTGAAACTCCACAGTTTAATCCAGTGAATCTTGGATCAGAACAACACTCTCCTGAAAATAGCCCAGTAATATTATCATAATTACAATCAGGAATTTTTGCAACTCCCAATTTAGTGACTCTTGTTCTTTCACAATGAGTATCATCCCCGTGATAAAAACTATATGCTGCAACTATCTGATCTTTCATAACATCTGCAGAAATATTTACCTGCCTAGTATTTATCTTATAACCCTTCCCGTTATAAGGAGAAGCAGTTGAACATTCAGGTAAAGTTTGAGCACTCAAAAACGGAGTAAATACTGTCTTAACAAAATTCGCACTTTTAACATTATTCCCGGTACAATAATCTATATTAACAGTCTTCGAATGACAAATATAATCCCATTTTCCAGCCCAATCACCATTTATACTATCAACACAAGCCTGATAATTCGCTGCTCCACCACAACACTTAGAAACATTCCCAACACAGTCATAAACCCACACATTGTTTCCAGTTCCTCCAGCTCCATTACTTAAAGTCCAACAAAAATTAGCATTTATACTATGCATAGCATAATCAAGCTTCTCTCCACAACCCAAATAACCATAAATAGTATCATTTTGCAAACAATAAGTTGCTTCAAAACTTATTGTAAAGTTCTGGGTTACGGGATTATAATTCGCAGTCCAATTTAAAGTGGGTTGGGTTCTCATACATGTTGTTCCCCAAGCACTAACAAAACTAAAAGCAAAGACAAAACTAACTAAAGCAAACAATAAAACTCCACTCTTTTTCATACAATTTTAAACATACAAGACTTTATAAAACTTACTTCAAAACTTTTCCTGTTTCCAAATACCACAAATATAAATCCAATTCAGCCAAATTCAAACTAACAACATCACCTATCCCCTGTAAGGTCTTCTCAATTTCCAAATATCTCCCAGGAGTTAAAGATTTACCCTTTCTGTCAAAATCAATCACTCCTTCCTTATTCAACAAATCAATAATATGAAAATCAATAATAGCAACATCCTTATACCCAACATTTCTCAAAAAATGACTCGCTTCTTTCATTCCCAACCCTTTTATATTCTTAACCAACCATTCTCTCATGTCCTTCCCACTTTCTTTCATAACCCGCGTACATAATTCGTCCTTACAATCCCTCGCCTTAACAATTCTTTCAGCCCTCTGAGGCCAAAATCGATGCCCTGCCTTTTTCAATTCAACAGCAAGTTCTTCTTCAGGTAGGATCTCAAACCATCCAGACCTCCCAGCCTCCTTCTGAATTCTAATACACTTCTCAGCTTGAAAATTCGCAGTCAACAAACAAAAACACAATTCAGAAAAAACTTTATCTTCCTTATCTTTCCCGATCTCCTCAAATTCCACAATTCTCTCTTTAATCACTTCTGCAATTTGAGTTTTCTTTAAATTATTTATTTTTTCAATTAAATGGTCCATAGTTAAATTAAAAAGATTAAGTTTATTACTTTTTCCAAAGCCCATGCAAATTACAATACTCTCTCGCACTCTTGACATCAAAGCAAAATTCAGCCTCCGGCTTCATCCCCTGCTTTAAAAAAACTCTCGCATATTCATCTGAATTTTTGCCCCATGCTTCAATCCATTCAATATAGTGTTCCTTAGTCATTGGATGCTCAACACTTCCAATCTTTACCTTTCTCCCATCAATCACCGGAACATGCTTCTCAGCCGCAGCATCCGCAACATTCTCTTTTTGAAGCTTCATTGACTTTCCGCAGCAAACTAAAGAATCAGCACCTTCATGTAAAACCTCAACTATATTTCCACATATTTCACATTTCCATATTTGTTTTTTCGTTGTCATTAATAATTTTCTCCAAACAATTCATAATATTCTTGTTTATGCTTACATGCAGGACAAACATCCGGAGCGTCCTTGCCTTCATGAACATAACCACAATTCCTGCACTTCCATTTCACAACCTTATCTCTCTTAAAAACTTTTCCAGAATTAACATTATCAAGTAACTTCCTATATCTTTTTTCATGTTGTTCTTCAACTTCTCCAATTTCCTTGAAAGAATTTGCAATCATCTCAAAACCTTCTTTTCTTGCAACCTTCTCAAATTCAGGATATAATTCTCCCCACTCCATCTTCTCCCCTTCAGCAGCAGCAAGTAAATTTTCTTGGGTCGTCCCTATCTTTCCAGCAGGGTAACTTGCCTTAATCTCCGTATCTCCACCTTCCAAATACCCGAAAAAAATTTGAGCGTGTTCTTTCTCATTATCCGCCGTCTCTAAAAAAAATCCCTCAATCTGTCTATACCCCTCTTTTCTTGCAACACTCGCGAAATAAGTATACCTATTTCTAGCCTGACTCTCACCAGCAAAAGCCTTCAAAAGATTTTTTTCAGTTTCACTTCCCTTTATACTTTTCATAGTTAGCAAAAGCGTGCAGGGTTTTTATAGTTTTGGAAGCTGTGTTAACATTAAATCTCTTTTTAATAATCCTCCTTCTTTCGAGCATCATCATGAATATTCAACTTTAGTAATCCAAAAAAATAAATCCTAAGTAACTAATTCTAACAAATAATTGTAAGAAGACTTAAGAATTACTAAGAGTCTTAGCAAAATCAAAAGCGACTTCAGGAGCGGAGAATTTGCATTTATTATTTATTAAATCTTATTAATTCATTTACCCAATAACCAACAACAAAAACATCAAAGCCAAACCAGCCAAAATCATCAAAAAATTAATAATAGATTTCACAACACCCATTTCCTTTCTAACTTCAGGAATTAAATCGGAAGCAGCAATATAAACAAATCCTCCTGCCGCAAATCCAAGTAAAGCGGGAAGAAGATTATCAACACTATTAAACAAGAAAAAACCAACAAATCCCCCAAGAACAGCAGAAAGAGCAGTTAAAAAATTCCACCAGATTGCTTTTTTCCTTGAAAATCCTGCATAGATCAAGACACCAAAATCCCCTAATTCTTGAGGAATCTCATGAAGAGCAATAGCCAAAGTAGAAGCAATCCCAACAGAAACATCCACCAAAAAACTTCCAGCAATAATCAGCCCATCAATGAAATTATGAACTGTATCCCCAAATAGATTAACATAAGCAAAACTATGAGTCTTACATTTGTCATCATGGCAATGCCTCCAATGAAAAAATTTCTCAACAACTAAGAAAAATAAAAATCCAACTAACACAAACATAAAAACACTCTGCAAAGAAATAGAATCGCTAGCTTCTGGTATAAGATGGATAAATGCGTCACCAAGCAAAGCACCAATAGACAAAGAAACAAGATAAATCAATATCTTATTGAGAAACCTCTGTTTTATTGCAAGAGTAATAACCCCAATAAGAGATATAAAACTAACCAAAACAGTAGCAATAATTATCCATAACAAAACATTCACCATTTTTATAAAAGGAAACTAGGATTTTTAAATATAATCCTCAATCAAAAAACATTTTTTTGAGAAGTGGTAACATTAAAACAACAGCAATGATAAGATAAAGATACCATTCATACCCCAAAACAAGATTCCTCAATCCTCCCCAAGCAGTTATTAAAAACAGTGTAATAAAAAATACACACAGCTTTAGAATTGAAAGATCATACCACTTCATTTTCTTAGCCTTTGAATTAAACCACTTAAATAAATCCATCCTTCACCTCAATCAATACTAGCTGTCATTCTTTATATACTTTCCTAATAAAGCAATTAAAAATAAAACAATGTAAATCAAAAAGTTATAAAAACTCAAGATTTAAATACTCATATCAATTGATATTACTATGGAAAATGTAAATTATCAAGAAAAAAATGAAATAGCAAGAAGCCCAACACTTCAGACAGTTTTAATGGTAGAAAAATTTATTGACAAAAATAGCGGAGAGTACAAAAAAACAGATTTATTCAAAAATCTTCCAAGAAAAGTAATGTGGCAGACCTTTCAGGTAATAATGGAATATCTTGAAAGTATAAATAAAATAGTCTATGACAAAGAAGGCTATATTGTCTATATTTGGAATCCTGAATTTGTTAAAAAATACATAAATAGAAAAGACTTAGAATGGAATGCAAAATAAGATTTGTAGATGAAAAGCTAAAACAAGCTTTTGAAGAGGCAGAAAAATCTGATCCGCGCCTTTACAAAGAAATAGAAAAAGCAATGACCGATATTTGCAATAATGCTTTTTGCGGTAGAAATGTAAAGAAAAGTTTAATTCCTAAAGAACTTGCTAAAAAATATGAACTTAAGAATTTATGGATATATAATTTAAGAGTGGATTGGAGACTTTTATATACCGTAGGGAAAGATGAAATAGACATTCTTGCAGTTGTCCTAGATTGGATAAATCACAAAGATTACGAGAGGTTATTCAACTTTACATAACATGAGAAAAATACCCCAAGACATAATCGGAGACATCGCAGTACTAAAATTCCCACTAAAAGGAATAAACAGCTGGAGCTTTATAAAAAAACTAAAAGCAAAACAATTCCTAAAACAAAATCCAAGCGTTAAAACAGTTCTGGAAAAAACAGAAAAGTTCTCAGGAGAATTAAGACTTCAGAAAACAAAATTCCTAGCAGGAATAAACAAAAAAGAAACAACTTACAAAGAGAATAACTGTCTCTTTAAATTCAACGTAGATGAAACCTATTTCTCTCCAAGATTAAGCAACGAAAGGAAACTCGCAGCAGAAGAAATATTAAATCAGATTAAAAAAAATAAAACCCCCCATCCAAAGATTGTAGTAATGTTTTCAGGGGTCGCCCCCTACCCCATAACAATTGCAAAAACCCTAAAACAAAATGGAATCAAAGCAAAAATAATCTCGAGTGAATTAAATACTGAAGCAAGTAAATATGCAGAAGAAAATGTAGAACTTAACAAACTGGAAGATTACATCCAAGTAATAGATGGAGATTCAAAAAAACTTCCAGAAAAAATAAAGTTTAAAGCAGATTTCATTTTAATGCCCCGACCAAACCTAGAAGAAACATTCTTAAAAACAGCATTAAAACTTTCAAAAAAATCAACAAGAATATACTACCATGGATTCGGAACAAAAGAAAAAGTCCTGAACGAAATAAATAATGAAATAAAAAGCAAAGTAAAAAATATTCAGATTAGAAAAGCAGGCGATATTGGTCCCTATATCTTTAGATGGCTTGTCTCTTTTGTAGTTAAATAATCTCATTAAACAACCGCATGATAAAATTCGCCACACTTCATAATCTCCCTATGCAAATCTCCAACAGTCCTTATAGTGCCCACGCAGATATCGTCAGAATTAAACCCTGGATGCCTCGTCTCCATAATCCCTAAAAACTCTTGTAAGTCCGTCCCTTCATTCAAATGTAGATCCATATAAAGATGACTTCTATCAGAAATCCTAGCGAAATCAACCCCACTCATCTGAGATAAAACACCTACCAAATCTTGATAAAAAGCTTCCTGATGACTATCTCTATCCATGTAATAAAACGTACAAGCCCCTTTATAAAAATTTCTAAAGATCTTCTCTCTCGGCCTTAACAGTAGTTGGAGCTTCTCCACCATGCCACGTAAATCTTGGTCTAATCCTACAAGGATAAATTCTTTCAGAATTATCATCCAGAATTATTGCCGAACCTTTCAGTCTTGGCAAAGCATTCAGCTTAGCATTTATTGACTCATACAGATAAGACTGCATAATTTCATTCAAGGCTTCCACATCCGGTTTAGCAGTAACTCTATGAGACAAAACAATATCACTTTGAGTCATTGCATCCGTATGAATTTTCCCAGGCTGTTGAGTCGCCATCACCATCGAAATGCCTGGCTGTCTTCCTTCCCTCAACAACTGAACTAAAACATCCGATGCAGGTGTTTTCCCCTCTCTTGGGAGAAACTCATGACATTCATCAATCATAACCCAAACCAAGGGCATATCCCTCTTCGTTTTATAATGCATATAATCCAATCCATGACTAACTGCTTGAATCTCTTCATTCCTTCTTGAATTCATCCTCTCCTCAAACAACTTCTTGCATACCAACCCAATAATCAATCCACGAACATTAAAACTTCCAACAGAAGCATACATAGACAAATCAATAACAGTAGTAGTTCCTGCAACAACTAAATCTCTAATCGCGGTTCCTTTAACTTCATCAAAAACTTTCCAAGTTTCGGCAGCATTAAACAAGGCAATTGCAGAATTTTTATTCTCCAAAGAAGTATTCTCCATATTAGTAACTTCCACCCTTATATCCTCGAACCCAAAACCACCTAATTTTCTTAATTTTGAAATCGAATTTTCAATAACAACAGCAACAGGATCAGTAAAATCCAATTCAAACAAGTCAACCCAGTCTCCAGCCTCCAACTGTGAGATCTTAATTGCAAATTCTTTATCTACAGGAATTCCAGCATCCCTATACTCCTGAAAATAACCAAAGGGAGAAAAAACAGAAACCGGAACATTTTTTGCTTTCAGTCCCCATTCCTCCAGCAATTCTTTGTCTTTCTCATTCTTAAATTTCATTGTCCAGAAAATCCCCATCGTATCAAAAATTAAAGGGCATATATTCTGGGAAGTCTCAGAATCTAAATCCGAAAGAGCTTCTGCAATTGCTCCGAGAGTGTAAGACTTTCCGGAGTTATGAGAAATAATACCATTAGCAATAAATGAGTGATTTTTATTAACCGACAAATCATATACCTTCCCCTTAAACTTTTTTATTAATATCCCCTCAACATCCACCAAAGAAGTTTTATTATCATCATAACCTACAATAGTATCATTAACTTTCAACTTTTCAGTTTCAACCCATCTAAGCTCCGCATTATCAGATACTAAAAGTGGATGTTCTTTAGTAAGAATAAGTTTTTTATCATTATTTAAGATAATCTCAATCAAATCCTCCTCAACATCGTACTCTAAAAGTCCTGCATTTTCCCATTCAAATTCTTTTTTCTCTTTATTAAACGATAAAACCTTATCTTCTTTCTCATCAAAATCCTTAATCTTTTTATAGCCCTTATCTGTAAAAACCAAAGTATCTCCAACTAAACAGCCCCTCTTACCCGCAACTAAAATTACGTGACTTCTCGCAACATCAAGATAAATGGGATTAGAAAGAGAAGTATAATTCCCCATAGTAACATAACTCTTCCCAAGATAAGCAAGTCCCTTTTTCCCAAAAAGTTTCTTATCACTCTCGTTTCTACCAATAATTATATCATAAGGCATATCAAAATATACCCTAAAGGGTTTTTATAGTTTTATCTAGTTATTGAATTTATTAACAAGTTTTAGTCCAGTTATAAATAAGGACCACCACTTAAAGAAACATTATAATAACCAGCCCCACCAAACCCATACCCTATAGAATTCGCAACCCCTGAAAATGGAGTTCCAACGTATCTTCTTGTGAAATAAATTCCATGCCCATAGGCAGTGATAATATTCCCACTAATCAAATCATTTGTAGAATTAGAATTCAAAAGAGTAAAAACAATTCCAGAACAATTAAAATAAGTGTCAGTACAGCTAAGTGCTCCTGACCTTATAATATTGGAACCATTAATCACATTATTAGAAGAATAACCTGCAAAAGCAATTCCTATGTGATTCTGTGAAGTAATCCTATTACCTGAGATTATGTCTCCTGAAGAGTTACCCATATAAAGAAGTCCCTGTATTTTAGCAGTTATATTATTACCTGAAATTAAATCCCCTGACGAAACAGAACCAAACTTAATCCCATCCCCATTACTAGTTATATTATTATTTAAATACCTATTCCCTGTTGAATTAGAGCTACTAAAAAGAATTCCAGAATATATTCCACTTAGATTATTATTAGCAATCGTATTTCCAGTATTTGGATTAGATGAAGAATAATAAATAGCATACTGCCCAATGATATCATTATTCGAAATATTATCATTAAATGAGCCTCCATTATATTCAATAACATCTATCCCACCCACTTGACTATTTCTAGATATGGTATTGCCTGCTGAATTGCCAACAAACTTAATTCCACTCCCTATCCTAGTATTACCACTAATTACATTATCATAAGCAGTATTAGCAAATCTAATACCAATACCACTGGCAGTAATATAATTATTTGAAATATTATTTCCTGTAGCTACAGATACAAAGTTTATACCTTCTCCAGCACTAGAATAAATATAATTTCCAGTAATTTGATTATTTGAAGAACTTCCCATAATCACAATTGTTGTACTTTTAATCCAACCACTCATCCCATTCTCAAAGTAATTATTTGTAATAGAAGAATCACTCAGACTAGATGATGCATAAATAGCATAATTATTACTTCCACTTCCACCGCCATCATGTATCCTTCCAGTATAAAAATTCTTAATAGTAATATTTGTCCTAGCTCCAACCATAGATATACCATAATGATTATTAGCAGAAATATTGTTATAAGTTAAACTATGCCCATTCCCATCTAAAGTAACATTATCATACATAATAGTAAAACAAGTGTTATTTGATAAAACATTATTCTGTAAAATATAAACAATATTCGACTGATTTATTTGATTCGGCTGCCCAGAAACATCACAACTGTATATTGCCATGGGACCAAGAACAACAGGAGCAGAATTACAAACTCCAGAAGTACAACCATTAGAACAAGTCTCATTTAACCTTGAACTTGTAGAACTTAAACAAGAACCACTTGAACAAGTATAAGTAGTATAATTCTGATAAACATTATTATTACTTACATTACAAAACTTACTCCCAACAAAGCCATCTACCCCACAATCAGTCTTACTTTTACATTCAGTAACAGGAATAGCTTCATCCTTCCTAAAAACAGTATTTCCATCATCGCTAAATATAGCAGTCAAATCATCATCACTTAAAGAAATACTTCTCAATGGAATCTCAACCCTATCAGCAACATCACCTACAACTTCCTGATTATTCCTCAAATAAACTGGAACAACAGAAACATATTGAGGAACCTTTCCAACTAAGTCCGTATAATTAGAAAAATTAAACCAATAAATCTTCGCTTCATTAGTATTCGGAGCACCCTTCGTCTTAAATACTTCAGAGGTTCCATTAATTTCAAAAACAATATTCAATCTTGCTAATTCCGCATCATCTGTTCCCCTCTTAATTTGAACACTTGCAACCTGCCTTCCAGTATCAAAAATAGTATAACCTTGATCAACCACGATTGAAACTCTCGCCTCCTCTCCAACCGATAAAACATTATCCTTAATAACAGGCACAATTGTAACCCATACAATAGCAACAGCCGCGAGAGTTATAAGAATAATTAAGACTGTCGCAATTATTGCTGATATCCCTCCCTTATTAATCACCATCTTAATACCTGAGTAATATAATCGTCCTATTTAAATGTTACCACCTAAACCACTCAACTATTCAATCTTCCAATATCAATAATATACTTCCCCTCTTCAAGCTTAAAAACAATCGGCTTTCTGTTCATTAAACTTACCAAATCAATCTCAAACTTCCCGGGTTCAAGCACCCTTACACTTTCTAAATCAAGAATAACTGGTTTCTCATCTTCTTCAATGCCCAAAATAGTCCTAACATCCTGCTCCACTTGTTTCTTATCAACCTCATTAAATTCAGGAACAACTATCTCCTGCTTCTCTATTACCTTAGGCATCATTTCATCCTTAATATAAAAAAAGAACTTACCATGACAATTAGCACAACCTTCTAAGATTTCCTTGCTTGCTACTTCTAATATCCTTCCACAGTGAACGCATTGATGAGCCACGTTTATACCTCTTATTTTAGTATTATTCAGAATTTATAAACTCTCCTTTTAAATTAGAAATTTTACCTGATTTTCTTCTATTCTCTGAAGTAGTCAACCACTGAAGATTAGAAGGATCAAAAGCTTTCTTAACTTCCTCAAAATTAGTCAAATTAAAAGTATGTAATGGCAATATATGATCTATTTCGTAATCCCTTAAGTTTTCAGGAAATGGTTTCAAACTTTCAATAATTCTTTTCCAGTCAAGCCCATATTTTCTTGAACTCATTATCTTTCCTGTTTTGGAGTATTTAGTTAATGCGTGACGTAAAGACCGTCTCAATCTATCTGCAATCGCAAATTCAGGATCCATTTTCCTTCTAAAGCTTTCCATATCTCTTATTCTTTTCCTAACACTTGGTCTTTTCCCATATTCTTTCCAATATGCTGCTCGCTGTTCTCTATACCTAGTTACCGCAAGAATTCTGTGTTTTTCTTTCCACTGAGGATTATTTTTTCTATACTCCTTGATCCTAATCCTTGCCTTCTCTTTAATTTCTGGTCGCCGATTATAATGTTTCCTTTGACATAAAAAATCACAAAAACATTTTGTTGAATACTTTGTTCTAATCAATCGCCCACAGAATAAACATTTTATCACCCTCATAAAAAAATAAAGAAAGCCAAATTTATAATTATTTCCCTTACAAGCATATTACTAAAATTGTAGGCTACATCTATTCAAACATTTCTGTTAGAGGCTACAAAACCTCAAAAAATCACTTCTTCTTCAACATCAACTCAATCTTCTTAGGATCTCTCTTAATCTCCTTAATGATTGTTGCAGGCCCTATAATTGTAACAGCATCCTGTTCACCAACTAAGATTCTTGCAATATTATGCCTTATCTTCTCAAACAAACCCTGATTCTCAGCATCATTTGAAATAACGGCCAATTCAACCCCTTGAAAACCCGGAATGTTCCCAATTAAAGTCATAGTATTCTCAATAAGCTTTGTCTCCTCTTCAGTCTTCAATCTTCCCTGTAATATAATTATTTTATTCTGTAAAACCAAACCCATTATCTTCTTTATCCTCTCCATAGTAGCAGAATGTGCAATTTCAGAATAAGGCATAAAATGTATCGTTAAATCATTTCTAGACGCCCCAGACTTCTTCACCTTCTTTTTCACCATTTTATTTTTATGTTTCTATATTATTTAAATGTTTATTATGCTGCAGGTTTGAATGTCCTGCTTATTCTTTCTTTGATTCTCTGTGTTATTTCTAAATTACCCTCAAGAATATAACCCTGTCCAGGAAATTCCATATATCCAGCCATCATCAATGCTAAATCTTTAGGGCTCCTATCATCACAAGCAGCGTAATGAACAACAAAACCCATCACTCGTCCAGTGGCTTTATTCACGAGAAAAGCTTCTGCCTTTTCTCCATCAAAATCAAATCTAAACTCTCTTGCCGGCCGGTTTGGATATTCTGCAGTATATATCATCTTGCCTTCTTTACAAGCCTAAACAAAGCTTCGTAAAATTCATTTATATTATCACCATTCTTAGCAGAAATTCCAATAACTTCATACTCTGGAAAAGCATTTTGAACTTTCTTAATATCTGCCTTTCTCAAATCAATTTTGTTTGCAACAATTAAAACCGGAATCTTTCTCGCCAATAAATTTCCAATAATAGTAATATTCACCTGACTATAAGGATTTGAAGAAGCATCAATAACAACAATTACAGCATCCATATCATCAAGCCATTTTATTGACTCAATAATCCCTTGCGTCGCTTCCTTAGCTCTGTCTTGAGCTTCCTTTTTCTTTAATCCAAATCTTAAGAAATCTTCAAAATCAACTTTCGTAGCAATTCCGGGTGTATCAATAAGCTTAAATTCTATTCTCTTTCCATCTTTTTCAATATAAACTTTCTCCTTAAATTGAACTTCTCTAGTTTCATGAGGAATCTTTGAAACCCCGCCTAAATCTTCTCCAAGCCAATCCTGACAGATTCTATTTGCAAGACTCGTCTTACCAGCGTTAGGAGGACCATAAAAACCTAGTTTAACCTCTCCTTTTTTCTTAAAGAAACCACTAAACAGCCTTCTTGCAAAACTTTTTATTATCTTAATCACCATCTATTAATGCCTTGAGTTTTAGATTTATTAATGTTTCCTAAATTTTGTTGCATGCTCCCAGTAGCAATATTCTTCCTAGCACCCCTATCTCTCATAAATGCGAGCATTTTCTCAATAGGCACGAGTTCATACATCCCTGTCCTCTCTCCTCTTGATTTTTTCATAGCATACATGATTCTCTCTTTATCCCATTTATTCTTTTCAAGCGCAGAGATAATATCTTTTTCACTCATCCCCCTGGCCCTTGCATTTGAAACAAAGTTAAGAATATTAAAAAGCAATCTTCTATCCTTGAACAAATAAGTCTCATACCTCGCTTTATACCATATCTGAAGAAAAGTATACGCAATTAAAGCTCCAACCAACAAGATAAAAATCCAAAATATGGTCCATCCAATAGGCTTACAGTCACTTCTACAGGTTGAGGAACTTTCACCCAAATCTTTTTCACATCTAAAATTAAAATTACATGTTGTATCAATTGAAACCGCAAGTTCGAGTAAACTCAATTTAGGAGAAACAAAAAACTCAGCAGGACTAGCACTATAAAACTCAAAAGTCATCTCACTGCCAGCCTCAACCTCAACCACGGTTGAACCTTCCGCACTACTCGCACCTACAGAATCCTTAAAAACCAGCTCACTCTTAGGCTGATTAATCACAAAATAAGCGTCTTCTTCAGCATTATTTTTAACATTAATAGAATAAACATTCAAGATCTCATCAATATTTCCCTTTTCATCAGCAAGATTTATCTTCTTATTCTGGATTCTTGCGTCAATGTTTTCGCCTTCCCATGATGAAATTGCATCTTTATACAAATCACCATCAGCCCCACTATAATCCCCCCCAGCATATTCTGCAACTACACTAGGATTAATATCATCAACCGAAACCAATAAAGGAGACTCTGAATTCTCCCCAATATAAACAGAATAAGGGAAAATTAAATCACTTAATTCAATAAGAACTTCTAAAAAATCATCCTCATCTACAGCATTATCTTTTGCTCTTTTTAGTCTATCCAGCTCTCCAGAATAAGTATCAATATCAGCAGACTCTTTCAATACTTTTTGATACCATGCTGGAAAAGAGTTTACTTCAGATATTGTCTTATCTAAAAATCCTTTTTTAGCATCAAATGTAAGATTCACAAAAGGCTTTGAAGAACCAACAATTACTGAGAAAGTTCTTGAAATATTTATCCCATTTGAGATAACCTCTAAAGTTATATCATGCATGCCAAAAGAATCATACCTATATGAAACAGAATTAGTGTTTGTATATTTAACGGTACTATTACCAAAATCCCACCTATAGGATGTAATCGGAGATGTATATTCGACATTAGCAATAAAGTTAACTAAAACACCAGCAGGTGGATTTCTTGGATTGATTCCTTTAATTTCAGCCCCATGTAAGATGCTCATGTTCTTCTCTAAAATCTTATTTCCATTAAAATAGAGCATAAATTTGCTAATACTTCCCGAAGCATTTACACTTGGTAGAACTAAGTCCAATAAACCAGAATAACTTACCTTAGCAGGGATAACCTCTAAATCATAAACGGAATTAGAAATAACAGGCCCATTAGAATTAAAATAAGAAACAGCTATATCAGAAAAAACCAAATTCTGGTTAATCCCAGAAAGATAAATAGGCAACACGCACCCTTGAGAACAATTACCCTCATATTTATCAAGATACTCATTTGCGTCACTTAAATACTGCTCAAAATCCAAATCATCGCTTATTGCTTCCGCTTCTGAATACTTAGCAGTCTTAATAAAAAGTCCATAAGCTCTTGTAAAATTACTCGGTACTTGCATCTCATTGCTTATCTGCTGAACCCACCCACATGAACCACTTTTATAAGAAATATTATAGCCTGTATTTCCACTAACCGTTGTTTCAGCACACAAATAATAATTGCCTTCAAAAACTGTGCCATCCCCAATACTTAAGTTGCATGAATTTTGATTAGCAGGATTAAAAGTGCAAATATCCAAGGCTTCCTCTCCATCATAAAGCACCATCCTTATATTGCTCGCACCAGAACCACTAACCAATGCCCCAGCCTGCAACGAACCAGTCTTAAGAACAGATATTTTATTGCAATATCTTGAATCAATTAATGGAGAATAATACCTACCCGAAGAGACAGGGTCATAACACCCATAATTATCTGCCCCATACTCATCCGAAAAATCGGAAAACTCCCATAAGCTTGAATCAAAAAATTTAATCTTTAACGGAGTGATAAAGGATTTCTGAAAATCACTCTCGATGTTAAATCCAATACTGCTTAAACTCACACCAGCTCCATTTAAAACAAACCCAACATACTTTCCATTATTGTTCAACACAATGGTTTTACTACTCGCCCCGTTTATTCCATTATATCCATTCTCACAATCAAGCGGAAAACAATCCGAACTTTCCAAAGCGCCATTTTCTTCCAATAAATCTCTCAACGAAATTGAGTTCCCAAGATTAGATGTAAAATTATAATCTAAATTTTCATTTGTAATTGTTATATTAACAAGCCCAGAAAAATCCTCTCCAGAAACATAATAATTATCAATACTATAATTATGAACAACAACACTTGCACAAGCAAGATTAATACTTAAAAATAGGACAAATAAAACTAATACCCCTTCTTTTTTCATGATATTTAATGGTATTTATGTTTTATAAATATTCTTACAGAATATTTATTCAGATATATAGTCTGACTATAACAGTTTATTAATATTAAACAACCCTTCTTGAATACATTTCAAGATGTTACAGTCATAAGCATTACTAAACTAACAAACTATCTCTTTCTCAATTTCTTCTTAACCTTTTTAACCGGTTTAGAAATAGCCTCTTCAGAAGCTCTAAGCCTAGCTCTCTTCTTCTCCATTCTTATCTTAATATACATTAAAACAACAAACAGAACCAATAAAAGAATTGCTAAATAATCTTTATATTGCTGTGCCAATGAAGCATTTACATTATCCTGATCAATAATATTGCCTTCATCCTGATTAATTTCTGTCCCCGTATAGAAATTTGTAGTTGCAGAAGATGTAACCGCAAACACAAAACTAAAATTGAGAAGTACCAAAACAAACGCAAACGCCATCACCTTCTTCATTTACTAACAAGAAAACTAATCTTTATAAACTTTTCTTGAAATTTGAACTCGTTGAAATCTGACTATAACCCAAAATAATAAGTAATAGCTTCCGATTATACTAAATTATTTTTAAAAGATACAAAAAATCACCCATACAACTTCCTAGAAATCAAATAAAAAATACCAAGCCCAAGAAAAACAAAAATTACATTCATAAACCCAAATCCGGGAACCTTAACAATCGCCTGTCCACACTGTTTCTCTTGAGTTCCGTTATAACAAGATGCATTTTGTAATCTTAATGTTAACTCTGGTTCAATAAGTAGCCCCGGATCATAGGATACAGTCCAATTTACAATTTGTTTTCCATCAACACAATCGCTATTATTAAAATATTTAAAGCACTGAAATAAATTAGGACCTTCAGTACCATACCTACTTCTAGTACTATTATAATGAAGCTCACACTTATCAGAGTTATTCCAGAAACAATAACATGAACTCTCAGGAACAAGATAACCATCATCAGTATACTGGCCACATACAGCAGTTCCTGACCCCGATTTTCCAAGATCATATCTATCTGTTTCGCATGTTTGCTTTGAAACATATTCACTACAACCTAAAGCACTTATATCCTCAACACACTTCCCATTTACATAATAACACTGATTATCAATACACTCTTGCTCATCACCATCAAAAAAAGAACAATCCTGTACTCTCTGTCTGCAAATTGTTTCATAAATTCTGTCATTATTATCATCTGCCGAATTGCATATTGTTCCAAGAGGACAGCAAAAGTCAACTGCAGAAGCAAGGTCATATCCAAAAGAGCACGCTTTATCTGTTTCAAGAGTATTTTCAGCATAGCCATCTGAGATGCAAGCCCACTCCCCACTATCAGAACATCCATTTATCAAAATCTGTTCCCCCCCAGTCCCACCAATATTACACCCAGGAACCTGCAGGTTCTTTGTAGTAGATGATGTTACACCAGTTCTTACCGAGCAATATCCAATTTTATATAAGTTTGAATTATCCAGATGTTTTTTTATTGTAGTAGTATCCAGCACTTGATTATAAAATGCGAATTCATCCATATATCCCACAAAATTATAATCATCCGCAACTAAAGCTTTTCCAAGAAGTAAATCACTTGTTCCAGTCAGTGGAACACTGACTGGTTGTGTAACAACAACCGACTCAAAAGAATGGCTTGAATCATACATATAAAATTTAGCATTAGTAGAATCCCAAGTTAATGCAAAAAACACCCACCTATTAACAACCACAGTTACTCCAGTATCCAAGGTTACCCCATTGATACTTGCTTTTAGAACGTTACTTGAATTTACCCATACCTTATAATCTCCTTCTTTATTTAGGATGACGTTATCTATAGGTGGCGCATCGCTACTAAGATAAAACCAACCTTCAATTGTTAACTGACTTGGCTTTAATGTTGTATCATTATTAATTTTTACATAACCCTCGCCAAGACCAAAAGCCAAAGATTGATTCACTTTAGAAATAATATCATATGTGCTTAATCCATTATTCACCCCATTATTACTTCCCACAGAATCGATATAATTACCATCAAACTTCCAATAACTAACAATCCCAGAAGCACAATCTCCAGGAATAACAGCAGAAACATAAGCAAAGCTAAATAAAAATATCAATACAAAAACAAACATTTTCAACCCCATTTTATAAAGAATATAACGATAAGATGTTTATAAATATTCCTCTTAAAAAAATTAATAACGAATAGAACTAATAATCAATCATCCCAGATTTGTCATACTGAGTTTTTTTGTTCCTTCTTCTTGTTCCTTTCAACCCAATTAAACTTCCACCTAATGCTAATAATCCCATTGTTGCAGGTTCTGGGGTAATATGCCATGTTCCTAAATTAGAACCAACACCATAAGTAGGCAAATTAGAAAAATCTCCAGCCACCCCATTAATAACATGTCCATTAGAATAGACTAAAGAATCTTCATCGTCCATTGTTAACTCTCCGCCTTTTCTAGGATTACTGTCATCATACTTCCATATCCCAATTCCATCATTAGCAACATCAATAATTGAAACAGCTGAAATCGGTCTTTCTCCATTTGCTAATCCCCATGGATTTCCATCAGCAGAACTTAGATATTTACCAGCAAGAATATTTCCAAGCCCTACAAAAGAAGATGAATTTGCATAACCACAATAAGCACCTAAATTATTAATAAACCCTGTTTTAACCTTATACAAATCCCCTGTAGAAGGATCAGCATAGTCACTAGTAAAATTACCCCAGCCAGTACTTACATTACCAGCCACAGCACCAGGATGAGTAATAGCCAAAATATCCTTAAAATCAGCAACACGAGTTTCAACCATAGCACCACTTGCACTAGCAGCTAAACCAGCTACACCTGCAACGATACCAACTAAGGATTTTTTAAAACCATTCATTATCTTTGCCATAAAAAATATAGCAAATTCCACTTTATAAACTTTTCCATTATGTTTAACTGGCCAAGAGTAACAAAATGGTT
>Ga0268277_1001128_pt1 | contig 19138 bp, 18 predicted proteins | sample saktaG_5_FD_190132 | JGI IMG/M metagenome (GOLD analysis project Ga0268277, IMG submission 190132) | Saline water microbial communities from Sakinaw Lake, British Columbia, Canada - sak_2010_1_5_50m | ecosystem: Environmental > Aquatic > Non-marine Saline and Alkaline > Saline ...
TTTGTAGATTTTGTGATAATATCAGCTGCTTTGGCCTGGGCATCTTGTATGATTTTTGCTGCATCTGCTTCTGCCTGGGCAACACCATCCTGCTTGATCTTTTCTATCAGATTTTTAAGTTCCATTTCCATTTTTAAACCTCTTCTTTTAAGCCCGTTTCTCAATCGGGGGTACCCCCGATTGAGAAACGGGCTTAAACTTATTTGCGTGAACCTGGTTTTATAATCGGTATGCCCGCTTTGCATAAAGGGCATTTCTCGGGAGTATATGTTTTTATATGAATTTTTTTAGCGCTTGTAAGTCTTATCTTACCAAAAATACTTTTCTTCCCGCTGCGATCTATGAGAGCCGCAATCCCAACTATCTCTGGTTTATACGGCCTTATGGTTTTTATAACTTCTTTAACAGACTTGCCTGTTGTAATAACATCTTCCGCGATTAGCACGCGCTGGCCTTTTTTAATTGAAAAACCCCTGCGCAACTGCATTATCCCGTCTTTTCTTTCCGCAAATATCGCCTGCGTATTAAGGGCCCGCGCCAGTTCATAAGCTACTATAATACCGCCATATGCCGGGCCGATTACAATCTCTATCTTATTTTTTTTAAATTTCCGCGCGAGCTTCTTGCATAAAACCGCCGCGTATTCCGGATAGCTTAAAAGCAAGGCACACTGTAAATACCTCCCGCTATGCAGGCCGCTTGATAGTAAAAAATGGCCTGTTAACATAGCGCCTGCTCTATAGAGCATGCTGTTTAAATCTGTGTCGCGCACGCGAATACCTTATTTTGTTATAGAATAAACCTTGTACTAAATTTTGTCAAGGCTTATGCCATCATTTGATATCTTGTAATATTTTTTCCGCAACCGCTAAAGGATTTTTTGCTCTTATAACAGGCCTGCCTAATACGATATAATCGGAGCCCTTTTTAGCCGCAATAGCAGGCGTCATAACCCTTTTTTGATCCTGCATAGCTGTATCTTCCGCGAGGCGTATGCCGGGAGTAAGCACGACAAAACCTTTCCCGCATGACTTTCGTATTGTATCTATCTCTCTGCCTGAACACACAACCCCATCCATGCCGCAACTCTTAGCTAATACGGCCAATCGTTTAACCTGTGCTAAAGGCGTACGCGATATTCCAGTGGCACACAACTCTTTCTTATTAATGCTTGTAAGCACGGTAACGGCAAGAAGCAAGGGTGTTCTTCTTTTGCCTCTTGCTTTAACAGCTGCTTTCATCATCGCCGCGCCGCCTGATGCATGAAGATTGACTATAAGCACCCGCATTGCACATGCTCTTTTTATCGCGCTTGCCACGGTATTTGGTATATCGTGAAATTTAAGATCCAGGAAAACACTGGCACCTTTTTTTTGCACCATATTTACCGCCTCTGGCCCTGCCTGCGTAAAAAGTTGGCTGCCTATCTTAAATATCTTCACTGCTGGATACAGTATATCGACTAACTTTTCTGCCTTCTGCAGACTATCCACATCCAACGCGGCTATCAGTTTGGTTTGTTTGTGCAAATTTTTCATACCTTCAAGCTTCCTACTAACCCTGTTATATTCTTTAAATTTTGTTTTTGCAAATACATGTTGAGTCCTTTTATTATATCGCTTGCCGCGTGCGGGTTAACAAAATTAGCTGTGCCTACCTGTACTGCTGTTGCGCCGCATAGAAAAAACGCGATCGCGTCTTCTGTATCCATAATACCGCCGATCCCGATTATCGGTATTTTAACACAGTGATATACATCCCACACCATTCGTAAAGCAACAGGCTTAATGGCAGGCCCGCTTAAACCGCCTGTTATATTGCCAAGCCGTGGTTTTTTACTTATAATATCTACATCCATTCCAATCAATGTGTTTATCATAGACAAGGCATCTGCGCCTGCTCGTTCAGCGGCACGGGCAATAAGCGTGATGTCTGTAATGTTTGGCGAAAGCTTGGCGATAACAGGCTTGTTTGTTTGCCGCTTTACAGAGCGTATTATAGATGCGGTATCCGCGGGGTCTTGTGAAAAAAGCCGGGCTGAACTTTTATGTTCAACATTAGGGCATGATATATTAACCTCTATCGCGTCTGCTGATGTCTTATCAAGAATCTTTGCAAGTTCCCTATAATCCTGCTGGCGCTTACCCGCTATGCTTACTATAACCTTTAGGCTATTCGCCTTAAGGGCTGGCAGTTTATCTGCTATAAAATCCTCTACGCCTTCATTCTGAAGCCCTATAGAATTAAGCATGCCTGCTGTTGTTTCACAAATGCGCGGAGGGGGGTTACCCTCATATGGCTTTAATGTTATAGACTTCGAGACCACTGCTCCCAGCTCTCGCGCATCTATCAGGTCTTGATACCCCTGCTCATAGCCAAAAGTCCCTGATGCGGCTATCACGGGATTTTTCAGTTTCAACCGGCCTATATTAACCTCTAATTCTTTTCCCATAACTCTCTTTTCTTTTAGGAACGCTTCTTGAGCACGAGTACTCCTGCCTGCCGGCAGGCAGGCGTGCTCAAGAAGCGTTCCTAAGCGGAATCAGTCCCAGACGATATCTGAAAGATCAAAGACAGGGCCTTCTTTACACACACGCTCGTAACCGCGCCTGGTCTTAATGGCACAACCAAGGCACGCGCCTACGCCGCAACCCATACGTTCTTCAAAAGACCCTTGCGCCTGTATTTTATATTGCCTTGCTATTTTTGCCACAGATCCCAGCATGCCCAATGGCCCACAGGCATATAAACCAACCTCCGGGGCATACTCTCCTATTGTGATGGTCCCTATACCCTTTTTCTTTATCACAGGGGGCGTTTTTCTTATGTCAAACTGCTCTATCATATCACTTAGCACTGTTGTCGCCAGCCCGCGATGGCCTTTTGAACCGTCTTCTGTAACAATAATAACACGAGCACCTATTTCCTGAAATTCTTTCGCGCACACAATTGAATCTGAGTTTCTGGCACCCAGAATAACGGTAATGGTCTTTTTTCTATAGGTAGCCAGCTGGTCCGCTAATCCTGCCAGTGGCGCGACACCCATGCCTCCCGCAATAAGTATAAAGTTTGTCTGCTCTTTTGGCACGCGAAAACCGCTCCCAAGCGGCCCAAGGATGTCAAGATATGTCCCCTTTGATCTGCGCGACATAAGCTGCGTGCCTTTGCCGATTATTTTATATAAAAGTTCTATTATATTTTCTCGTGAGCTTACGCGATGCACACTAATAGGCCTGCGTAAAAGAGGGTCATAGCCACTGCCTGCCCTGATATGCAAAAACTGGCCTGGCTTAATCTTCTCGGTAAGCCCTTCTAAACGCAAGGCCATCTTAAAATGCGCCGGGGCGATCTCCTTGTTTATCAATATCTCTGCCTTAGTGTGCAGCATCTGCAAATTCTCCTTAGTAAGCTTTTGCCTTATCATACCCTGCATTTGGCAACCAAGCCTATCTTCCCATATACTCCATCATACCCTGGGCAAACATCGACATTACCCTTTCTGATATTTAACACAGCCTCTGCTGTGCGCTGGCCCAAGCGGCTAAAAAGCTCTTCAGGGTTTGCGTAAAGCAACACATTAAATTCATTTCCAAAAAAGTCTATCGCCTTTTGATATTCCGATTTTACTGCTTTTGAAACAACGCCCTTGCCCTGGACTGCTGATATTATCTCAATAAGCGGCACAAGGCTTTTAAACGGTATTGCCGAAGAATGCATAAACCCCTCTGGCCTGTCTGCTAATTGCTCAACCCTATTCATAACTCCGATTGTCAATGGCTTGCCGCATGCAGGGCAAATACTACCGCACGCGCGTGTTTGTTTGGGCGCAAAGCATACATTGCAATGCCTGTGCCCGTCATAATGATATTTTCCCTCTTCCGGGAAAAACTCTATTGTATATAAAAATCTTTTTCTGTCTTTTGTTTTAAGCGCGTCTATGATAGCACGATAACTTAATTCTGTGTCAAAAACATTTGCCTCTCTTCCTAATTTAGCAGGCGAATGCGCGTCTGAATTCGAGATAAGGCTGTATTTATCAAGGGCACTTACCCGCCAGCACATAGCAGGGTCCGCGCTCAGGCCTGTTTCTAAAGAATGTATGTTATCCGCCTCTTCTTCAAAACATTCCCTTATTGAATCAAACCCCGACATAGAGCCAAACACGCTGAACCAAGGTGTCCATATATGCGCAGGCACAACCATGCTATCCTCTGATGCATCAAGCGATATCTTTACAACGTCTTTTACATCAAAACCGAATATAGGCCTGCCGTCCGATACGATATTACCGCGCTTTTTAAATTCATCGCTTATTTTATCCGCTGTCTCGAAATCGGGCGCGAAGAGAATGGTGTGGATTCTCCTGCCGCGCCCGTTCTTTTTATACATATTGCTTACTTCAGCAGTCAAAATAAATCTAACCCCCTTATATTCATACAAACCGTCCGCGTGTTTTTTAAGTTTAGCTTTCAGTTCCCTGCGCCATAGGGGATGAGTAAAATCACCTGTTCCTATGACATCTATGCCTTTTGTTTTTGCCCAGCCTGCGATACGCTCTACATCCATGTCCCTGCTTGTCGCTCTGCTGTATTTTGAATGTATATGAAAATCCGCTATAAATTTCATATTATCCGCTCCACCAAATTTTTAATTACCAGGTCGATCTTCTGTTCGTCATGCGCTTCTTTAAATGCTATATTTAGGGTACGAATACTGGCAGGTTTGCGCGCCTTTAAAATTTTTTCTACATATTTTATTGCCCTATCCCCGCTTTCTTCTATTCCATATACCTGAAAATAAACTATGCCCTTGCCCTGTATGTCGCGTAAGTATGATAAAAATTTTAAGGCTAATGGCGCCGGCTTTCCTGCCCATACAGGGCAACCTAAGCAGATAAGGTCGCATTGTGAGATATCGGGCAAATCCTCGCTTAACTCTGTCAGCGCAGGAAAAAATCTGGCAAGCAAATGGCGAATCTCGTACCGCTTGGAATCGCTGTGACGAAGCTCTTTCAAGTCAGCGCTGCCTTTGGCTTGCAGGGCCTGATACATCTTGCGGGCTATGCGTGCTATATTGCCTGAATGCGAATAATACATTATCAGGCTTTTCATAAAACACCTTCAGCGTTATAAACAAGTTCTCCGCTTGCTATGGTATGGATAACTTTCCCTTTTAACCGTTTTCCTAGAAAGGCGGAGTTTTTTGATTTCGATAGAATATCTTTTTTCTCAACCACCCACTCGCGCTCAGGATCCAACACGAAAATGTCCGCGTCGTTTCCTTTTTTAAGGGTGCCCTTGTTAATACCTAAGATCTTGGCTGGATTAGTAGAGCATATTTGCACAAGCCTGTTGATATCGATTAAACCTGTGCTGTACAGCGATGTTGCGCCCGCGGAAAACAGGGTCTCAAGCCCTATAACACCAAAAGCAGCACGTTCAAACTCTATGTCTTTTTCGTTCTCCGTGTGGGGCGCATGGTCCGAAGAGAGCACGTCTATTGTGCCGTCTTTTATGGCTTGCTTTAATGCCTCCTGGTCTTCTCTGCTTCGTAATGGAGGGCTCATTTTTTTATTCGTATCAAAATCCGTTACATCCTCTTCGCAGAGCATGATATAATGCGGGCATGTCTCCGCGGTTACCGCGGCACCTCTTTGTTTTGCCTGACGTATAATCTCAACGCTTTCCGCACAACTTACATGGGCTATATGAATCCGTGCCCCTGCTGTTTCGGCAATTTTAATGTCACGCTCAACGCGCTCATATTCAGATTCTTTGGAAATACCCCGCAGGCCCATGCGTGTTGATATTATCCCCCGGTTAACCGACCCGTCTGCCGAAAGCTGCGTGTCTTCACAGTGGCATATCATAAGCGCGTTTATATCGTGGGCAATATCAAAGGCCCTGGACAATAACTTTTCATCGTCAACTGATGAACCGTCATCACTAAAAGCTGCAACACCTTTATTCTGCAGCCCTCTAAAATCCACCAGGGCATGGCCTTTTCTATTTTTTGTTATTGCCCCTGCTATAAAGACATTTGCCCGTGCTGATTTTTGTATGCGTTTCTGTAAAAGCCCAACAGCCTGGGCAGAGTCAATACATGGTGTTGTGTTTGGCATTGCAAGCACAGAGGTGATGCCGCCTGCAAGAGCAGACAATGTAGCTGTCCCTATTGTCTCTTTGTCTTCTCTGCCCGGCTCTCGCAAATGAGTGTGCATATCGACAAGCCCAGGCAGCACTAACAGGCCTTTAGCCTCAATAATATGCCCGATATTTGCTGTTGATATGGAATCCGCGATTTCAGCCACTTTGCCATCAGTAACCAACACATCCTTTACCGCATCTATACCTTGTGCGGGGTCTACTACACGGCCTTGTCTGATAAGTATGCTCATTTATTACCGCCTAGCCTGTGAGACTAAAAAAAGCACTGCCATACGGACAGCAATACCATTTGTAACTTGTTCTAAAATAACAGATTGCCCGCCATCCGCTACTGAGCTTGAGATCTCTATCCCTCTGTTGATTGGGCCTGGGTGCATGACAATTATGCCTTTTTTTGCCCGCTTAAGGCGTTCCTCTGTGATTGCGAAATTTTTGAAATATTCAAGCTGTTTTGGAAAAGCCGTTGTTTCATCACGCTCAAACTGCATGCGCAAGACATTTATAGCATCAGCATTTTGCAGGGCATTGTCTATCTTGTCAGTCACCCTTACCCCCATTTTTTCTATCGCGGGCGGTATAAGCATTTTGGGCGCGCACACAGTGACTTCTGCCCCAAGTTTTGTCAGCCCCCAGATATTGGAACGCGCCACACGCGAATGAGCTATATCACCGACAATACTTATTTTAAGGCCTTCTATCCGGCCCAGTTTCTGCTTTAATGTAAAGATATCAAGAAGTGCCTGGGTAGGGTGTTCATGCCAACCATCTCCAGCATTAATAACGCTTATATCAACATGCCGTGCCAGCATGACTGCCGCGCCTGAGGCGTTGTGGCGCACTACAATAATATCGGCTTTCAGCGCCTGTATATTAAGGCCTGTGTCTATGAGGGTCTCGCCTTTGCGTATACTTGATGTCTCTGTTTCAATGTTAATTACATCTGCTGATAATCTCTTTGCCGCTATTTCAAACGATACCCTGGTGCGTGTGGATGGTTCATAAAAAAGATTTACTACTGTTTTGCCCCGTAAGGCAGGCACCTTTTTAATGCCCCTGGTAGACACCTCCTTAAAGGATTCAGCGGTTGTCAAAATATGTTCTATCTGCTCTTTGGTAAGATATTCAAGCCCTAACAGATCTTTCTGTTTCCAGGCACCCATTACAAGATATCCTTTTCCAGCACTAAAACTTCGTCTGTGCCGTCTATTTCCCGGAAGCGGACCTTCACTGCCTGGGCCTTTGATGTCGGGATGTTTTTCCCGACATAATCAGCGCGTATCGGAAGCTCCCTGTGGCCCCTGTCAACAAGTACGGCCAGCTGTATTGATTTGGGCCTTCCGAAATCTATAAAAGCATCTAATGCCGCGCGTATTGTCCTGCCCGTATAAAGTACATCATCTACAAGGACTATGTGTTTTACAGAGACATCAAAGCTGATATCTGTTTCGTGCACAACAGGCTGGGAGTCTGCTGTCATAAGGTCATCCCTGTAAAGAGTTATGTCAAGCACCCCCTGCACAGGCATAATGCCTGCTATGCGGTTCAATATAGCTGACAGGCGCCTTGCGAGATATTCACCACGCGTGCGTATTCCCACTATAGCGACCTCTTCCACGCTCTGATTGCGCTCAACGATTTCATGCGCTATGCGCACAATGGCATTCTCAATTGCCTGGGCATCCATTACCTGCGCTTTACTGTTATTTTGCATAAGATCGCCTGGGTAAAAAAATACCCGCACTGTTTATGCGGGTTGCTGCAGCTGGTCTCATATAATCTCCCTTTGCGGCCTCGCTGGGCCAGATTAAAAGGTCTGTATCAATAGTAAGTATACCACCGTTAACCATCTCTTGTCAACAGGTTATTGCGGTTAGAGTGCGCTGTGCACGCGCCCCGTTTGGATGACTTAATAAAGCCGATTAAATGCTGTATCTCGTTTCCTGATAAAGAGCGCTCCAGCTTCTCTAAAGCACTACCTGTGCTAAGCCCCTCTCTGTATAGAATTCTATGTGCCTGTTTTATCGCCTCGCGCACCTTCGCGTCTGCGCCAGCGCGCCTTAAGCCAATGATGTTATATGATTCAACTATGTTATCAGTTCCGGTGCTCATATAGGGAGGGAAGTCTTTGTTTAAACGCACCCCGCCTCCTATCATCGCAAGCGTTCCTATGCGGACAAATTGATGCACAAGGCAGGACGCTGATACGAAGGCCTGGTCTTCTATCTCAACATAGCCTCCCAGCAGAGTATTGTTGCAAACAATAACCCTGTTTCCTATCCTGCAATTATGCGCTATATGCGATAAGCACATAAAATAATTATTATTCCCTATGATAGTAGCTGAACCTTTTTCTGTGCCCCTGTGGACTGTCACGTGTTCCCTAAAAACATTATTATCACCTATCTTAAGATAACTTTCTTCTCCTTTATACGCTAAATCTTGCGGCTCGCCGCCAATGCATGCGCCCATATGGATCTTGCAGTTCTTGCCAATAGTGGTGCCCTTAAAAATATACGCGTTAGCAGACACAGAGGTCCCATCTCCTACAACCACCTCATCTTCTATAATCGTATAAGGGCCGACGGTAACTTCTTTACCCAAATTTGCTTTCTTTGATATTAATGCTGTCTTATCGATCTTCATATTTTGGCCTGCTTCTTATTTTGATTGATGATTATAACAAATTCCCCGCGCGCTTTCTTCTGTTCGAAATAATTTATCAGTTCATCCGCGCTGCCGCGCTTTATCTCTTCGAACTTCTTGGTTATCTCCCTGGCTACTACCACATCCACTGGGCCAAGCACATCTTTTATATCGTTTAAACTGGCAACCAGCCTGTGCGGGGATTCATAAAAGACGATCGTGCGCTTATCGTGCTTAAGCTCTAACAACCGCTTTCTTCTTGCGGCAGATCTGTTCGGTAAAAACCCTTCAAAGATAAAACGGTCTGTTGGCGCGCCCGATGCAGACAGGGCTGTAATCACAGCGCTTGCCCCGGGTATCGGTACTACTGATATATTTTGCGCGATCGCCTCTTTAACTACTCTAAAGCCAGGGTCACTTATCCCTGGCGTACCTGCGTCACTTACAAGCGCGACATTTTTACCTTCTTCTAAAAGAGCGATGATCTGCTTTGACCTGGTTTGCTTGTTGTGTTCAAAATAGCTTAGGAGCGGTTTGTGAATATCATATCTTGCCAGCAGTATTTGCGTATGTCTTGTGTCTTCGCATGCTATCAAGTCTATATTTTTGAGTGTCTCTATCCCGCGCAACGTGATGTCTTCTAAATTTCCTATCGGGGTAGCGACGATATATAGTGTGCCGTGCATGAGATGTGCCCTACTCAACTGTCACTGATTTTGCTAAATTACGCGGCTGGTCAACATCGCGCTTCTTTCTGACCGCGATATAATATGCTAAAAGCTGCAAAGGCAATACCGTCAGTACGGATGAGAACAAGTCATTTGCCGCTGGCAGATAGATAACATGGTCTGAATGGCCTTGTATATGCTTGTCGCCCTCCGTGGCGATACTGATCACAATGCCGCCTCTTGCTTTTATCTCTTGAATATTCGAGACCATCTTATCGTAAACAGGTGACGCTGTTGCGATACAGACTACTGGCATGGCCTTATCTATAAGAGCGATCGGCCCGTGCTTCATCTCCCCTGCGCTATACCCTTCTGCATGCACATATGAGATCTCTTTAAGTTTCAGCGCTCCTTCTAGAGCATTGGGAAAGTTTATATTGCGCCCGAGATACAGGAAACAGGTCTTATCGCTATGGCGCTTTGCGATCTGCTGCATTGGGGAGGTATTCTTTAATATCTTTGTTGCCAGCTGCGGCAGCTTGTTCAGCTCTGTAAGCATGGTTTTTGCTGTCTGCTTAGAGATCTTTTTCTGAAGCTGTGCTAAGTATATTGCGAATAGATAGAGAACGCAGAGTTGAGCTGTGTATGCCTTTGTTGATGCGACACCTATCTCTGGCCCTGCATGAGTATATATTACGCCGTCAGACTCCCTTGTCATCGTAGAGCCTAAAACATTCACTATCGACAGAACCTTTATGCCGCGGCGCCTTACCTCTCTTATGCTTGCTAAAGTATCAGCTGTCTCGCCAGACTGGCTTACTGCGATGACCAATGTCCTGCTGCTCAACACCGCGCTGCGGTACCTGAACTCACTTGATACATCTACCTCCACTGACAAAGCTGTCAGGTTTTCCAGGATATACTTTGCTGTGAGGCCTGCGTGATATGCTGTGCCGCAAGCTACTATGATTATCTTGTCTATACGCGCTAAGTCCCGCGCTTTTAGTTTAAGCTCCTGGAAACAGACAGCATCGCCTGCTGCAGAGATTCTGTGGGTAAGTATGCCTTCTAACACTGAGGGCTGTTCATATATCTCTTTCAGCATAAAATGCGGATAACCATCTTTTTCCGCTTGCGATGCATCCCATGCGATCTTTGTAGCTGCGCGCTTTATGCGTTTGCCATCAAAGCTGCTCAATAAGACCGCGTCTTTGGTCAAGACTGCCATCTCATTATCTTCTACGTACAGGACTGTTTTTGTCTGCCCAAGAAGAGCTGGTATATCGCTTGCTATAAAATTTTCATTCTTGCCAATGCCGATCACCAATGGTGACCCGAGCCTTGCTACGATCAACTTATCTGGCTGATACGCAGAGATAACGCCTATTGCAAAAGAGCCTTTAAGCTTTTTGACTGCTGTGCGCACAGCTTGCTCTATATCATCTTTGTAGAATTTTTCTATGAGGTGGGCTATAACTTCTGTATCTGTCTCTGATTGGAACCTGTGGCCTTCTTTGATCAACTTCTCTTTTAAATCTTCATAATTTTCAATGATGCCATTATGCACAATAGCGATCTTGCGCGCGCAGTCTGTGTGCGGGTGCGCGTTATACTGGCTCGGTATGCCGTGGGTTGCCCATCTTGAATGGCTTATACCGACAGTGCCCTTTAATGATCTTTTCTTAAGCAGTTTCTCCAGTACGCCTATCTTGCCTTTCTGCTTTCGGACAAAGATTTTGCTATCGCAAACTGTGGCAATGCCTGCTGAATCATATCCTCGATACTCAAGCTTCTTAAGCCCGTTGATCAGTATGGGCTGGGCATTCTTTACGCCGATATATCCTACTATTCCACACATAGTGTCCTTAATATATCAGATAACGCGCTGTTATTCAAGGGGAATGTTTTGCATGTTTTGCAGGTTTTGCAGGTTTTGCATCAAAGCTCAAGCGCCTGCCTGGACTTCTCGCAAGATCTTATGTGCCTGCTGAGGCGAGAGTGGTGCTGGGGTAATCTGGGCGGTTTGCTCACCAGGGCTTATACCTAAGCGAGATAACATATCTGTCATATAATCTGTCACCTGATATTTGTAGCCTGACGCAGTATCTTGTGCCATATCTGCTTCGATCTCTGCAACTCGCCTGGACGCGAACGCATCGATATGATAATCTATATGCTCAAAGAGTAACTTGCTTGATAACCTTCGCTCTTCGCAAAGGTCGGTTTCTGTGTTAACAAAGCGTATGAAATTTTTTATTCTGCTGATACTATCAGGCGGCACACTCAGAGAAAGCTCTACAGCATACTTTTTGGATAGGTGCAGGGCAAACAACACAAACTTTTCTGCTGACGCAAGGTCTCCGCAAACACATATCTTTTTCTGGTCATCTGGATGAGCCGAGTTCCATGTTGAGACAACAGCTGCCAGTTCCTCTATCTTTGACAGTAGCAGAGGGTCTAACTCTGTAAATCGGCTTGAGAAAAAACTATCCTCTCTTGATACAGGTATGCGCAGCTGCTCTTGGAGCAGATATGCAAACCAATCGTTTGTGCCGATGTTGATCGTTCTAAGGCTTGGGTTGTTTTCTAATATTGATTGCATCTGTTGTTCGATCCCAAGCGTCTCTGCCATAATATTAAAGCTCTTGTCTGCGGCAGCTTGCTCAATATGTTGGACTTGCTCAGGCTGTGGTGCCAATATCTCACGGGACATTCTTTCTTTCTGGTTCGCGATTGCTTCAGGAACAATCTCTTCAAAGAACCACATGAGCTCATCGTTGTTTGTAATTTCCGGCAGAGCAGGCACAGGAATGGCTTGTGCCTTACGCGACATAGCGACTTGACGCAAGTCAAGTATAGCCTCCATAAAAAGCACCAGCATATCTCGGCCAATGCTTGTTTGGCGATATAAATCAAATCCTGTACGCCATTCTGACGGGCTTGCGAATATCGCCTCAAGTATGGGCCTGCCTTTCGGGTCCTTCTTTATGTCCCAGCTTCGGATTGTAAAAGGCCCGCTTCTATCAAAAAAATTTACAAATTGCTCATGAAGGTCCTGTCTGATCGCGTAAAAAAGCAGCTCTCTGTTTATCAAGCGCGTCTTATGCGGCATATCCGGATGGCCCTGGTTATATTCAGATAGCTCGTGAGCATACTCTGATAAGAGCGCTATGTGCTGTATTAATAAAAACTCTGATCGCAAAAGCCCAACACCATCTGTTACCAATGCTGCTTGCTCTGCCTCTTCTGTAAGGCCTGTATTGGCAACTATCCGCATATGATAGCCGTCTTTGGTGCTAACTGGATCTGCGCTGTGCTGGTCATGATAACGCTTGCGCGCCTGGCTCATTAATTCATCAGCTACAACTTGCTGGCTCTCCTGCTTTGTTGGCCTTATGGTAACGCGTGTGTTATGCGCGCCGCTATGTGTCTGCACCGCGACGGTCTCTCCTGGCTTAACAAGCCTCCTGATATGATGGCTTGATTGTGCGGCTGGGCCTTCTGCATCTACCTTAACAAGCGGGATACCAAGGCCTCTTGCAAAAAGAGCAAGGTGGCTGGTTGTGCTGCTTACTTCAGAAAGAATAAACTTGATATTATATCTTGTTGCAAGCGCTGCCAAAGAATCTGCATCCATAGAATTATTGTTTTTATCATCCAAGACCACGGCAATTGGCCGGTTGCTTCTTCGGAATACCTGTTGCGCGCCTTCGCGCGCTCTTAGCCTTGATAATAACTCTTTTACTGCCGCTGCTACATCGCGCATCCCGTTAATCATATATGCTGCTGCATCTGTTGTCTCTTCTGTGATAGGCCGCTGTGCGAATTCGAGCACCTTAACATAATCATCTATCTGGCTTATGATATGTGCTGCTGGTGCATTCTCCTGTCTGATATAGCGTACGCCGCGGGCTTCTTCCTGTTTGCGCTCTTTTGCATCTGCTGATGGTGCAAGTTTTATGTTTCCTGAAAGCATATTATCTATTGTAAAACCTAGTACCTCTGCTGCGCTTTTTGCTTTATGCATATCTTTTATGCTGGTTTCTATACCAGGCATAGAGACAACTGTATGCACATAGTGGCGTAAGCGAGCAGCTATGGCTGCCTTGTTCCTGCTATTTATAGCGTCGTGTAACTTCTCGGTAATGGCGCCCCATGTCTCTAGCAGGTGGCTTGATACTTTTTCTGCTGCTTCGCGATCTATATCTCCTCCTTCTCTATACACCACTAAGTTAAGGTACTCTTTGAGCGTGTTTACTTGCTGTCTTAATGATATATACTGCCCATCATCTAGTGCCAAAGATCGTTGCTGCCTATGCTTTTCAAGCGCCTGCTCTACGATAGTGTCTATCTGTTCTGTCAGGGCCTTCCTGCGTTCTATGTTTCTTTGCGCAAGCGCTTGCAGCTTCTTTTTCTGCTGCGCCATCTCATTGCCTATTGTCTCTGCGCGCATCATGTATGAATCTATAAAACGTTGCGATATATTCCTAAAGCGTTCGTACTCCTTTGTCGCGCGCGCTTGCAGTTGCTCGAGCTCTGCTTGCGTAGGCTCTGCGCTAAGCGGCATAAGCTCCACCTCCACAGCATCCTCGCCGTTGATAAGTAACTGCAGCAACTCTGACGCGTCTCTTGACACTGTATAGTCGCGTGTTTGCGTGTTAATGTTCTCTGCATACTGCTCGAGTCCCCGGGACACAAGCCCTCTTAGCATGCTTACTGAGTCCTCGCGCAATATCGGTACATCTGCAGCGTTGCTTGCCTCTGCTGCCTGTATCTGCTCTCTGACGAGCGCCGCATATTTTCCAAGCAGGCGCAATGCTTCTTTTCCTACCGCTGTATCTCTGTCATCAACAGACACACGTTCGATGCGGTTTTCCAAGTAGGCCGTGATATCGCTTGTGACTGTATTGAATAAAGCTATTTCTGTTTCAAGCTCACCATGCCATATGGGAACTTGTATGTCATTTGGGTTATGCGGGTCCTGGAATGCCAGTGCTGCCTGCACCGCATAATCTGGCATCGACGCGCTTGCCGTAAGATGTATGCTGCTTGTACCAGAAGATGATGCCTTGCTGCCAAAAGACTCCTTTATCTCTTTCTCAAGTACGGCAGCAGCTTGTGGGCGCAGCGTGTATTCTGCCAAGGGCTGGCTGCCCATGCTGACACACTGCGGCAGCAAGCTAAAAAGCGTTGTGTATACTATAAGGCGTGTTTTATTCATCTGCTTACTCTTCTTTACCTGATTTGTATTTTAATATATATCGATACTGTTCTGGATCTGTCTGCTGTGTGGTGTGCGGCGCCACTACTATATATGATAGGCCGCACTCTTTGAATTTCTGCTTCAGGTTGGGGGTGTGAAACCCGCCTGCTATTAACACCGCGACAGAGACATCCTCCTGGTTCATCAGGGATATTGTATTCTGTACAAAGGCATCATCTCTTTCATTAGCGATGTCATAAAACCTGACAAGTGTAGACAGATTTTTATCAAGCGTGTAGGCCGGCGTTATGCCCGCTGTGCGCGGCTTGTTGCGTCCTGCCTGCTGTTGTAAAAAATCAACCCAGCCTGCCGTGATAAATGAGTTACGGTTTTGCTGGTAGTATTTAAAATCATTTGGCACAAGTTTAAGTTGTAAAAAATTATCAAGCACCCGCGCGCTTCTTGATATATTATACAATTGCCTTTGCTGCTGGTCCTTGATCAGGGCATTCTCTACTACACGCGATAGCTCGTCGGCCTCTTCGAAAAGCTTAGCGGTATCGATATTTTCATGCGCACGTATATATTCAATATATTTTTCAAGGTTTGTGTAGTGCTGGGTGGACTCCCCCGCTTTGTGGGCCACATCAAGAAGATACTCATGATATTGCAGGGGTGTCAATTTGTTAAGGCGAAATTCGAGCGATTTTGTGACAAGCGTTGTCAGGTCTTGTTTTGATAAGCTTTTGGATAGTTTTTCAATAAGCGCTGCTCTCTCTTTTTCAACAACTGGAAATTGTATGGCGCGTTCCGATTCCACAACTGCCATAAAACCTGAAAAATTCGGATACGCCGCTATGCTGTGTTTTGTCCTGCCCGCCGCTGTGTCCAGGTATCTGTAGTAATCTGCCAGCGTTATTTTTTCGTTGTCATAGTCCTGCTTGGTCTGTTCAAGCTCAATAAGCTGCGGCGAATACATCTTCTTTTTAAGCTGCTCAATGGCGCTGCTTAAGGCAGACAGTTCCGCTGATGCTTCCTGCCTGAATTGTTCTATTTCGAAAAACGTGTCCAGGTTGGCCTTGTACAATGTCTCGTCTTCGATGCCTTCCAGCTTTATATCGTAGTCCGATACTATATCTAAATATTCCTCGCCTGAGATCTTGCCTTCTCTGAGGTATTCTTCCGCGACCTCCTGCCTGCGCTCAAAGTCGGCATAGGAACGCAGATATGCAAGGCTTACATTGCCCCATCCGCCTTCCACCATAATCAACTTAAGATTATTGTCTTTAATTAGAGACTCCAATATTTTGCTTAGATTTTTCTGCGCTTCATAGTTGGTATGTATATCCTGTATGTGGATGACTACCTTGGCGTTTTCTCCTCGCGCTGTGTAACCTTCAACCAGATGCCCTGCCCCCTCGGGGATACTTACGGGTATTGGCATGTTCTTGGCGCTGCTTATACGCTGAGAGTCAATGGGGATAGCGGGCTCCGCAAAAGGATACCGCGTGTCCGCGCTCTTTTTAATAGCACCTTTATCTGCCGCTATATATAACGATAATACTAATATTACACCAAACGCTACAACGATACCTATATATGTACTTTTTTGTTGCATGCACTCTCCTTGCTGGTTGGGGTTCAATATATAGACAACTTCTTTAAATCTTTTTCTAACTTAATATGAAGTATAGCATATACATAGGTTCTTGTCAAGGTTAAAACTACTCTTATACCTATAACAGTTCAGCTCTCCGCGGAACACTGAGCTATTACTAATAGGTTGATTTCTTCATAATGGTTATATTAAACCAAAATCCGGTCTCTGTACTCCAATACACTTGCCAGGGTAAGCGGGTTAGGATCCTCAATATCAACCGAGCTCCATGCGTCCATCATATAGCGCTCAACATAGGCATACGGTAAGAATCCGTAACCCTTTTGTCCCCATTTATCAGACCAGGAGTTCTTAAATTTGATAACTTTATTTTTATCGTCGTAACCTACCGGGCAAATTGCATGACCGCCCAAGGCAGTTTCATTTTTCTTAGGCAAAGACACAAGCCCGGTTTTAGTTTTCATCATCCCTTCAAAAACTTCAACACCAATAACACAGGGCCCCTTAGCAGCAAGGCTCAAACGCAGCTCATTAAGGTTAAGTATGCGGGCATAAGACATAACGCGGAATTTTTTGGCGTTAGAAATGGCGCCTTTTTGAGCCATGGTCTTTTGATGAGGAGAATATGGCCAAAACTTTTCCTGACAAACACCTTTATTTTCAAGCACCTGCATCGCCGCGCGAATGGTAGTGCCTTCTTCTCCCGGCATACCGTCAATCTTTTTGCATTCGCTATAAACAAACCGCGGGGAAAGCTCTATTAACTTTTCATAGTCAAGTAATTCCTGATATTCCTTCATCCCTGCAGCACAGGCAAAGCTAACGCAGGTCCCTTCATCTCCTTGGTCCCTAACTGGCGATAGCTTCGGCGTGTAATCAATTTTCTTGGGCGGTTTTATAACCGGTAGATACGCGCGCATTAAATAATCTCTATCGTCAAACTTATCTTTAATACATCCAAATTTACTCATTTATTTTCCCCCTTCTCTATTCCGTTTCCATTAAAATTATACCATATTTAAAGAAGCACTCTAACTTCCTTTAATTTTTCTAACACATAGCATGTCCACCTAATCTATGCTGTGCTGAATCGAAAAGCTCGAACCCTTACTATATCCAGCAATTCCGCTCTTTCTTTCTCTGGCAAATAAGTATCTTCTTTCACAAGGCTGCTAATGGTTTCGATTTTTCCCAAAATTTTCTTATAGCTTACTGTACTGCGTATTTTAAGTGTTTTAGCAAACTGCTCAAAATCTTTACCATTTATTTTATTTTTCTTCCCATCCATTGATAAAGCTAAATCTTCCTCACCCGGTATAACTAATTTAGAAGACACAATATCATAGGCAGGAGAAAGCCTGATATGTTTTTCTTCATCATAAATTATTGAAAAATTCTTTAGATGCGCGTCTCCATTGCCTATTATGAAAAAGAATAGGGCTCTTTCGAAAAAAAGTTGCAAATCAAGTCCTGGAACTTCCGAAATTTCTCGTAATTTATGGCCAATTTCTTCTAGAGAACCTTTATATCTGTCTTTTTTGCCTAAAATTTGTGAAAAATCTTCTTGGTGCAGCTTCTTTCCCTTGGTTCTATCAAATCTTTTTACAATATAGGCCAAACTATCGTCTTTCAATCTAATAAGAGAATGGGATGGAACCGCAATTTCCAAGCTTGAAGCTATATTCATACATAAATTTTCATTCTGCGGAATATTTGGGAATGTATTGTTTTGGGGTTTTAAAATATATTCTCCGTCCTTAGCCGCGATCTCCAGTTCTTTGTTATTTCGATTTAATTTCATTGAAAGCTTTGCCTGGACGCCGGATATTGACATTTTACCAACCATTTCTTGAGCCTTTATTGAAATTTCATTTAGCGCAAAGTTTATTTTGGGACAATAATTTACCCCAAATAAACCTTTTAAACAGGATTCATGATAACTATTTTCGGGCTGAATACTTTTTCCACAAAGAAGACAATGATTCATTTTAATTCCTCTACTGTAACTGCGCCTATTGTTTCTTTGCATGTAGCTATCAGAAGTCCAAAAGTGTCATTTTTATCTATCTTCAATTTTTTAGTAACCATATTAAGATACCAGCCTTCTGGCAAAAGGCCTAGAAAGAAAGCGAAAAGGCTGCTGCTTTCATAGGATTGCTTTGTGGTTGGTAAAGAAATAGAGATTGGTCTATTTTGCTTCATAAAATCGTTATCGTAGGTAAAACGATAGCCCTCTCTTGTTTCTTCTATTATCCCCGCCTTCTTGTCACGATACATGACAATAGCTCTTCTGAGGTTACTAGTTTCCATTTTTTACCGCCTCAATATGATAACCAAAAAAATCAAGGACGAGATTAACCTTATCCATTCTTACCGTAGGCTTGCCTCTCTCCAGTTCTCTTATAAATCGTAATCCCACTCCTACTCGTGCGGCTAATTCAATTTGTGATAGTTTCGCTTTTTTTCTTAGCTCTCTAATTTTTCCAGCTATTTCCATTTGGCTAAAATCCTCCATTTAAAATATACACCCTTTAAGGTATAATGTCAACAATTATAGTAAAAAATATACCTTTTAGGGTACACTATAGTATTAATGTGAACATTGTTATACCTTATAGGGTATATAATGCATTGTTATTTGCTACAACATACCCTTTAGGGTATAATAACTCATTCTATGTGCTGGGTGCGATAAAACTTCCTTGGGCTAACCTAACCTGGCCCATTTATCCCATTCTGTCAAATTTAATAAATGTCTGGTCTTATTGTTAAAAATTGGGGCAGTAAAAAGAAGGGCGTAACCCCTTTTACCGCTCTATTTTAAATTGTGACACAGTCT
>Ga0268277_1001130_pt1 | contig 19109 bp, 17 predicted proteins | sample saktaG_5_FD_190132 | JGI IMG/M metagenome (GOLD analysis project Ga0268277, IMG submission 190132) | Saline water microbial communities from Sakinaw Lake, British Columbia, Canada - sak_2010_1_5_50m | ecosystem: Environmental > Aquatic > Non-marine Saline and Alkaline > Saline ...
GGAATCCTGTCAGATATATTGAGCGAAAATTAATCTTCTTCATTATATTAATGATATGTTTAAATTGTTAAAAAATCAATTTTTAAATGAATTTTAATATGCTATTATGATACTGTAATCGCTTTTAATCCGTTGGAGCTTGGCTTCAATAGTTAATAATCTTTTATGAAAAGAAAAATCGCAATTATAGGAACGGGATATGTGGGATTGACCACTGGAGTTTGCCTTGCGTATCTTGGGCATAAAATAACTTGCGTTGATAAAGATAAGGTTAAAATCAGAAATCTTAAAAAAGGGATTATTCCTATTTACGAACCCGGATTGAAAGAAGTTTTAGAGAAACACAAAAGAAATATTGAATTTACTACAGATTTGAAAAGCGCTGTGTCTAAAAGCGAGATTGTCTTTATTGCAGTTGGAACTCCGTCTAATGAAGACGGAAGCATTGATATGAGCTATTTTAAGAAAGCTGTAAGGGAAATAGCTTGTTGTTTGAATGGGTACAAGGTTATTGTCAACAAGAGTACGGTTCCTGTGGGAACCGGAGATTGGACAAAGAGAGAAATGGGGAGGCATTTCAAAGGAGAATTCTCCATTGTTTCAAACCCTGAGTTTTTAAAAGAAGGTTCTGCCTTAAAGGATTTCTTGGAAGCTGACAGAATTGTTATCGGAGCTGAAGACAAGAAGGCAAAAGAGATAATGCTTGATGTCTATTCTTCAATCAACTCTCCAAAAGTGATAACCGATGTTAGGAGCGCTGAAATGATAAAGTATGCTTCAAATGCTTTTTTAGCTACAAAAATATCTTTTATCAACGAGATAGCAACCCTCTGCGAAAGGACGGGGGGAAATATTGAAGAAGTATCCAAAGGTATTGGATATGATAAAAGAATCGGAAAGCATTTCTTAAGAGCAGGAATAGGATTCGGAGGGAGTTGTTTTCCGAAAGATGTAGACGGTCTTGTTAATATTGCTGAGAAGAAAAGGTATAACTTCCGTCTTTTAAAGTCAGTTGCCGTTGTTAATAAAAATCAGCAGATAAGATTTGTCAAAAAGATTAAAAAAGCTTTGAAAAAGATTAAAGGGAAAACGGTTTGTATTTGGGGATTGTCTTTCAAGCCCAAGACGGATGATGTCCGCAAGTCTCCGGCAATCGGAATCATAAAAAGACTTTACAAGGATTGTAATATTAAAGCTTATGATCCTGTAGCTATTGGAAATGCTAAGAAAGAGCTTTCTTTAAAGAAAATAAAGTATTATAGGAGCGCTTTTGAAGCTGCCAAGGGTGCGGATATTTTGGTTTTAGTCACTGAATGGCCGGAGTTTTCGGAAATTGACATGAAAAAGGTTAAGAGCTTAATGCGCAATTCCTATTTCTTTGACGGGAGAAACCAGTTTAATCCTGATGAAATGAGAAAAATAGGGTTTAGTTATTACAGTATTGGGAGGAAGTAAATTTAATTCAATGGCAGAAGAAATTAAAAACCAAGAAGAATTGAATTTGGTTGCCAGGGGAGCTGGTATTTTTACTTTCGGATATATTTTTGAAGTCATAGTAGTATTCATTACTACAATTGTCTTAACTCGTGTTCTTAGTGTTGCTGATTTCGGGCTTTATAGCTTAGGGCTTGTAATTCTGCAGGCAGGCTCAATAATAGCTCTCTTCGGTTTAAATAACGGGGCTTTAAAATATATTTCTGCTTATCTTGCTTTAAACGATAAGGGAAGAGTTAAGGGGACGATAATCCAGGTGATGGCTTTTCCCTTGGTCTTTGGGATTTTTTTGGGAATTGTTACTTATCTTTATTCGGGCTTGATTGCCCAGTTTTTTGGAAAACCCGGATTAGAGCTTGTTATTAAGGTCTTTGCTTTTGGAATTCCACTTTTTTCTTTAATGCAGTCGGCTGAAGCTGTAACGAGGGGATTTAAAACTGCAAAATACAAGGTTTTAGGGGAAAAGATTATAAAACCGTCTCTTAATTTCGTTTTAGTTTTAATTCTCTATTTCCTTGGGTTTCGGCTTCTGGGAGCGGTTTGGGCATTTGTAATAGCAGTTTTCTTTACCGTCTTGTTTCTTTTTTTGGGTGTTAGAAAGGTTTTTCCTGAAATATCTTTTAAAAGTATTGTTCCTAAATTTGAAACTAAGAAACTGCTTACAACTTCAGCTTCCCTTATGTTTATATGGGTTGTTCTTTTTCTTTTGCAATGGACTGATATCTCAATGATAGGTTACTTTTTAACTTCAGATAAAGTTGGGATATATCAGGTAGCAGTGAAGGCGTCATTATTAATGATGATGTTCATTAGCGCTTTTGGTTCAATCTTTGCTCCTATCATTTCTGCTCTTTATCATAAAGGAGAAAAACAAAAGCTTGCTTCCACTTTTAAAACAGTAACTAGGTGGGCGCTCTTTTCAACCCTCTTAGTCTTTTTGGTTTTGATTATATCTCCCCAGGAGATTATGAAGATTTTTGGAAGTGAATTTGTTTTGGGCGCATCAAGTCTCATAATTCTTGCTTTAGGGCAGTTGGTTCATGCGGGGGCGGGATCGTCGGGGTATATATTAATAATGACAGGCCGTGAAAGAATGGAATCTTTAAATGATATTTGTGTTCTGATTTTGAATGTTGTTTTGAATATAGTTCTAATTCCTAAATTTGGCATTTTAGGAGCAGCTATTGCTACTGCTATTTCCTTCTCTCTTCTTAATATTATTAGAGTTATAGAAGTATATGTCTTCCTAAAAATGCATCCGTTTGATGTTAAGTTTCTGAAAGGGATATTTTCTGCAGTTTTAACCTTTCTTTTGGTTTTTCCCTTGAAATATTATCTTTTCTCTAATCTTCACTATTTCTGGAATTTGGTTTTAACAAGTTTTATTATTTTAATTTTATTCTCTTCCTTTTTGTTTCTACTTAAATTTGAAAAAGAAGACAAGTTTATGTTTGAGAAAATAAAGAGGAGGTTGGGGATATAGGTCAGTCCTATTGACACCTATTGACACCTACTTTATTATTAAAATAATGAAAGAAATTAAACCAAATCAAGTTTATACAACAGAAGAAGCAAGAGATTTTTTGAAGATAAGTGAAAGCACCATTAAACGGTATTTAAAAAAAGGAATTTTGAGAGCAAATAAGATTGGAGGAAGATATCGTATTTTAGGAAGGGAGCTTTTGAAATTGGTTTCTCCAGAAGCTGAGATTAAAGCAGTTGATATTTATCGTAAATTTAAAGAGAAAGCAAAAAAGAAAATTGAGAAGTGGTAATTTCTTATTTTAGAATAAGAGAACTACTGAAAAACATCTGGAAATTTAAAAGTCAAAATTATTATTTATAATAAAGAAATATGAAAAAAAGAAAAAAGATTAATTTTGCAGTTATTGGTTGCGGTCATATAGGTCCAAGACATGCTGGGCATATTTACAATAATAAGGATGCAAATCTTATTGCTGTGTGTGATATCAAAATAAGGAGAGCAAAAGAGGTAGCAGAAAAATATAATTGCCCAATTGTTGAGCGAGATTATAAGAAATTATTAAACAATAAAGATATAGATGTTGTGAATATATGTGTTCCGAATTATCTTCATGCAAAAATGACTATAGATTTTTTAGAGAACGGAAAGCATGTAGTATGTGAAAAGCCAATGTGTATTAAAACGAAAGAAGGCTTAGAGATGATAAGTCATGAAAAAAGGACTGGCAAATATTTGTTTATTGTTAAACAGAATCGATACAATCCACCGGTTACAGAAGTAAAAAAAGTTATTGACAAGGGTCTTCTGGGAAAAATATATATGTGTAATGCAAGTCTATATTGGAATAGAAACAGCAAATATTATTCACGATCTGACTGGAAGGGAATAAAAAATAAAGACGGAGGAACACTGTTTACGCAATTTAGTCATTTTATAGATATCTTATTATGGCTAAACGGAAAAGTAAAAAGTGTCGTCGCTGAGACTAAAAACTATACTCATCCAAGTATAGAATTTGAAGATACGGGTGTTGTTATTCTTAAATTTGACAATGGATCCATCGGGACAATAAATTTTACTACCTGTGCTTACGAAAGAAATATGGAGGGATCTATTTATATTCTTGGTACGAAAGGGTCTGTTAAGATCGGCGGTGAGTATATAAATATGTTAGATTTCTGGAGCGTTTCTGGAATAAAAAAACCAATCCTAAAAAAGAGTTCTCCGCCTAATAATTATGGTTTTTATCAAGGTTCAATGTCTAACCATGATAAAGTTATACAAAACGTTGTTGATGTCTTGATGGAGAAGGAAGACATAAAGACTACAAGCGAAGAAGGATTAGAAACTGTTAAAGTGGTTAATGCTATATATAAATCAGCTAAAGAACATAAGGAAATTTATCTAAAATAAAAATGTCTACACAAATTATAAAAAATTGTAAAATTGGTAAGAATACGAAAATATGGAATTTTGTAAACCTTTATGGATGTGAGATTGGAGATAATTGTAATATTGGTTCTTTTGTAGAGATTCAAGAAGGCGCCAAGATTGGAAATAATGTAATCATATCTTCACATTCTTTTATCTGTTCCCTTGTAACCGTAAAGGATAATGTCTTTATCGGTCACGGCGTAATGACGATTAATGATATCAAACCGCCCTCCAGAAGAAGAACTGGTTCAAATAAAGAATGGAAAGGTACTTTAATAAAAGAAGGAGCTTCTATTGGCAGTAATGCAACATTATTGCCTGTAACCATTGGTAAAAATGCAATTGTTGGCGCTGGAGCAGTAGTTACAAAAAACGTTCCAGATAATGTTATTGTTGCAGGAGTGCCAGCCAAAATTATTAAAAAAATAAAATAATTATGAAAATACCACTTTTAGATTTAAAAAAACAATATCTCTCTATAAAAAAAGAAATCGATGGAGCTATAAAAAAAGTTCTTGATAGTGCTCAATTTATTTTAGGTGAAAATGTTCAAAAATTTGAAAAAGAATTTTCTAGTTTTTGTAATGCGAAGTATGCTATTGGAGTTGGAGATGGTACGGATGCCCTCTACCTTGCTGTGAGAGCTCTTGGCATTTCAAAAGGAGACGAAGTTATTCTTCCCGTCAATACTTACATTGCTACTGCTGAAGCAGTTACCCTAAACGGAGCTAAGCCTATCTTTGTAGATATAGATTTAGATACATTTAATATTGATGTTGAGAATATAGAGAAAGCAATTACTAAAAAGACAAAAGCAATTATTCCCGTTCATTTGTTTGGTCAGCCGGCGGATATGTCTCCAATTTTAAAAATTGCTAAAAAATATAGGCTTTATGTTATTGAAGATTGTGCCCAAGCTCATGGGGCAGAATATAAAGGAAGGAAAGCCGGTTCTATGGGGGATATTGCATGTTTTAGTTTTTTCCCTGCTAAAAATCTCGGTGCCTACGGTGATGGAGGAATGGTAGTAACTAACAATAGTAAGCTAGCTGGCAAGGTAAGAATGCTTCGAAATCATGGCAGAGAAGAAAAATACTTACATAAGATGGAGGGAATAAACAGTCGTTTAGATGAGATTCAAGCAGCTATTCTAAGAGTAAAGTTAAAGCACCTTAATAAGTGGAATAGAGCAAGGCGAAAAAATGCGAAGATATACGATGAGATTTTTAAGGACTGTGAAGACATATCAGTCCAAAAAATTATAAAAGACGCTATTCCTGTTTATTATTTTTATGCCATTCGCATTAAGAACAGAAAGAAAATTCAAGAGAAATTAAAAAAGAAAGGTGTTTCAACTGGTGTCCATTATCCCATTCCTCTTCATCTGCAACCGGCTTATAAATGTTTTGGCTATAAAAAAGGAGATTTTCCTAAAGCAGAAAAAGAGGCAATCGAGATATTAAGCTTACCGATATATCCTGAGTTGACGAAAAAGCAAATTAAATTTATTGCTGATAATATAAAAACTAAAACTTAAAATAAAAATGTTGGTTTTTAATTTCGAGAAAATAAAAAGGAAATATCTAAATTAATCAAGTGTAATCCATGGCTTCAAGAAATAATTGTTTTTAACACTTTTACAGAAGCAAATCTTATCTATTTGGCAATAAAATTAGATTTAGATGAAAGAATTTTTAAAGGAGAATATGAAAAACTTTCAACAACTAAGATATTAAGATGGGAAGACCGCAGAGAAAACTGTAAAAATTCTATGTAAAAAGACATGATTTCATTTTTAGACACTATGGAAATATATTAAAAATTGCATAACAGAAGAGGTTTGAGTTCATTTTTACAGAAAGAAATTTCTTTGAAAAGATGATTTATCCAAGATGTGATATTAATATTTCTTTAGGTTTGGCTCTTGAAACAACTGGGACAGAAGGGAAAAGTAAAATTCGTTTAACTTTCTTATCAGGGCTCATTCAAGTTTTTATAATCTGATTTCTTAAGGGAATATAAATAAAATAAAAAGAATTCTATCTTTTGACCATAAAATAGGACTTTGTTTTGACGGGCTAATTACGAAAGATACAGAAAAAGCAATAAGACAAGAAGGCGAGAATTTGATTGCCTGAAAAATTATTTTCCAATTAGTAAAATTGTCTTTTTACACTATCCAGACGGAAATGTTTTCAGATTAGAATTGAAAGAATTTGTAAAGCGAATAAAATTGATGGGAAACGATGCCTTTCAGGAAAAGAGATCTTAAAATTAGTTTTCCTGGAAGCCGAAATTAAAGCTATTGATATTTACCGTAAATTTAAAGAGAAGGCAAAAAAGAAAATTGAGAAGTGGTAAAAGACAAAAGATAAAAACTTATGAATGTTAGAAATCTTATTAGTTTAAAGTCATCATTGTTTGAAAATAAAACTGTAAAGCAGACGATCTTTAAAAATACTTTTTGGTTAGCGACAGCTGAAGGAATAACTCGACTGTTAAAACTAATTTTATTTATTTATGTCGCTAGAATTTTAGGAGCTACTGAATATGGAAAATTCACTTTTGCTTTAGCCTTTGTTTCTTTATTTGCAGTTTTTTCTGATTTTGGCCTTTCTTGGATTACTACCCGAGAATTTTCCCAGCAAAGAGAAAGAGAGAAAGAATTTTCGTCAATTCTTTCTTTAAAAATTCTTTTAAGCATTGGCACTCTGATTTTAATTCTATATGGATCTCTTTTTATTACTTCAGATCCAATTATTCAGAAAGTAATTCGGATTTTGGCTCTTTATGTTGTAATAAATAACTTTAGTGGGATTATCTGTGCTGTTCTACGAGCTCGTCAAAAGATGCAGTACGAATCTTGGGGTAGAATGGTCCAAGCACTAGTAGTAACAAGTGTTGGTTTTTTTGTTCTTTTTAACTTCCCCTCGGTCGAGAATTTGAGCTACGCCTATTTATTTGCTAGTCTTATAGCTTTTATTTTTATTTCGCTTATTTTCCACTTCAAGATTTTTTGTTTAACTATTAATTGGAATAAGATAATTTGGAAAGATTTTTTGGGATTATCGTGGCCCCTAGCTTTTATCACTGTTTTTACTTTAATCTATACCTACATTGATTCGGTGATGATGGGATATTGGGGGCAAATCACCGAAATCGGTTGGTATAACGCTGCCTATAAAATTGTGAATGTTACTTTGATCCCAATGGCTTTGATTTCTGTAAGTTTTTTCCCTGTTTTAAGCAAAGCTTTTAAGGAGTCCAAAGAAAGACTCCAGGAAGTTTTTGATTATCAGATAAAATTGATGACAATATTAACAGTCCCCATAGTGATTGGAGGGATATTTCTTGCCCCTAAAATTATTAATTTTGTTTATGGTTCAAACTATAGTCCGTCTATTTTGGTTTTCCAAATGTTAATGTTTATGGCTGGGTTTATTTTTTTATCTGACCCCTGTTATCGTATATTGATTGTTATTAATCAGCAAAAAAAGGTTTTTTACATCACCTTGACGGGAGCAATAATAAATATTATTTTGAATTTTATTTTGATTCCTAATTATAGTCTTTATGGAGCGGCGATCGCTACTGTAATTACTTACCTTATCTTGTTCTTTCTATTTGTAGGATATACTAAAAAGATTGCCTCGCTTTCCCCTTTTAATTTATGCTTATTAAAAACCTTACTACTTAGCTTGCCAGCTACATTAATAATGTGCTTTGTTATTTCTCGACCCTTTATTTATAATCTTAATGTTTTGGCTATTGTCCCAATAGGCGGAGCTGTTTATTTTTTTACCTTTATAATTCTGGAAAAGTTTTTAAATCCCAAATCAAGAATTATAACCATTAAAAAATCATGACGAATATAATGCTTATTGTACTGTGGTATATTTTTTTGGGTAGTTGTGTTTATCTTTTTCAAAAGGAAACTAAATGTTTTTCACAATGGAATACTTTTACCTTTTTTTTAATTTTTCTTTTGCTTTTTCATGGTATTTATGTTCCATTTATCCTAAATTACTACGACTTTTTGTCAGATTCCGTTTTGATTAATTTTATAGCAGGATTGGTTTTCATGTATATCTTTCTTTTGGTTGGAGTATGGATTATTAATTTGATTTATAAATTTAATCCGAGCCATATTGAAGAAAAAGTTATTATTTTGAGGAAAGGATTTAATCCATTATTTTTTTGGTCAGTATTTCTTTTGGTCTTAGGATTACTGGTTTACCGGTTTATCTCTGCTGAGAAATTACTAACTCTTTTCGATTTTATTTGGCGGACAAAAACTGCGGAAGAATACAGACAAACAAGAATACTTTTTAGCGAATCCATAACTGGTGAACGGGGTGGGTTATTTTATTTTACCAATATTCTTTCATCCGTTGCCACGCCTTTCTTCATTTATTTATTTTATTTTATTAAGAGCAAAACAAAAAAGCCTGTTTACGGAGTGCTTTTTTGGGGACTCTTGAGTCTATTTTTATACCAAGGGTTGATTTCAGGCCACAAAGGTACTGCTCTTTTTTTACTTACTGGTTTGTTCGTTTGTTATTCAATCAAAAACAAAAAATCAATTAGCTTTAATATATTTAACAAAAAATTAGTTATTTTTGGAACTTTTCTATTTCTTGTAGTAATGCCCTATCTGTATATGGTGCAATATCCAGAATTAAACTACGACAGAGCCATTTATTCTACTTGGTCTCGAATGACCATAGAGCCAAACAGGGTGCTTCAGCTTTATTACCATATTTATCCCGAAAAACACCCTTATCTTTTTGGCGCAAGTTCGGGTTGGGTAGCAAAATCTTTAGGATACGAAGAACTGCCTCCCTGTGCTTATATACCTCGTGAATTTGGAGCAGAGGGTAATTGGAATGTTGTTTTTATTGGTGATGCCTGGGCAGATTTTGGATTTGCGGGTATAATACTGTCATCTCTTGTTGTTGGAATGCTTTTGCAGTGGTATAATATCTGGTTTATAAAATCAAAAAAAACTGCTTTAGTCCTCGCCACATATGTTGCGTTAATTGTGGCATCATATAGATTGGTTTCTGTCGGGCTTGGTGCTGGCTTTCTAACTTTTGGAGTGCTTAGCTCGTTTATTTTATATGTGACCTTATCAGAAATGAGGTGGTTAAAAAGGCGATAGCTTCAAGTTATCAAAAAACATTTTTAATATGAAAATCGTACATCTTATAGGTTATTTCAATACTGGGAGAGGATACCAAGAGTATTTTTTAGCCAAAAAGCAAATCAAAGAAGGTCATCAAGTTTTTGTCATTACTTCTAACAGACTTTCTTGGGAAGCGGTATCGGTTTTTTCGAAAGAGGAACGAAAAAAAAAGGAGAAACAAAAACAAAGGTTTATAGAAAACGGGGTTTTCAAAGAAGATGGGATAACGGTTTATCGGCTTCCGGTTCTATTTGAATGGTTCCCCAGGGTTTATTTAAAGGGATTGAAAAAAGTGCTAGCAGAAATTAAGCCCGACGTGGTCCATTGTCATTCCATGTCAACAATTGTTGCTTTGCAGATTGCATTTATGAAAAGGAAGGAGAGTTTTAGACTGGTCTACGACGAGCATATGATTTTTGTTTATGAGAATAAATCCATATTAGGGAAGTTATTTTATTTTTTATTCCCTTTCATCTGTAAGAATTTTATTCTTAAAAGAGGTGATGCTTTTATTGCGGTTAACGAAGAAACAATAATTTTTATGAATAAAAAGTACAATATTCCTTTGAGCAAAATAGGGCTCATTTATCAAGGAGCCGATTCGGATTTGTTTAAATTTGACGCAGAAGAGAGAAATAAAATTAGAAAACAATTTCAGATTAAAGAAAATGAAGTATTAATTATTTATACTGGTAAGATTACCTTTGCAAAGAAAGTGCTGGAATTGTTAGAGTGTTCTATAAAATTGCTTAAAAGTAGTTCTGTTAAAATATTATTAGTCGGTAACTACGAAACGAAATGTAAAGAAAAAATTGATAATTTTATGAGGAATAATAAAGTTGAAGATAAGGTGATGTTTAAGAATTTTGTTCCGAATCGGGAGTTATATAAATATTATTCTGCGGCGGATATTGGAGTTTGGCCAGGATGGCCAACGATAACTACCATTGAGGCCTCATCTTGCAGTTTGCCGATAATAATTGAAGAACGTCTTGGGATGAAAGAAAGAACTAGTAATAATAATGGATTTGCATATAGAAAAGGAAATTTAAATGAGTTGAAAGAATATATTGAATTATTGGTAAAAAATAATAAACTACGAAAAAAAATGGGTAAGAAAGGAAGGGAACTTATTGAAAACAAATTATCTTGGAAAAAGATAAACCAGGAATTTATGAAGGTTTATTTGGAGAGATAAATAGAGTAAGACGAAGATGCTTGTAAATAATTTGAAGATATTAACAGAGAAGGACAAAGGATCTGATGAACACTTTTTAAGGATCCTTTAAGGTGATACAAAAAAAGAAAATAAATTATGAATCCTAAAGAGCTTTACGAAAAACAATATGGAGAGAAAAAAGGAGAGCATCTGCACCATTTTACTAAAAGAGCCTTATGTAAGGCATTGAAAGAACCCAGTTTCAAAATAATTAAAGTTTCAGGCTCTGGTCTTTTTACTAAGATCCAATATAATTGGTCATTATAGTTGGCATCTCTTTTAGCCGATGATTTTTACATAAAAGCTAAAAAAGTTTTTAAACCAAAGATAAAAACATAAAAAAATGCGAGTTTTGATTTTAGCAATCTATTTTCCTAAGCCCCATAACCCTGTGATGGGTGTATGGGCTCTTGAACAAGCTAAGGCACTTCAAAAGAAGGGTGTAGAAGTGGTTGTTATATCACCTACGCCCTGGGTTCCAAAAGCGGTGGGCATAACCTCTAAATTAAAAAACTGGGCTTCAGTTCCGAATGAATATAATTGGGATGGGATCAAAACGTATTATCCTAGATGTTTATCTTATCCTGTTGGTATTGTAAAGAAGCTTTACTTGCGAGTTCCACAAATTCAATATTATCCAGTTTGGCGTAGTGTACAGAAGTTGATATCAGCAAAAGGCATGAATTTTGACTTAATTTATTGTCATCATCCATTAATAGAAGGAACGGTTGGCTTAGCGATAAAAGAAAGATATGGGATTCCATTGGTTGTTATTCAGCATAGTTTGACGAACATCCAATATGCCTTAGATTATAATATTCGTAAAAAAGCCTACATACGGGTTTTAAATAAGGCGGACGCAGTAGTAACTGTTAGTAAGTTGCTTGCAAGTCACATGAGACCTTTTCTTACAGACAGTTCTAAAGTTATTTCTATAGTGAGAAATGGTGTGGATATATCTAAGTTGCCTGTTCGGAAAATGAATAAACCAAATATTTATCAAGGCAAGAAAGTTATACTTTCAGTGGGGTGGCTTGAAGAGCGAAAGGGTCACAGTATATTGATTCAAGCAATCAAAAAAGTTTCGTTCTTAATCCCAAACGTAAAGTGTATTATTATTGGGCGTGGCTCTCAGAAGGATCAACTTCGTAAGCTTATAAATCAGCTTCATTTAGAAAGACACGTAGAAATTATAGATAATATATCTCACGGCGAATTAATGAGTTTTATGTCTTGGTGTGACGTCTTTGCTCTTCCGTCGTGGAATGAGCCCTTTGGTGTTGTTTATATAGAAGCTATGGGATGTAAAACACCGATCATTGGTACAAAGGGCGAAGGAATTGCCGAGGTTGTTAAGAACAGAAAACATGGCTTACTTGTTCAACCAGGGGATGTAAACGAGTTAGCTCAATCCTTGTTAATTTTACTGCAAGATAACAAGCTTGCAGGTCGAATAGGGAGAGCAGGGTATCACCTTGTCCTTGATAGTTTGTCATGGGAATCTAATGTCTCTAAAATGATTTCCATATTTCGAAAATTAGTTTTAAAATAGATACACTAATGAAAGTTCTATCTATTACTAATATTATTTCTCCTTATTAAATTCCACTTTTTAATTATATTTTAGGAAAAGGTGATTTCAATTTTGGTATTATTATTCTACCTAAAACTGGAAAGAAGAAAGTTTTGTAAAAAATAATAAAATAAAGAAAATAAATTATGAGAGTACTTTATATTACGACTAGCTTATCTTCTAAATGGGGAGGACCAACAAAAGTAGTTCAGGGGTTAAGTGAGGCGTTAGCTCGAAAAGGGGTAGAAATATCTATCTTTTCTCCGTTTAGAGAGAATGATAAAAGAGATATTATTAAACCAAAAGATATTCAAGTAGAGCTTTTTAAAGCAGGCATTTTCTCAAGTTTTTGGAATGGTTATTCTTTTGAGCTTCAGAAGAATATTTTTAATAGAATTAATGATTTTGACTTAGTTCATATTCATGAAATATGGCATTATCCTTGTTTTATAAGTTATTTAGCTGCGAAGAACAGAAAACCATATATAATAACTCTTCATGGAACGCTTGATACATGGTGTCTTAATTATAAATCTTTTAAAAAAAGAATATTTTCTTTTTTAATCCAAAGGAGAATTTTAAATCAAGCCAATGCTTTACACGCTTTAACAGAAAAAGAGAAAGAAGATATTAAGAACTTTGGAATTGATAATTATACTGAAGTGATACCAAATGGCATAAATATTAAAGAATTTGATAATCTTCCTTCACGTTTAGATTTAGAGAAAATCTACCCTCAACTAAAGAATAGAAAGGCTATTCTTTACTTTGGTCGAATTCATCCTATAAAAGGTTTAGATATTTTGGCTCGGGCGTTTGGAATTATTGCCAGAGACAGAGATGATATTTGTCTCATTATAGCTGGGCCAGATGAAAATGGACATCAAAAAGAAGTCGAGAAGATTCTTAAAGAAGAAAAAGCCTTGCAAAAAGTTATTTTTACAGGGTCATTAACTGGTAGGGAAAGATTAACTGTTTTGGGCGGAGCAGATTTATTTGTTCTTTCTTCCTATTCTGAAGGATTTAGCATGGCTGTTCTCGAGGCGATGACGTGTAGATTACCTGTAGTTATAACTCACCAATGTAATTTTCCGGAAGTTGCTAAGCATAAAGCTGGCTTCGTAATTAATCCAGATAAAAAAGAATTGGTGCTAGCATTAAATAATTTATTAAAAGATCCTTTTCTTTGTAAAGAGATGGGTAAAAACGGAAGAAGGTTAATATTGAGAGAATTTACTTGGGATAAGATAGCTGATCAAATGATAGATTTGTATAAAAAAGTTTTAAAAGATAAAATGTAATTAAGAGTTAAATATATGAAAAACAATATCTTGTCTAAATATAAAAAGTATTTTGAAAATAAAGTTATTCTAATTACTGGAGGAACTGGTTCTTTTGGTAATGCGGTTGTAAATAAATTATTAACAATTTTTAATCCAAAAAAGATCATTGTTTTAAGCAGGGACGAGAAAAAGCAATTTGATATGGGGAATAAGTATAACAGTAATAAGCTTAGTTTTATAACAGGGGATATCAGAGATAGGGAAACTGTAAATCATGCGATGAATGGGGTAAATCTCGTTTTTCATGCTGCCGCATTAAAACAAGTCCCAAATTGCGAATTTTTTCCCATGGAAGCCATCAAAACAAACACCTTAGGTGCTTACAATATAGCAAATGCTGCTATTGATAATAATGTAGATAAGGTTGTTATGCTAAGTACGGACAAAGCGGTTTATCCGATTAATGTAATGGGAATGACTAAAGCTCTTATGGAAAAAATAATGGTAGCTGTTTCAAGAGAGAAAAGAGGTAAAACAATATTATGCGGCACGAGATATGGTAATGTAATGTATACTCGCGGGTCAGTTATTCCTTTTTTTATTGACTTAATTAAAGCCGGGAAGCCTCTTAAGGTGACAGATGGTAATATGACACGTTTTATGATGTCGTTAGACGAATCAATTGATTTAGTTTTTTATGCATTAGCTCATGGGGAAAATGGGGAAATATATGTACGGAAAGCTCCTGCAGCTACAATAGGTGATTTAACAGAAGCAATGGTTTCTCTCTTTTCTTTTAAAAAAGGCATTGAGGAAATTGGTGTTCGTCCAGGCGAAAAGAAACATGAGACCTTAATTTCAAGAGAAGAATTATGTCGAACAGAAGATAAAGGAGATTATTATAAAATAATTCCAGAAGCTCCTAAAATGGATTATCGATCATATTACTTTAAAGGAGTAAAAAAGAATTCTTTGCCAGAAGAAGGATACACTTCTGAAAATACTAAAAGAATGTCAGTTAAAGAAATTAAGAAACTTCTTCTTTCTCTTGATGAGATAAAGAAAGAAATTAAATTATTTAAGAAGTAAAATATCTATTATGAAAATTGGCATTACTGGTTCCGGCGGATTTATCGGAAAGCATTTAATTAAAATCTTGAAAGATAAAGAAAATGTCCAATTATATTATTTTGATTTACCAAAATATGATCTTCTAAAGCCAGCCTCTCTTAAAGAATTTGTATCTGACAAAGATATTATAGTTCATACGGCAGCTATAAATAGAGGAAGTGATGCGGAAATTATTAGCGGAAGTGTTATAGCTACATACAATCTGATTTCTGCGATAAGCAAATTAAAAATAAAACCGAAACTTATTTTTTCGTCTTCAACGCAAGCTGAAACTGATACAGTTTATGGTTTAAGCAAGAAGCTTACTGAAGTTATGCTTGAGAGTTTTTCGGAAGATTACAAAATACCAATTAGTATTTTTAGAGTAACTAATGTTTTTGGAGAAAACTGCAAACCATTTTATAACTCTGTTGTTGCTACTTTCTGTCATCAGATAGTTAATAATAAAAAACTGATTATTAACAACAAAAGGAGAAAAATCAGTTTTATCTATGTTAAAGATTTGGTAAGGATAATTTCAAAGGAGATTTTTACACGGCGTAAAAAACTTTTCTATTTTAAGAGAGTAAATTCTAATAATATAATAACAGTAGAAAAACTAGCCAATTTAATAAGTTCTTTTAGGAATATTAAAGATTCAAAAGGGCTTAAATCAAAATTTAATAAAGACCTATATAATACATATTTGTCTTATTCTAAATAATGAATAAAAAACTGGAGATAAAAGAAGATGAGAGAGGAAGGTTAATAGAGGTATTTAAAATTCCTAATTTTGGTCAGGTTCTTTATTCAACGTCTAAACCCGGAATAGTGCGTGGTAATCATTATCATACTAGGAAACAAGAAAAGTTTTGTGTCGTTGATGGAAAAGCGAAAATTAGTTTGAGAAACAGAAAGACCAATGAATTAAAAGAATATTATGTATCTGGTGAAAAGCCAGAGATGGTTGATATGATAGTTGGCTGGATCCATAATATAGAAAATGTTGGGAAAGGTGAATTAAAACTGCTAGTTTGGGTTAATGAAATTTTTGATCCTAATGACCCTGACACTTATTCAGAAAAAGTTTAGATAAATTTTAACTTTTCTAAAAAATATGGAAAAAGATAAAAAAGGATTTTTAAAAGTGATGACGATATTTGGTACAAGGCCAGAGATCATCAGGCTTTCTTGTGTGTTTGCCAAACTTGATCGATATCTAAATCATGTGATGGTTCATACTGGCCAGAGTTATGACTATGAAATGAACAAGATTTTTTTTGAGGATTTAAAGATAAGAAAACCAGATTATTTTTTAGGAGTTAAGTCTAATACTTTGGGAGGACAAATAGCTAATATTATAGCTAAGAGTGAAGAGGTTTTTAAAAAAGAAAAACCAGATGCTCTTCTCGTTTTAGGAGATACTAATAGTTCATTGGCAAGTATTTGTGCCAAGAGAATGAAAATACCAATTTTTCATATGGAAGCAGGAAATCGTTGTTTTGACGATAATGTGCCAGAAGAGATAAATAGAAGAATTGTAGACCACATCAGTGATGTAAATCTGCCATACAGTGAAAACGCTAGACTTTATTTGATAAGGGAGGGAATTCATCCAGGTACAATTTATGTTACAGGTTCTCCGATAGCAGAAGTTTTAGAACATTATGAAACAGGAATAGGTCAGTCAAAGATCTTAACAAAACTAAATTTGTCTAAAAACAAGTATTTTGTCGCAAGTATTCATAGAGAAGAGAATGTTGATAGTAGAGAATCTTTTAAAGAACTAATTATTTCCTTGAATGCCGTAGTTAAAAAATATAAATTACCAATATTTCTCAGCACTCATCCACGAACTGCAAAATGTCTAAGTTTGTATAAATTCAAAGTTTCTAAATTAATTAATTTTCACAAACCATTTGGCTATTTTGATTATATTAACTTACAAAAAAATGCTTTTTGTGTTTTGTCAGATAGCGGAACAATCTTAGAAGAATCTTCTCTATTGCAATTTCCTGCGATCCAAGTCAGGAATAGCTCGGAGCGTCCTGAGGCATTTGATGAAGGAGTATCGATTTTATCAGGCATAGACAAAGAAACTATTTTACAATCAATAGAAATAGTTACAAAACAGTCTCTTTTAAAGGAAAAATTTAACATACCAAAGAATTATAGAGATACTAATATTTCGAGCAAAGTCTTACGTCTCATCGTCGGACTGACTAAGATTATACAAAACGATAGGGGAATTTATTAATTCTAAACTAAAAAGAAATATGAACATTCTTATTGTGGCAGATGTATATCCGCCAGAGATCTCTTCTGCTAGTCATTTAATGCAAGAATTAGCTGAAGGACTTGCACAAAGAGGACATCAGATAAGTGTTGCTACTTCGTATCCTCGATATTATTTAGAAGGAAGCAAGAAAAATGAGAATTTAAAAACTTTTTCTCTTGAAAACAATGTTAATGTTATTCGGATTAAGACCCTGCCCCTTCATAAGGTTAATTTTATTGTAAGAGGAATATCTCAACTTACATTACCATTGTTGTTTTTTAAAAAAATAAAAAGATTCATTAAGGGAAAAATTGATGTAGTAATTGTTTATAGTCCTCCCTTACCGTTAGGACTGGTTGGTGGCAAGGTAAAACGTTATTATAATTCAAAATTTATTCTCAATATTCAAGATATTTTTCCTCAAAATGCAATTGATTTGAGTGTGCTTAGAAACAAGATTCTGGTTAAGTTTTTCGAATTAATGGAAAAAAAAATATATCGTAATGCAGACAAGATAGTTTTTCATTCGGAAGGCGGAAGAAATTTTCTTATTAAAGAGAAAAAGATTCCTCCAGAAAAAATTGTTGCTATTTCTAATTGGATAAATGTGGATTTTTATCAAAATTTGAGAAAAGATATCTCATTTAAAGAAAAGTATGGACTTAAGAATAAGTTTATCTTTTTATTTGCTGGTATCTTAGGGCCGGCTCAGGGGCTTGTTTTTTTAATAAAAGTTGCAAAAGAAGTTTCTGAGATCAAAGATATTGTTTTCTTGTTGGTTGGCGATGGAATGGAGAAAGAAAAGATTCGGGAAACGATTAAAGATTACTCTCTAACAAATGTAATCATTAAGCCATTTGTTTCTAAAGAAGATTATCCATACTTATTAAAAGATGTTGATGTAGGAATTGTATGCTTGAGTAATAAGAACAAGACGCCGTTTACCCCTGGTAAATTCCTGGGATATCTTGCAGGAGGATTACCAATAGTTGCCTTTTTAAATAGGGGTAGCGATGGATTTTCTTTAGTTGAAAAAGCAAAATGTGGTTATGCAGTAGAATCAAATGATGTTAACAAAGCTGTAAAAATTATTAAGAAAATGTATGGTGAAAAAGAAAAAATAAAAGAATTTGGGAAAAAGGGACTTAACTATGCTCGGAATAATCTAACAATAGATATTTGTCTTAAAAAATTTGAGAACTTATTTTAAAGATATAACTAATTTGACTTTCGTTTTCTTAATCATTAATATAAATAAAGTAATATAAAAATATATGGAAGAAAAAAAACAATTTGAAGATGAAATAGATTTAATGGATTACGTTAAAGTAATCTTTAAAAGGAAAAGAACTATTTTGTTCTGGTTTTTTGGACTGATAATAATAGCTGGGGTTTTAAGTTTTTTTGTTTTGCCCAAAGTATATAAGATTGATACAGCTTTAGAGATTGGAGCATTGCAAGGACGATTAATAGAGTCACCAATTCAGTTGGTAGGAAAAATTGATGGAGATGTCTATGGGATAAAGGTTAGAGAAGATTTAAATATTTTAGAAGCAGAATGGCCAAAGAGAAAAACGGAAAATCCCAAAGAAACAAATTTAATAAGAATAGTAATAGAATCAAAAGAAACAGAGAGGTCGGAGAACATTCTAAAAGAAGTAAATAATTTAATTTTGAAAGAGCATCAAGATATTATTAATATTGAAAAAGATTTAATTGAAAAGAAGATTATTACTGCAGAAAATAAAATAGAAAGTACAGAAGAAGATATTCTTATTGTTAATAAAAAGATTGAGCCGCTTGAAAATGATATTGAAAGAATAAATAATAAAATTGAAAGCGCTGAAAAGGAAAAAGAAAGCTTGGGGGAGAAAGTTGGAGCCTTACAACAACAATTTATTTATGAACAAACTCCAGGCACTCAGTTTGCTTTGTTTGATGCCAAAGAGAAATTAGCAAACAAGGAAGATGATATAGAAAATCTATACTTAAGAATTAATTCTTTGCAGAGAACAATAGAGGATTATAATTCTCAAGTGAACTCTCT
>Ga0268277_1001133_pt1 | contig 19093 bp, 23 predicted proteins | sample saktaG_5_FD_190132 | JGI IMG/M metagenome (GOLD analysis project Ga0268277, IMG submission 190132) | Saline water microbial communities from Sakinaw Lake, British Columbia, Canada - sak_2010_1_5_50m | ecosystem: Environmental > Aquatic > Non-marine Saline and Alkaline > Saline ...
AACGAAGCTCCGTTTTGTCATCCGTGATGATGGCGTCGGGCTTCCCAAGGGATTTGATATTGAACAGAGCAACAGGCTGGGGCTAAAACTTATGAGGGCGCTCGTTGAACAGCAATTGCACGGATCACTTCTTATAAAAAGCGAAAACGGCACCCGTGTCGTCATAGAAATTCCCTTGGCACAGGAAGAAAGACACCATGGCAAAAGTACTCGTAGTTGATGATGAAGCGATCATCACCCTGCAGCTGGAAGAACGCCTGACCCGGTTCGGCTATAAAGTCGTCGGCATGGCTGCATCAGGAGAGGATGCCATAACAAAGGCACGGGAGCTCAAACCCGATCTTGTGCTCATGGATATTGTGATGCCCGGAACGATCAATGGGATCGCTGCTGCAAAAGTGGTCCATGAAGAACTGGATATTCCGGTAATTTTCATCACCTCCTATGCTGACGATAAGATTATTGAAGCAGCAAAGCGGGTCCACCCCTATGGATACATCGTAAAACCCTTCAATGAACTGGAACTCAAGGCAGCAATGGAATTAGCGATCTACCGGAAACTGACCGAAAACCACGAACTGGTAAAAAGAAAGAAAAAGAAGATGCAGTCTCTCTCTCAAGACGGGCATGGAAGGGAAGCAGGAGAAGAGTCCGAAGATCTCATTGAACCGGAAAGCAAAGCCATCCTGCTGGATAATTTTTACCAGGGCATCCTCCTCCTCCTCTATACCATTCCTTCAAAATTTGAACCACTCTATAAAAATTTAATTGAAGAAGGGATAAAAAAGGGAGACCGCATCCTGTATGCCTATTCCCGTTCCACGATCCACAAATCTTTTTTAAAGGAGATCCAGCAGGAACAGATCATCACGCACCGGATAAAAAAGAATGAACTGGATTACCTTCTCAGAACCCTTGAAAAGAACTGGGACCAGGCAACCATATCCGATAAAACGGGCTGCTGGCGGTTTCTTGTTGATTTTTCCGAGACTGAAGAGTTTGACGATATCCTTGCAATAAAAAAATATATCCTCACCAAAAAGAAGTCCGGGTTTCCGGTTTTGGGAATCCTTGCAGTAAATATTGAAAATTTGCAGAGCGAACAGATAAACAAACTCTCAAAAGGCATCACAAAGGTCATTGTCTCCACAGGAGACGAGACCTCCATCTCAATTGCGCACAAGTCATATCCTCTGGAATCGTTGTCGGTTGTTCCCCAGGCGGTTGTTGAAGAGATCGTCAGGAAGTCGTTAGAGCCACTCGTCCTTTCGATCCTGGATAAACCGTTGTCAGGATATGACATCGTCCACGAGATCCATAACCGCCATAACGTCCTCATCCCGCAGTCAAGAATTTATGGGATCCTCTATGAACTCGAGCAGGCGGGGATCCTTGAGGTAAAAACATCGGGAAAATCAAAACTCTATAGCCCGACAGCGACGGGAAAACTGTATATCGCGCAGAAACTGAACGAGTTTAAATTTACATTCCAGCATATTTTTGGGGGTACGACCAGTGAAAGTGAAAGTATCAGCAGCTAGGAACAAGGATGTCGGGCGGGGGATTGCGCGACTCGATCCTAAGACAATGGACGAACTGGGGGTGGGTGTCGGGGACATCATCGAGATTGCCGGAAAAAGGACGACGTGTGTCAAAGTGATGCCCTCCTTTCCTGAAGAGCGGGGGAAAGGGACCATCCAGATCGATGGCATTGTGCGGAAAAATGCAAATGTCGGGCTCCATGACAGCGTGGAGATCCAACCGGTCACCATCCCCCCGGTAAAAATGGTCGTGCTCCAGCCGCTCGACCGTTTCATCCAGAAAGAGGTGGACAGCCGGCTCTTCGAAGAGATCCCGATCAACAAGGGAGACCAGATCCGGCTCACCATGTTCGGGAGGAAGTTTGATTTTCTCATCAAGGATGCCGACCCCGAGATCGGTCTTATCACCCGGTCGACAAGTGTCATACTCTATGGAAAAAAGACAATAGAAAAAGAGGAGAAAAAAGGGGCTGATCTCCTATGAGGATATCGGCGGGTTAAAAGGACAGGTCGAAAAGATCCGGGAGATGATCGAGCTCCCGTTGAAGTATCCCGAGCTCTTTGAACGCATCGGCATTGACCCCCCCCGGGGCGTCCTCCTCCACGGACCGCCGGGCACAGGAAAGACACTTATTGCAAAAGCGGTTGCACAGGAGACCGATGCCAATCTTTTTTTCATTTCAGGTCCTGAAATCGTCGGAAAATATTACGGCGAATCAGAAGCGCGGTTGCGGGAGATTTTTGCAGAAGCCCAGAGAAATGCCCCTGCCATCATATTCATTGACGAGATTGATGCCATCGCCCCCAAACGCGAGGATGTCGGCGGGGATAAGCAGGTAGAACGCAGGATCGTCGCCCAGCTCCTCTCGATCATGGACGGGCTCAAGGACCGGGGGCAGGTCATCGTGATCGCTACGACAAATATCCCCAACTCCCTTGACCCGGCGCTCCGGCGGCCCGGCCGGTTTGACCGCGAAATTATCATCCCGATTCCGGACCGGGAGGGGCGGCGGGAAATACTGGAGATCCATACGCGGGGAATGCCATTATCACCGGATGTCGACCTGGACGAACTGGCAAATATCACGCACGGGTATGTGGGTGCTGACCTTGCAGCGCTCTGCAGGGAAGCTGCGATGCACGCGCTGCGAAAGGTACTGCCGGAGATCGACTTTACCAAGCGTGAAATCCCGTTTGAAATTATATCCAGCCTGACGATCGGAAAAGAAAATTTCATGAATGCATTCAGGGAGATTGAGCCATCGGCACTGCGGGAAGTGTTTGTTGAGATACCCGATGTCAGCTGGGACGATGTGGGGGGTCTCATCGAGATTAAAAAAGAGATCCAGGAGGCAATTGAACTTCCCTTAAAGTGCGCTGACATCTATGCGTATGCGGGTGTCAAATCCCCCAAAGGCATATTATTGCACGGGCCGCCCGGGACCGGAAAAACCCTGATCGCAAAGGCGATTGCCCATGTGACAGAATCAAATTTTATCTCGATAAAAGGGCCGCAGTTACTCTCACGGTTCGTGGGTGAATCCGAACGCGGTGTCAGGGAGATCTTTAAAAAGGCACGGCAGGCGATCCCCTGTATCATCTTTTTTGATGAGATCGATGCCATCGCCCCGGTGCGGGGCGGCAGGAGTGATACGGGGGTGACGGAACGGGTGATTGCCCAGTTGCTGACCGAGATTGACGGTCTTGAGGAGCTCAACGGCGTCACCGTTCTTGGCGCAACCAACCGGATCGATATGATCGACCCGGCCCTGCTCCGTGCAGGGCGGTTCGACCTCCTGATCGAACTGCCGTTTCCGGATGATGCCGGGCGCCTTGAAATTTTTAAGGTACATACCATGAACAAGGTCCATGCCATGAATAAATCCCATACCATGAAGCGCCCTCTCGCAGAGGATGTGGAATTGGAGGATTACGCACAGGAGACTGAAGGGTTCACCGGAGCGGAGATTGAGGCAGTGTGCAACCGCGCCGCAATTCTTGCCATACGGGAATTTTCAAAAACCGGCGAGGAGATGGGACGCTTCGTGATCCAGTCGTCTCATTTCCGTCGTGCCATTGAGATGGTACGGGCAAATCGTTCAAAATCTGAAACACCCCCTGGAAAAACCGGTAACCTTTAAGGTGCTGCACTTTCTTGTAGTCTGCATGGATCTGACAGCCAGCAGGAGGGGAAACATAGTTGAAACCATGCATGCATCCCCAGGCATCGCAGGAGTTATCAACAGGATTCCTGACAAGGGAGTCGTTGAGGGGCGGTTACGATCATACCTTTTACGGGACAGGACCGGGATCCGGCGCGAAGTGCTCAGGCTTTTTATTACAACCCGATCACTCACAATCGCCGAATTATTCGAAAAACTCAAAAAGCAGTTTGCAGTTACATTCCGGGCGATTGGTTCGATGGTCGGCATCATCGCCTCCCGGATTGGCATCCTGTGCGCAACACGGACTTCCGGCGGCGTACGCAACTACGGACTCAAAGAAAAATACGTGGGCATCGTGGTCGGGATTGTCGGGGCCGATTAAACCCACCTCAGGTCCACCGAAAGGACCAGATCCACCTGACGGTGGATCCAGCCGTCTTATTTTTTGTTGTGCCATTGAAGATGTGGGGGCAACTCCTTCCAAAATTTGACACAAGAATCGGAAATTCCGGGAATGTATATCAGCACACGGAATAACGTAGTTGCGGGCAAAAATAGCCCAAACCATAAAGGAGGAAAAGAACATGGTTGAGAAAATGAATGCATCCTCGAGCTTAGTCGAGGTTATTGACCGAATCCTGGACAAGGGAGTTGTAGTGGACGCATGGGTCAGGGTTTCACTCGTCGGTATTGAGATTCTGGCAATCGAAGCCCGCGTCGTGATCGCTTCCGTTGAGACATTCTTAAAGTATGCAGAGGCCGTCGGTCTTACGGAACATGCAGAGATTGCAGCGTAAGTACGTTAAAAAGAACAATCCCGGGATAATGGTATCACTCCATTATTCCATTATTAAAAAAAAATTAACATAAAACATGCACTGCGCCAGTAAAATCCGCCATTAAAATCATAAAATACAAACAAAAAATATGGAAATCAGACCAGTATGCACGTCCCTCGCGTGAAAATCCGATAATATTATCACTTTTACTATTTTTGCATTCTTTTATCCGGATAGTACCGGGTTTTGTACTACTGACGGGCCCACTCCATGACCCCGGGGACTGGTGTACGGTAAGCGGGGCGGCAAGGGTGGCCGGCGGCGGTTGTGGTAAACGAATCGAAAAAGACCCTGCGGGAACTTTTGTACCAAGGTCCTTTGTGCACACGAAAAAACAGTATCTGAAATGATCCCGGATATATCCCTGCCTTTTGATATCCTCAAACCGGGGATTCGAACCACCCCCTTTTGTTCCCAGCCGGCGTTTCCCTCTCGGGAACGGGAAATGTCAATGACCCGGTGCCTGTTTGTGGCAGTGCCCCGGTACATGGGGGGAGACCGGTCCAGCTTTTTTGTCCATTTTTCTGTCCATCAATGGGCAGGTTTGCTATTGTCTTTTTTTGAAACATAAAATGGAAATTCCGGGCATGTATTTATCACAGCGATTCTGAATGGAGTGTGTCGGATAAACGACAGATGAAAGGTGGGAGCCTATGTCAATAGCAGATGGAATGAAGGATATTGTAGACAACATCGAACATTCGAGGACAGAAAGGATCGCCGACGTCGGAGAAATCCGGTCCGGCACGCAGGATATGATACATTCGTTCACTAAAGAACGAAAGCACAACGCGGCCGATATGCGCCGGACGTTGAGGAAAGGAAGAAAGGCACTTTTGCATGAAACCCAGGATATGCTGGGCGGGTTCTCCGCAGACCGGATGGCAATGGCGGAAGATTTTACTGCCAGGCTGATGAAGGATGTGGCAGAAATCCGGCTTGACACGGTCAACATGGTCCATGGGTTTGCCGATGAGCGGGTTGCCCGGGGCATCGAGCTGACCAGCATGCTGAAAACATACAACGATGGGATCGTGCAGGACGTCCAGCAGTTGATGGACGATATTAAAAAGCAGCGTATTCCCTTCCAGGAAGACTTATCTGAAGCACACGGGATATGGCAGAGCCATATGGGAAATGAGCATCCGTATGCCAGACCCGGATTAAAAACCGTTCACAAGGCAACAAAAGCGCCCGGAAAAAAGAGCGAGAAACCTGACCAATCCACGGATCACGGTCTCAAAGAAAAAGTCCTCAAGGTAATCAACAACTCACCAAAGGGGATCACACTTACAAAAGCCGGCAAAAAGATCGGCGTCGAATGGAGGACCTTAATCCGTCCCGCAAAGGATCTCCTCAAAGTCGGGGACGTCCGGAAAAAGGATACGCATTACTTCCCGTCCTAAAGAGAACCGCAGGACAAACGGGCATTTCCCGGGGGGCATGACTCCCCGGGAAACGGGATAGCACAGCCGATGAGTAGAGCAAAAGACATCCAGAAAGGTGGATGATATGGATCTTGTAACAGTCATCAATCCAAAACCCCAGGACGATTTTGTTGAGACCCCGTATATCAACGGCATTACGGAACGGGGATTACGGTATTTAAAGAAAGGGTTTCCCCTTCATCTCTCCGGGCCCACCGGGTGCGGCAAGACAACCCTTGCATTTCATATTGCCAATTCCCTTGGCAGGCCGGTGGTGCTGATCAACGGCGACGAGGAATTCAGCACATCGTCACTGGTCGGCAGCCAGTCCGGATACCGCAAGAAAAAAGTGGTGGACCGGTTCGTGTCCCGGGTCTATAAATCGGATGAATCGTTGACCAAGACCTGGCTGGATGACCGGCTCACGACGGCGTGCAAGCACGGGTTCACCCTGATCTATAACGAGTTTACCCGCTCGCGCCCGGAAGCCAACAATATCTTCCTCTCGGTGCTTGAAGAGAGGATGCTCGAACTGCCCAGCGCATCTGATGAGGGGAACTATATCAAAGTCCATCCGGATTTTTCTGCGATATTTACGAGCAACCCCGAAGAATATGCCGGCGTCTTCAGGTCCCAGGATGCACTGATGGACCGGATGATCACCCTTCCCATGAGCCACTATGATGAAGAGACCGAGATTGCCATTACGCGGGCAAAATCCGGTGTGTCGCACGCCACAGCAAAAAAAATTGTCACGCTGGTCAGGAAGCTCCGGGAAGCGGACGTCTGTGAGTTCAGCCCTACCTTAAGGGCGAGCGTGGCGATTGCACGTGTCTTTGAAGACGGTGACGATGCATGGTTCAACCAGACCTGTATCGATATCCTGTCGCCCAAGGTTGGGAGAGGAGACAAGGGGAATGTCGACCCGGCTGGCGTCATCCGGGACCTGCTGAATAACGGGGGATCCGCATCCGGACATGCTGCCAGACCGGACAAAAAACGGGCTTCCGCGAGTTAATCATCGCATCGAAATGAGCAATTATCGCCGGTGATGTATGAAAACAACACGCAATATAAAAACCGCATTGGACCAGTCACGGAAAAAGAAAGTTCCCTGCCGGACCGTCCAGATCGAGGATGAGATAAAGAAGGAGATTGGGCAGGTGCATGGAGGTCTCTTAAGCGATTACGAAAAGGACGCAATCGTAAAAAAAGAGGAAAGACGGATAAAAAAACAGGCCCTGGCAATCACGAAAGCCCGGATAAAAATATTGAGAACAAAACAGGCGACAATGATCGTCCAGGCTGCCCGCAGGGGAGAGTGCCGGAAAAAAAGCGATACGGTCCGTACGGCACCGGAGAAGAAAATAACACGGGTAAAGAGAGATTTCCATGCAATCGATGTCAGCTACTAAACCGCGTTCGGTGCAGCGGTGGCGTTATGTCTATGCAATTATTCCGGTAAAAAAGGAAGTGACGTTCGGCCCTGTCGGTATCCAGGGGGAGAATGTCCATACCCTCCATATCCGGGATATCGCAGCCGTCATTTCAGACGCCCGGGAGAAAACGTACGAGATACTTGATTACGGGATCCCCCACCAGGCGGTTATCGAGAAGGTGATGGAACATTCCCATGAGTTTAGTCAGAACTGCGTGATCCCCATGAGATTTGGCCAGGTAGCGACTGAATCGGATATCAAAACGTTCCTTTCCAGGAACTATCCCAAGTTGAAGATGTATTTTGGTAAACTTGAAGGGAAAAAAGAACTTGGACTGAAAGTAACCCGGAAGATAGACCCCACCATAAAAGATATTGCCGCCTCGAACATCAAAATACGCGCAATGAGACAGCAGATCCAGGGAAAACCCCTTGAAAAAACGTACCGTCAGCGCCTTGAACTCGGCACAAAAATTTCACAGGAACTTGAAAGGCGGGGGGACCGGATAGCCACTGACATATTTGTTCGGCTTTCCGGGATATCCGCGGACAGCAGGCTGAACAAAAACCTCTCTGACGAGATGGTCCTGAACGCCGCCTTCCTCGTGGACAAAAAAAAGGAGCAGGACTTTGACCAGCTTGTCAATACCCTGGAACAGGAATACGGGGACTTAAACCTGAAGTACGTTATCGCCCCGCCGTTCAACTTCGTCAATATCAGGATCCGGAGGTAATGATGGTATTTGTTATCGATGACCTGCTGAAGTTACCTCTCGATCTCAGTGTTGAAGTGCTGCAGGCAATTGCAGAGAAAGCAGAAAATGAAGGACTGGTAACTGAGAAGGCGGTCCGGAACCGGGTGCTGGAGACCCAGATGAGATACGAGCAGGGGGACCTTTCAGAGAGCGATTACCGCATGACGATTTCGGATCTCCGTTCACGTCTGGAAAAGCTGAAAGCTGAAGGGTGAGTGATATGGTAAAAACGAAAATGGTGAGTGATATGGAAAAATCGGGAAAAAGCATGGAAAAATCGGAAAAGCCGGATATGAAAAAACTGCTGGAGAACGTCAAAAAGGGGATGGTTGATCTCACCTCGCTGAAATTCAGCACGATCGTGGGGGTTGGCATGGACGAGGAGACCCATGCACAGAAGGTCACGCTCGAGCTGGTTGAGAGGAACGCAATTCCCGACTCCATGGACCTGCTGGGCATCTACGAAGTTCTCGCTGATGGTCCGGGTACTATCCGGTCGTTCAGGCGTGTTGGCATGAGAAAACGCTCGGATGCTGCGACCAGTGAGGAGTACTGAGTTTTTGTCATGTTGGGGGAATGAGCCATGGAGAGAAAAAAAGTAAAACCAGATCAGCCTGTGCTTGACTTTGGCTTAAGTTTCGGGGGGATACTCAACGAGCTTGGCAACATTACGCAGGACATAACAAGGATGGTCGAGGAAGGAAAAACCGAGATGAGCAGGACCGGCGAAATCTCTTTTGACAAGTTACAAAAACGCAAAGGGATGTACGGGATCTCTGTCAGGATGGGCGGGGATGGCATGCCCAAGATCGACACGTTCGGGAGAAGGCCCAAGGACGACACCCGGGAACCGATTGTTGATGTCTTTGAGGAGGAGAAGCGGGTGCAGGTGATTGCCGAACTGCCCGGTGTAGACGAGAAAGAAGTATCTGTCGCCCTGAAAGGGACCACCCTCACCATCAAAGCCGGGAAAGGCGAACGGAAATACAAAAAAGAGATCGAACTGGAAATTCCCGTCAAAGGTGAGCCCAAGACCCAGTACAAGAACGGGATCCTTGAGATAAATATTGAAAAGGGATGAGATTATATGCGGTTTGGATTTCACTCAGGAGTTGACATCTTTAACGAGGCAGACCGGTTGCAGGTGATTGCAGAAATGCCCGGGGTAAAAGAGGATGAAATTTCCGTGGTCGTGCAGGGATTAACCCTCAACATCGATACCGGGGAAGGTGAACGGAAAGTCCGGCAGAGCATCAACCTTGGTATTCCTGTCAAAGGTATACCAAGAACGCACTACAGGAACGGGATCTTAGAGATAAATCTCCCGAAGGCGTAAGGTAGCATGACGAGCGGACAGGTATTGAGGAGTTTTTCTTCTGGCGCAATGAGAAGGGCACCGCATACGATCCCCGGAAGACCTCAGCCCTGTGCCGTCAGGGATAAGGTGAAATAATGGCGTTGCAGGCAATGCGGGATGAATCGACGACCCTCATCGATGTCGTGGAACGGATCCTCGATAAGGGGCTCGTGATCAATGCAGATATCTGCGTCTCTGTCGCGGGTGTCGAACTCCTCGGCATCAAGATACGGGCGGCCCTTGCATCCTTTGAAACCGCTGCAAAATACGGGCTGGAGTTCCCGTCGGGAACGAACCTGAATACGGCAGCCTGGGAACAGGCAAAAGTGGAAAAAGAGTACTGCCCCCAGTGCGGGAAACGGGTCCCCGTCGATGAACTGTTCAATGCAAGTTGTCCGTGGTGCGGATGGGAGAGCGCGAAAGTACTGAAAGCAAGACCCGGATTCAAACGGATAAAAAATTACCAGTAAGGAGGGTCTATGCTGGCAACCCGAAAAAGCGAGGTGGGACTTGTCGATCTCCTGGACCGGGTGCTGCACAAGGGGCTGGTCCTGAACGCAGATGTCATCATCACCGTCTCCGGTATCCCCCTCATCGGCCTCAACCTGCGGGCGATCCTTGCGAGCGTGGACACGATGGTCGCATACGGGATGTGGAAAGACTGGGACCAGGCCCAGCGCGCCATCGCATCAGAAGAAGAACGGCACAAGGTACTGGAAGCCACACGGTTTTTGCGGGGGCAGACCCCGGTCTACCGCTCGTTCTGTTCCTGCCGGGAAAACTCCGGGACCATCAGGGCGTGGCGGCCCGGGACACTGTACGTGACGGATACCCGGGTGGTGGTGAACCGGAGAGAACCGTTAGAGATCCTGTCTGAGTCTGAATTTGAGAAGCTTGCGGGGTATGCCATCGAGGACGCTGAAACGGCGGCAGGAAAAACAACACAGTACATCCACCTCCTGCACCATGACGGGACGGTGATCTCCCTCCATCTCCGGGATCCGGAGGGATGTGTCAGGGTTCTCCAAAAGGAGATGGGCCGCCACAACCTCCCGCTTGTAAAAAAGGAGCACTCCCTTTACCGGAGTAAAAATGACCAGTCGCCTAACCGGACTGCACCGGTCTTTCCCTTCGCGAGGATATGATAGGGAGAATTAAAAATGCCCCCTGACTTCACGGGAGAACGGGTGAGTCACCTGACAAAAAAGAGCAAAACCCGTAGCTCATGGTCAATCCCTTAAATATGGGTGGTGGAGGTTGTCGTGCGAATGAAAAAAAAGCCGGGACAAAAAAACCTGCAAGGGTCGGGTCGTCCCCTTTCAGCACCCCTGCGTGCAGGGCTCAAAAGCAAGACCCGGCTCATCCTGCTTGGCGGAAAAGGAGGGGTGGGAAAGACCACGGCAGCGGTGGCAATGGCGCTCCTCCTCAAGGGGTCCGGGAAAAAAGTACTGGTCGTCTCCAGTGACCCGGCCCCGTCACTCTCCGATATTTTTGAGACTCCCATCGGGGGAACAATAAAGGAAGTGCACGGCCTGTACGCTCTTGAGATCGATGCAAAATCCGCAGTCGAAAAATACAAAAAACTGTACGGCGGGGTGATTGTCGACACCCTTGCAACCATCGTCCCGATCGATGATTCGATCCTTGATGAGATCCCCAACGAGGTCGTGCCCGGATTTGATGAACTCTTTGCACTGGAAGAGGTGCTGGTCTACCTTGGAGGAGATTATGATTTCATTGTCTGGGATACTGCACCAACCGGGCATACACTCCGGCTCCTTTCCCTCCCGGATATCATGCACAAATATGCAACAGGGCTCTTAACCGTCCACGGGAGAATTGAAGGGGTGCTCACTGCAATCAAATCATTGTTTGACAGGGATACAACAAAGGACTCCATTGTTGAGACTCTTACCGGACTCAAAGAAACTGCCCTTCTCACAAAAAAAATACTGACAGACCCTGCAAGGACCGAGTTCATTCCCGTGATCATCCCCGAAGCGCTCGCGCTCCACCAGACCGAACGGTTCAAAAAGGTGCTGGATGAGCTGGGCATTCCCATGCACCGCATGATCGTCAATGGCATCGTCCCGGAGAACACCTGCCCGTTCTGCAGGTCACGGAGGAAGATGCAGGTGCACTATCTTGAAGCGATCCACAAGCGGTTTGGAAGCGACCTGCAGGTCATCGAGATGCCGCTCTTCTCGTTCGAGATGAAAGGACAGGACGCAATCCGGCAGTATGCAGGGTCCCTTGGCATCCATGCCGGCGAGGTGGGGTGATGGGAGTGGTGTCATGAGCAGAAAAAAGAGAGAAAATGTCCTCGATGCCATCAGGGATATAAATATCCGCGTAACCGTCCCGGAAAAGACCACGGAGATCAATCCTGTCAGGTTCCCGCTCCCGGGCCTGCGGACAGAAACGACCCGTATCGGGGTGGCAATAGTCGGCAACAAGGAGGCGCTCTACCTCAAACTGCTCCTGCAGGGGGATGAATGATGTTCAAGAGTGAGAGCAGTCCGGATGCCCTCGTACCATTCCTGCTCGATGCACAGGCTGAAATAACCGGCCTGATTGGCAGGAAATACGGTCAGTCTGGTTTTGGAGGATTTACGGGAGAAGGCGGAGTACCCGCAGCTGGCCCGGAAATATTTTCCCGTCTCCTCATCCGGCATTGCGACGACCCGGAAGTCCGGGCAATTCTTGAGCGGAGGTACAGGGAGTGCGGGAGAATTCTGGGGTTGTTCTCTGAAAATCACTCCGGAATCACGGATTTTTTCAAAGGACTTGACGAGAAGAGCAGGTCAATCCTCATGTACCTCGGTGAAAAAGGGTACGCCACGCTTGACGAGATGAGCGCTGCGACCAACTCCTCGCATTTTGAGGTATTACACCGGTTAAAAGAGGTCATTATCCACGAGTCAGTGAAATTATTTGGCAAACCCCTTGTAACATTCGTGGAGTCAGGGACCGATCCCCTGACCGGGGAGAGAATCTTATTTTCATGGTGGCTGAACGACGGGGTTTTAAAAGAGACCGGGCACCCTGAGGTGACCGAGGATGATGACACAATTTTTGTTACGATGGAACGGGCAGGATCTGATCTCCCGCGCAGCATGCGGGCATCAGCCACCTGTAAGCATGGAATTCTTGAAATTTTAGTAAAAAAAGGGGGCAAAGTACATGAAAGACGAAAAAAATGAAGATGATGAAAGTATTGTTGAAGGTGTTGTTGACGACGTTCTTCCCGGCATGGGAAAGCTCGTGAAGAGATTGCGAAAAAATTCTCCGGAACTGAACCGCAAAATAAAGGAGAAGGACGCAGAGATCAAAAAGCGGCTTGAAGAAGGATATTCTCCGGAACCAAAGATCCAGTACGGGGTCAGGGTGCGCACTCTTGCACCGGAGCGAAAGGAGACCGCATACAAACCTCAAAAAATGGAAAAACCGGAAAAGAAGATCATTGAACCGGTCGTAGACCTCTTTGACGAAGGAACTACCATCCGGGTAATCGCCGAAATGCCCGGGATTGACGAGGAGAAGATCGCCCTTGACCTGCAGGGGTCCACCCTTCTCATCTCCGCTTCAGACAAAAGGAGAACATTTCAAAAAGAGGTCTCATTACCCTGCGAAGCCCGGCTTGAGAAACAGCGGTTCCAGAACGGGGTGCTGGAACTGACGCTGGAGAAGACGTAAATGATCGAGATCGATGAGAAAAATTTAAAACAGGGAGTGCTGGGGCTTGTCCTTGCACTCGTGGAAATTATCGAGGATACGCTCCGGATCCAGGCAGTGCGCAGGATGGACTCCGGGCTGCTGACCGACGATGAGATCGAACGGCTCGGCAGTGCCCTTCTTGACTTAAAATGCGCCATCGAGGAGATCAAGGAAGAGCAGGGCATCACAGAAACAGTTAAGGAGATCCGGGAAGAACTGGATGATGTCGTCAATGATGTGGTGGACAGGATAGGCAATCCTGAACGCTGGGAAGAGTACCAGGTCCCGTGCAGGTAGACATGGTGCATGAAGGAAGGGTTATGAACCAGAAGCAGAGGGAGAAATTAACACGGGTCCTGCAGGAGATCCTCAACGAGGAGATCGAATCGATCACCAACGAGACCCGTTCAATCATGAGTGACCTTGTGAACAAGGAAGGTCTTCCTGCACTCCGGACAGCGGTATCCACAACGGTTGAGGATGCTGCCGCAGGACTCTCCCGTCAGGCACCCAAATCCCCCTCCCGCCCCGGTCCACTGGCGCCGGGCAGGACCCCCCAGATTCCCCTCAGCGACACAATCCCGTCCGCTGGCCAGGGTGCTTCACCGGAACGTCCCCTTCCGGAAGATCCGGGTGCACCGGGACTGTACCTGTATGGAATTGCCGCGTGTACTGCCCCGGTGCACTATGGGTCCTCGGGTATTGACGGGCAGGACGTTTATTCAGTCCAATACAAAGACCTTATGGCAATCGTCCATGACTGCCCGGCACGACCGTACGAGAGCACGGATAAAGAGGTCGTGAAGGACTGGGTCCTGGCCCACGAGAAGATCATCGAACGCACCTCGGAAGACTGCGGGACGGTGATGCCCTTCTCGTTTGATACCATCATAAAACCCGATGCGGACAAGACTGCACCGGAGATGCTGCTCCACTGGATGTCGGAAGAATATGAACGGCTGGAGAGCACGATCAAAAAAATTTCCGGGAAAAAAGAGTATGGCGTCCAGATATTTTACAGCCCGTCGGTGATGGGAGAGCGGGTTGCGTCCAGGAACCCGGCGATAAAGAACCTGAAGGATGAGATGAAACACCGTGGCCCGGGCATGGAATACATGGTCAGGCAGAAGATTGAGCAGGAACTCAAAGCCGGCATGGAATCTGAGGCCGTGTCCCTTGTCCATGACTGCTATAAAAAGATCAAAGATGCCTGTGATGAGGTAAAGATCGAGAAAATAAAAAAGAGCGCGGAGAAAGAGAAGAAAATGCTGATGAACTGCTCATGCCTTGTATCCGATGAGAATTACCTGAAGCTTGGCGACGTGCTGGAAACCATTGAGAAGGAATATAAGCTTTCTGTCAGGTTTACCGGGCCCTGGCCGGCCTATTCTTTCGTGTGATACGGGGGGGAGAAAATGATCCCATACCCTTGTACTCTCCTTTAAGGACACGGGGATCGGGATATCAAAAGAGCTGGACCGGATGAGAACTGATCAAACCCCTGGGCACAGGTTGGTGGTGGGTCTGGTGCAACAATTGAACGGCACTATTGAACAGGACATGACGGCGGGGACGGCGTTCAATATTGTCGTGAAGGAAAAATAGAGATTTTTCAAAAACCCCCGTACCCCGCAGTTCCCGGATTCAATCACTCCTTTTTCCCGTGCCTCCATCATCACGACTTTCATCCTTTACTACCCACGACACGATACATATGCCCGACGCCCCTCACAGGTTCACACAGGCAAACGAACTTGTAAAACCCGGGTGGTTGGACGAGGCACTCATTTGATCAATTTCGTTTGATCCTTTGAGGGAGGCGGGGAGAAACTACAGGAGTCCATAATTTTCTTTTTGCGCCAGGTCCCGGTAATGTCGTGCCTGGCCGTCACCCGGATTGATCGCAATGGCTTTGTCAAAGGCATGGGTCGCCTCACTGTTTTTTCCGAGTTTCCATAAAAGCCACGCCCTTATTGCACCAGGCCCTTATTGCACCCCCCGATCGTTTCCACAAGGAGGGGGTTGCCGTCAAAGATCCAGAAGTTTAAGATACGGGAAGAATCCATCAGAATACTGGGCAGCATCCTCAACTCTTTTTCGTGAACTTTATCTCCAAATTTTGACACAAAAATCGGAAAGTACCCCGACCCTTAATTTATCAAAAACAAAAGGCACCCTATGGAAAACTGTAGTTTTTGTGGAGTGTCAAAGGTTCAGGCCATGGGCATTATCGGTGCGGTTCTTCTCATCATCGGATGTTTTGTCCCGTTATTTTCCGTTACCGTGCTGGGAAAAACCCTGTCGGTTACGTTTTTCTCTGTTGGATTCAGCATTTATGGGGGGGCGCTAACCTTCACCGCGCTGGTCATCATCGGCCTCTTCGTTGCAAAGAAGATCCAGGAAGCGCAGGGAGCCGGAGTAGCGGTTTTCATCACGATCCTTGTCTTTTTCGTGGATGCCATATCCGGGTATAACGGGATAAAAGATATGGGAGCTATTGCATCGTTTGCAGCAGGTTTTTTTTCCTTTGGGTATGCATGGATCGCGCTCTTTGCGGGTTCAATCCTTGTGGTCGCTGCGCCGTATGTTGACCGCTTATTCACGGGCAAGTAACGATCCCCTGAGGGGTAGCACGGAACATAGCTGACGATAATTCCGGAGTGAGTGAATGAGAGAAGAGAGCCAGAGAGCGCTACAAAGACTTCCCTGCCCATACAGACACAACAAGCAACGATATCCTGGCCGATACACGGGAGATGCCGGGCAGGAAAGGGATTTTTATTCCCGTTGATGTGCGGGAACGTTTATTACCATCATATAATCCAAAAAAAATGTCCTGTGATTCACCGAAAATGTTATCATATGGTATACTGAACGCACACACAAAGACAATCGATTCCCCTTGGACTGACAAAGCGGGCGCCCGAATTTGAGAGAGAGGATCTTGACCTATGAAAAAAACCAAACCCGTTCAACCAGAGGGCAGGAAACCCGCAACGGTTCCAGAAATGGCTCCAAAAATGGCTCCAATGGGGGACGTGCCTGCCCCAAAGAAGAGAAAATCCCGGCAGCGTGACACTTCCTTTCCCATCATTGGCATCGGTGCATCGGCGGGCGGGCTTGAAGCCCTTGAGTCTTTTTTAGGAGTGGTGCCTCCGGGCAGCGGCATGGCATGTGTCATTGTCCAGCACCTTGACCCGACCTACAAAGGGATGCTGCCCGAGCTGCTCCAGCGTGCAACAACGATGAAGGTCGTCCAGGTCACCGACAGGACAAAAGTCCGGCCCGACATGGTGTACGTGATCCCGCCCAAAAAGGACATGTCCCTCCTGCACGGGGTGCTTCACCTGATGGAGCCCCGGGCGCCCCGGGGCCTGCGGCTCCCCATCGATCTCTTCTTCTCATCCCTTGCCCACGACCTGAAGGAAAAAAGCATCGGGGTTATCCTCTCGGGCATGGGCAGCGACGGCACAGCGGGCCTGCAGGCAATCCGGGAAGCCGGAGGGCTCACCCTCGCGCAGGAACCTGCCACTGCCAGATTTGACAGCATGCCACGTTCTGCCATCGATGCGGGGCTCGCAGACATTGTTGCACCGGTTGAAGAACTGCCGGCCAAGATCCTCGGGTTTGTCCGGTTTACCCCCTCCATCACGGCACCGGAACCGGTTTTGGAACAGAGATCAAAGAGCGCTATAGAAAAAGTCGCCATCCTGCTGCGGGAGCATACCGGGCATGACTTCTCCCTGTACAAGAAGAGCACCGTGTACCGGCGGATCGAGCGGCGGATGGGTATCCACCAGATCGACCTTATCGCAACCTATGTCCGGTTTTTGCAGGAAAACCCCAGGGAACTGGACCTTCTGTTCAAAGAGCTCCTGATCGGCGTGACCAGTTTCTTCCGTGACCCGATGGTCTGGGACCAGCTCCGGGATAAGGTCATCCCTGCACTCATCGCGGCAAGCCCGGAGGGCAGGATGCTGAGGGCATGGGTGGCAGGCTGCTCGACCGGTGAAGAAGCCTATTCACTTGCCATCGTATTCAAAGAAGCCTACGAGCAGGTAAACCCGAAATTCGGATGTATCCTGCAGATCTATGCTACTGACCTTGACAAAGACGCGGTTGAGAAAGCACGGGCTGCACTCTATACAGAGAAAGATGTTGCCGATGTCTCACCAGAACGGTTATCCCGGTTTTTCGTAAAGGAGCAGAACGGGAAATTCCGGATTGGAAAGGAGGTCCGGGAGATGGTGGTCTTTGCACCGCAGAACCTGATCATGGACCCGCCGTTCACCCGGCTGGATATCCTTTCCTGCCGCAACCTGCTCATCTACTTAGAGCCCGAACTCCAGAAAAAACTCCTGCCCCTCTTCCATCATGCCTTAAACCCCCGGGGCATCCTCATCCTTGGCAGCGCGGAGACGACCGGCAGTTCTGCTCACCTGTTTACCCCGGTTGCGGCAAAGGTAAGGATCTTTTCCCGCACAGAACATAACCTGCCGGCAGAACAGGTCGAGTTTCCCATACGGTTCTTTCCCCGCCCGTCAGGAACGGCAGCTGAACCCCGCCTGCCAAAGCCGGTTGCCAACCTGCAGTCGCTTGCTGACCAGCTGATCCTGCAGCGGTATTCACCCGCAGCGGTCATAACCACCGATGCGGGCGATATCCTCTACATCCACGGGAAGACGGGGAAGTATCTTGAGCCTGCTGCCGGCAAGGTCAACTGGAACATCTTTGCCATGGCCCGGGAGGGGCTGAACTTTGAGCTGAACAGGGCGTTCCAGCAGGCAGTCCGGGAAACAAGACTGGTCACCACAAAGGGCGTACAGGTCAAGACCGATCCCGGGACACAGGACGTGGACTTCACGGTGCAGGTGATCGATGAGCCCCCGGCGCTGCAGGGGAATGTGCTGATCGTTATCACCGATGTGGCACCTCCTGCACCGGCAGGTAAAAAATCATCGAAACACGTACCTGCCTCGATGAAAAATACCCGGATCGGGGAACTGGAACAGGATCTTGGGAAGGCACATGAGGACCTGCAGTCCTTAAAGGAAGAGATGCAGTCCTCGCAGGAGGAACTCAAATCCACCAACGAGGAACTGCAATCCACCAACGAGGAACTGCAATCCACCAACGAGGAACTGAACACGTCAAAAGAGGAGATGCAGTCCTTAAACGAAGAACTCCACACCATCAATACCGAGCTGCAGAGCAAAATCGAGGACCTCGCGCGGGTGAACAATGACATGAAGAACCTGCTCAACAGCACCGATATCGCGACCGTATTTCTCGATGAAGCGCTCAACGTGCGGCTCTATACCGCAAGTGCAACAAGGGTCATCAGGTTGCAACCGGGCGACATGGGGCGACCGGTCACCGATATCGTGTCTGAGCTGGTCTATCCTGAGCTGCCGGATGATGCCCGGGAGGTCCTGCGGACGCTTGTGTTTACCGAAAAACAGGTTCCCACCCGGGATGGCCGCTGGTTCTCGGTGCGGATCATGCCGTACCGTACTCTGGACAACAGGATCGATGGTGTCGTGATCACGTTCACCGATATCACCACCGCGAAGAAACTCAGCATTGCGCTCACCGATCACCACCTCTATTCCGAATCGATCATTGCAACGGTGCGGGAACCGCTGGTTGTCCTGAACGGCACCTTTGAGGTGGTCTTTGCAAGCCGGGCGTTCTATGATACCTTCGGTGTGACACCGGAAGCGACACGGGGGAAGGTGCTGTATGAACTTGGGGACGCCCAGTGGGACATTCCCCGGCTCCACGAGCTGCTGGAGACGGTGCTGCCGGAGAAGACATCTTTTGAGAATTTCAAAGTCGAACATGACTTCCCCGG
>Ga0268277_1001139_pt1 | contig 19066 bp, 18 predicted proteins | sample saktaG_5_FD_190132 | JGI IMG/M metagenome (GOLD analysis project Ga0268277, IMG submission 190132) | Saline water microbial communities from Sakinaw Lake, British Columbia, Canada - sak_2010_1_5_50m | ecosystem: Environmental > Aquatic > Non-marine Saline and Alkaline > Saline ...
AAGTTTTAGTGCCCATACGGCGGGCGGAGGAATACTTAAGGAAGTTGACTACGAATTGGTGCCTGACTTAACGAAGAAAATTGTTTTAGAAATTGCCCCAAAATTTTATCGAGAATATGATAATCCTTTCTTTAGTTTAGATTTTGGTTTTGATAAAAATGGCAGACCTTGGCTTTTTGAAATTAATGACCAGATTGGTTTTCCTCTCTGGGAGATGAAAAAGAGAGATTTTTTTCTAAAAGAGTTAGTCAAAAATTTTGCCCAGAAATTAGAAAAAGTTAAATGAAAAAAATAGCCATTGCCATGTCAGGAGGTGTAGATTCAGGAGTAGCCGCGGCTTTGTTAGTTAAAAAAGGCTATCAATGTATTGGTTTCCATATGCATTTATGGAGCGAGACAGTAAAAGACAAAAGATTTGAAAACAAATGCTGCAGCACTGAGTCTTTGGAAGCGGCCAGAAAAACCGCCCATCAGTTGGGGATGCCTTTTCAGGTCATTGATTTTTCTCAGATTTTCAAAAAGCAAGTGGTTGATTATTTCTTAAAAGCTTATGGTTTAGGCTTAACCCCTAATCCTTGTGTTTTTTGTAATAAATTTATTAAATTTGGTGTCCTTTTAGATTATGTTTTAAAATTAGGCTTTGATTATTTGGCGACTGGGCATTATGCCAGAACGGAAAATGGGCATCTTTTGATGGGGAAGGATAAAGCCAAAGATCAGTCCTATTTTCTTTATAATCTTAAGCAAAAACAATTAGCTCATCTTCTCTTTCCAGTGGGTAGTTACCAAAAAAAAGAAATTGTGGCGATAGCAAAAAAATGGCGTCTTTCGGTGGCTCATCGACCAGAATCTCAGGAAATTTGTTTCTTGCCGGAGAATGATTACCGACCTTTTTTAAAAAGACATATTGCCCAAAAGATTATTCCCGGAGAAGTGGTCAATGTTCAGGGTAAAACGATAGGAAGACATCAAGGTTTGCCTTTATATACGATTGGTCAAAGACATGGTTTTGACGTGGATCGTCAAAGCCAAACACCTCTTTTACCCCCATACTACGTGATTGGTAAAAATATCAAAAAGAATCAATTAATCGTTGGTTTTGGGCAAGAAGCGGAGAAAAAAGAGTTTGAAGTAAAACAAGTTAATTGGCTTAACCCTTTAACTCAAAATTTCTTAAAATGCCAGGTTCGAATTAGGCATCAAGGAAGTTTATTGGGGGCGAAAGTTGAGAAGCAAAAAACGAAGCTAAGAGTCATTTTAGATGAGCCTGAACGAGGGGTTGCCCCCGGCCAGGCAGTTGTTTTTTACCAAGGAGAAAAAGTCTTAGGGGGAGGTTTAATTCGTAATTGACAAGAATGAAGAAAAATGATTTAATATCTTTATCTATGACTTAAAGACTTTGCCAAGTGGTCCGCCAGCTGGCGGAAGGGTTTTAACCCCGCTTGGCGGGGTTTTTTAGTCCTAGTTTGCCCTTTGACAATCAAGAAGTGGTAGGAATTTTTTGAGAATTTGATCCTGGTTCAGGATGAACGCTAGCGGTGCGCTTTAGGCATGCAAATCGAGCGGGGTCCGCAAGGACCCAGCGGTGGACGGGTGAGTAACACGTAGGAATCTACCTTCTGGTGGGGAATAGCTCCGCGAAAGCGGAGGTAATACCGCATAACTCCGCAAGGAAAAAGGGCTTAACTGCCCGCCGAAAGATGAGCCTGCGTCCTATCAGCTTGTTGGTGGGGTAATGGCCTACCAAGGCTTTGACGGGTAGCTGGACTGAGAGGTCGGTCAGCCACAATGCTACTGAGATACGGAGCATACACCTACGGGTGGCAGCAACCGGGAATCGTGCGCAATGGACGCAAGTCTGACGCCGCGACACCGCGTGGAGGATTAAGGCCTTCGGGTTGTAAACTCCTTTTATTTAGTCACATGATTGGATGAATAAGCACCTGCAAACTACGTGCCAGAAGCCTCGGTAATGCGTAGGGTGCAAGCGTTATCCGGATTTATTGGGCGTAAAGAGTTTCGTAGGCGATTGGCTAAGTTTTTGGTTAAAGCCCAAAGCTCAACTTTGGAAAAGCCAAAAAGACTAGCTAAATAGAGGAAATCAGGGGGTGCCGGAACACTCGGTGTAGGGGTGAAATCCGTTGATATCGAGTGGAACACCAAGGGCGAAGGCGAGCACCTGGGATTTTTCTGACGCTGATGAACGAAAGCTAGGGGAGCAAAGCAGATTAGAGACCTGCGTAGTCCTAGCCGTAAACAATGTTCGCTAGCTCTCTTTGTTTTACGAAGGGGGCGTAAGCTAACGCGTTAAGCGAACCGCCTGGGGAGTACGGCCGCAAGGCTAAAACTCAAAGGAATTGACGGGGACCCGCACAACCAGTGGAGCATGTGGTTCAATTCGAAACAAAGCGAAAAACCTTACCTGGGCTCGACATGCTAGTTGCATTCCGGCGGAAACGTTGGAAGCCTTCGAGGGTACTAGCAAAGCTGCTGCATGGCTATTTTTGACGATGGCCCTCCGATGGGTAACTGTCGGAGCAAAACCGGCTCATAACGGTGAAACCCTCATTGATTTCGGGTAATCTTCGGATTATAATGAATCAAAAGGGTAATACCGTGGGAAGCAAAGTTTATTTAAAATCAGCCGAAGACTTTTATATTTTAGGTCTTTGGTTGGCAGATGGATATTGGTGGTCAAGTTCCTTCGGCCTTTCGTCTACTGATAAAAGACTAATTAAAAGATTTGGTTGCTATCTTAAAAAGATTGCTCCAAACCATCCTTTAAAAAGAAGAATTTATAAGATTGGTAAAAATCAGAAACGAAAGAAAGAAGCAGAGCACCTTTATATCAACAGTAGGACAATTACTAGATTTTTTTTACTTTATAAAAAGAAGAAAAATTTTCTTGTCCCATCTCATTTTCTTCTAGCTTATTTGGCAGGAAGAATTGATGGTGATGGAAGTATTGATCGAAAATATCGGTCAGGGATAAGAATTGCTTATGGTGATAAAAAAGATGCTGAGCATGATGTTTTACTTTTCGGTAAACAAAATGTAAGCTTATATTTCTATAAAGCTGCTGGAACTTGGGTGATTTATTTAAGAAAGAAATTTCGCGAGAAAATCATCAACAAAATTGCCAAATATTCAATAAAACTTTGCCCCGTAGAGACTTCTCCCAAATAGGGAGGGATAGTAGTTAATTAAAACTATTATAAGACGCCGGTCTCCCGACGTAACGTCGGGATGATGGTATAGTCCGATCCTCTAAGAAATTAGAGTAATTATTAAAAATTTTAAACGGCACAAAAAGAGGTCGTCAGCTCGTGCCGTGAGGTGTTCCCTTAAGTGGGGTAACGAGCGCAACCCTCGTCCTATGTTAAATTTTCATAGGAGACTATCCCGACTTTGTCGGGGAGGAAGCAGAGGATGACGTCAAGTCAGCACGGCGCTTATGTCCAGGGCTACACACATCCTACAATGGCGAAGAACAATGGGTTGCCAAACCGTAAGGTGGAGCTAATCCCTGAAATTTCGCCTCAGTTCAGATTGAGGGCTGAAATTCGCCCTCATGAAGTTGGAATTGGTAGTAATCGCGGATCAGCATGGCCGCGGTGAATACGTTCTCGGGTCTTGTACAAATTAAATTGCGCCTTCCGGTTATAATTCCTAGCAGTAATGTTTAGTGAAACTAGCGCTAAAAGCGAAATAACATCCTTTGTTGGCAACAACAAAGTGAAGAGGGTTAAAGTAGCGGTTTTTAGCTTGAAACTAAAACGGCTTTTAGAAATGACGATCCTGCGTACAAATGGAGAAATTCTAGTTCTTAATTTTCTAAAAGTAAATGGGTTCGAGATGAAAACAAAAAGGAATTATGATTACGAAGGGAGATCCGTTATTGACTTTAATTGTTTTAAAAAGAATAATTAAAGTAGGTTTTAGTGTGAACTAACACCAAATAAATAGCGGAAGTCTGCAGAGGTCATAGTATCCCAATCTTAAATTGGGAGAAGGACCGAATCTATCCTACCAAAATATATGGCTGTTTATAAGATCATTAATCCTTGGTATCTTGTCGGTTTTACCGAAGGAGAAGGATGTTTTGCCATTACCATTACAAAACATAAAACCAAGAAGACCAAGAAAGATGCTTGTTTATGTTTTGAAATTGAATTAAGGGCCGATGATCGACCGATTTTGGAATTAATCCAAAAAAGACTAGATTGCGGTCGGATTGTTTTTCTTAATTATCAAAGATATGGTTGGAAACCTCACGTTAAATTTGTGGTAAAAAAACAACAAGATATCTTTTTTAAAGTGATTCCCTTTTTCAAACAGTTCCCTTTAAAAGGGAAAAAGGCAAAAGATTTTGAACTTTTTTGTCAAGCCGCGGAGATTTTTCGCAGGAAAGAACATCTGTCGGAAGAAGGAATAAATCGATTATTAAAAATTAGAGAATTTATGAATAATCGACGGCCAATATTGGGATAGAATTTCGCTAGGGTGCGGGAAAACCGCGTGCCCAGTGAGTAAGGATAAATTTTGAAGTAATTCATTTTTTAATCCTAGAACACCGCCCGTCAAGTGAGCAAAGTCGGTAGCACCCGAAGTCTGCCTTTGGTGGATCAAGGTGAGATCGGCGATGAGCACTAAGTCGTCCTATCAGAGATAAGTGCGACCTAGTCGAGTAATTGACTAGAAAAATCTAACTGTATCGGAGAAGCCCAAACGTAAAGTCGTGGGTAACGCCGAGGGAAGTCGTCCGCCAGTTGGCGGATTGACCCCGTAGAGACTACACGTTGGCCCCTTCAATCTTTGAAGGGTGAAGACATAGTCCATGCCCCTAGTAATAGTGGGAAAAACATGAACAAGGTATCCGTTCTGGAAGGAGCGGATGGATCACCTCCTTTCTGGAGTGATTTACGGTTACGTTTGGTTTATCTGAACGTAAGAAGTACACCCGAGGTTTTGTTAGTTGAACTCGTTAAAAAATAACTAATATTTCCTACCACTTCTTGGTTGTTAAAAAGAAAGCCCATTAAATTGAGCTTTCTTTTTTTGATAAAATAAAAAGATGAGAAAACTAAACGTGGCAGTTATCCTTTCTGCAGGATTAGGTTTACGTTTTGAAAAAAATACTAATAGCCATCCAAAACAATTAGCTAAAATTGCTGGCAAAACTTTACTGGGGCATATCCTTGAAAAATTCGAAAGAAACAAAAAAATAGATGAAATTATTCTTGTTGTAAATCAAGAAAGTAAAAAAATTCAAGAAAAAATCATTAAAGAAAATAATTTTAAAAAGGTCAAAAAGGTTGTTCTTGGCGGAGCCACAAGACAGGAATCATCAAAAAATGGAATTTTTGCCTGTGATCTTAAAAAAACCGGGAAAGTTTTAATTCATGATGCCAACAGGCCATTTGTTTCAGATGAAATGATAAATAAAATTATTAATGCTTTGGATATTTATAAAGCGGTGACTGTGGCCATTCCTCTCGTTGATACACTCTTAAGAGTAAATAAAAGAAATTTTATTATTGATATCCCCAAAAGATCTCATTTTAGGCGCGAACAAACACCGCAGGGATTTGACTACCAAACAATTAAAAAAGCTCATTGTTTAGCGGTAAAAGAAAATTTTTATGAAGCGACTGACGATTGTGGTTTGGTAAAAAAATATGAGCTAAGTGATGTTTTTGTAATCCAAGGAGAAGAAGAAAATATGAAAATTACTTATCCCATTGATCTTCTCATAGCCAAGAAATTATTTCAGATTAAAAATTTAGGGTAAACTAGCTTCAGAAAGTCATCAAAGAGGCGGTTTTTTGATGGTTAAATTTAATTAAGAGCTTTTTCGATAGGAGTATCTTTGTTGGGAAACTTTAATGACCTTTTCCCTGTTTTGATTTTTGGATTGAGGCAGGGGGAGAGTATAGGCAAAAAATGGTCTTGAGGTGAGGTTGTCAACTGCGAGCTTGATAATGATTTGGAAATTAGAAAGACCAACTAAATCTTTTTGGGTAAAAATACTGCCGAATTCTTTTTCCAAAATAAAGCCGTCTTCGGCACCGACCAGGAAAGACATTAATGTTCCGGCGTTGCCCAAGATAGCTTTTTGGACCGGCAGATCAATCTGGGCCATATATTGATTGGCTAAACAGAGATTTAAACGGTATTTTCTGGCTTCCGATAAGATTTTAATAAAAGAATCGGTGGCAAAATTTTGAAACTCATCAACATAAAGATAAAAATCTTTGCGCTGTTCTTCAGGGATGTTAACTCGGTTCATCGCCGCCAGCTGAATTTTACTAATAATCATCGCTCCTAACAAAGCGGCGTTGTCTTCACCTAAACGCCCTTGCGATAAATTAAGAATTAAAATTTTGCCTTCGTTCATGATTTTTTCCAAATCAATGGTTGATTTTGGCTGGCCGATGATTCTGCGGATGGAAGGGGAGGAAACGAACTGGCCGACTTTATTTAAAATTGGCCAGATGGCTTCTTGTTGTAACCTATCCGGCATCTTTTCAAACTCATTTTGCCAAAAGTTATTTAAGACGGGATCGTTTAATTTTTGAACGACCTGATGGCGAAAATCTTTTTCGGTTAAGATTCTGGGAACATCAACCAAAGTGCTGCCCGGAGTTTGAGCCAAAGTTAAAAGAGTATTACGCAGGATGTGTTCCAAGCGGGGGCCCCAGGAGAAAGCGTAGATTTTGTAAAAAATCGAGATAATACCGGAAGAAATTAATTCGGCTTGGGTTGGGTCATTAACTTCCAAAATGTTAATTGTAAAAGGATGCTCCTTATCGGACGGATCAAGGTAACAGACATCATTGATACGGTGAGAAGGGATATAATCCAATAAAATTTCCGAAAGGTCACCGTGGGGATCGATGACCGCCAAGCCGTGCTTTTTTTTCATATCGTCAATCGCCATATTGGCAATTAAAGTGGATTTACCGGTGCCGGTTTTGCCGATGACATACATGTGACGCCGGCGGTCTCCCTGTTTGATGCCAAAAGTAATAACCCGGTTTTTATATTCTGTTCTGGCGAAAAAGTTAATTTCCTGCTTTTGCTCATCATTTAAGTTTAAAGAAACAGGCAGATTTTCCGGCGCTTCGGTTAAAACCTGGCGGCCCCAGGCAATATTGGGGATTTTGGTTTGGATGCTAGGGAGGTGCCATAAGCTGGCGGTTTCGGAAATAGTTAAAATTTGAAATTTAGGAGTGAATTCGGCCGAACGCTGATAAATAGCTTGCTTAAATTTGCCTTTTTTAATAAGCGGGGCTTTTTGAAAAACCAAACCATTGCCGTCGCCACGGGTAAAAATGGCAAAACCACCTGACAGCGATTTTAAAAGACTTTGATTGGAAGCCATAATTCTCAAACCCACTTTCAAACCTTCTTCTTGTATCTTTTGGCGGATAAGAGCTTCACCCGGTAGCGGCCGGCGTTCGGTTTCACTGACTTTAATACCAGCCTCCACGGTTTTTTGCGCTTGTCTTTGCCAACCGGAAGGGGCTTTTTGGATGACCAACTGAATAAGAGTTTTATCATTTTCCCCACCTTTGGACATCACCGCTAAAAGGCTGGCCAAAGGATCGGTTTCCTGAAATTCTTTAAGAGTTTTCAAAGGATAATAAAAACTATTACTCAAAACCATTTGACCAAAAGACAAATTTTCTGTTGGCCAAGAGGGAAGATAATCGCCAATCTTGCTTAAGACCGCCAAAGGGTAAGAAGCTAAAATTTGGCTTTCAAAATAAGACAGCATGGATTCATTAAGCACCACGCAGAAATGAATTTGCTGGCGGTCGCAGGCAATCTCCAAAGTTAAAGATTCTCCCTGGCGACCACGAATCTGATCCAAAAAAGAAGGAGAAGATAAAATGCGGGTGAAACCGGAGAAAAGAGGTATGGCCGATTCCATGGCGTATTCATTTTCCCGCGGGACTTTGATTTCCAGAATAATTTTTTGTTCCATACCTTTTTACTAATTATAGCAGATTAAAAAAGAAAAATGATGATAAATTGTTTATGTCCTATAACTTGACTTTTAAAGATGTTTATGGTATGATTTTGAGACTTGGTTGCTCATTTAAAAATTTTTAAGAGAAAGGATAGGGAGATGAAGGGATTAAAATGTTTTTTAATTCTAGTGGCAATTTTTTTGATTTTATTAGTTAGTTTAGGTTTTTCCAGCGCCACGAAAGAAATTTACATTGGATTGGGCAGGATTAGCTATGAAGAGTATGGAGGTAGAACTTTTGATTTTAAGATCAATGAAGTTTGGGCCAAAGACTTTGAGGGAGCGGAAACTTATACTTTTAGCTCAACGATAAAAATTGAAGTTTTTGAGATAAAAACTTACAGATGGCCTTTTCCCTCTTTTGGAATTATTAAAACGGAATTTCCTATAAAACTTGACACAATTGAGTTTAGTCCATACATCATAAATAATGGTAATTGCATCAGTTTTGTTTATGATCTTTATGGGCCAAGGGATAACCGTACCGAGAATCTAAAAATTTGGATTCAAGATTCAAGTTCGAATGGTAAGAAATTCGAAGCCAAAATTTAAATATAGCAGCCAAGGAAGCGGGGACGTTAGTTTGAAGCTTAAAAACTTCTAAAAACTAATTGTCTTCGCTTCTTTTTTTGCCTAGATTTTGCTTCAGATTTATGTTAAAATTTTCTAGTTCGGACGGGTAGTTCAGTGGTAGAACGCTTCTCTGATAAAGAAGAGGTCCATGGTTCGATTCCATGTCCGTCCACTTAAAACTTTCCCTGGTTGACAGTCAGAATTTTGTCTGTTAAAATCAATCTCGTCGGTAGACAGCTTTTTATGAGAATTCAAATTCAATCCTTAATTAACAAGAAACGCTTTTGGCGTGGTACATAGGGTTGATTAAAGCACTTTAAGTGAAGCTGGCTACGCCAGCTTTTTTAGTTCATGGGCTCATAGCTTAGTTGGAAGAGCGCCTCGTTTGCAACGAGGAGGTCGGGAGTTCGAATCTCCCTGAGTCCACCGTTCTTTGAAAAGTGAATAGAATTTCCTGTTAACAACAGGAAAGTAAGATAAATCAAAGCTACTTTAATTAAAGCAGACAACGAATGTCTTGGCTGTTTGAGCCGAAGAAGGACGTTGCCGTCAACGATAGCGTCGGGGAGGTGACAAGCAACCTGCGATCCGGCGGTTTCCGAATGGGGAAACCCTCGCTTTAAGCGAATCTTGCGCAAGCAAGAGGGTAACCACCCGAACTGAAACATCTAAGTAGGGTGAGGAAGAGAAAACATATGTGATTCCGTGAGTAGCGGTGAGCGAAACCGGAAGAGCCTAAACCCAGATTTTTCTGGGTGTTGCGGGGCAGAAAACATGGGATTGGTTGAGGATAGGGGAAGGCCTTGGAATAGGCCGCCAAAGAAAGTGAAAGCCTTGTACTTGAAATCCAAAACCACTCTATTCTGTTCCCAAGTACCACGGGACACGCGTAATCTTGTGGGAATCCACCAGGCCCACCTGGTAAGGCTAAATACTCAAACAGACCGATAGTGAACCAGTACCGTGAGGGAAAGATGAAAAGTCCCTATGAAAGGGAGTGAAATAGAACCTGAAATTGTCTGCTAACAAACAGCCAGAGTTTTAACTTCGGTTAGAATAATGGCGTGCCTATTGAAGAATGAACCGGTGAGTTTTCAGGAGCCGCAAGTCTTAGCCAGTTTCTGGCGGAGGCGTAGCGAAAGCGAGTCTTAAAAGGGCGCTTAACGGCTGTTGGAAGACCCGAAACCGGGCGAGCTAACCATGAGCAGGGTGACCTTCGATGAAAATCGAAGCAAGGCCCGTACCGTTGTCTGGTTCAAAAGGCTCGGACGACTTGTGGTTAGAGGTAATATGCTTATCGAGCCCGGAGATAGCTGGTTCTCCCCGAAATATATATAGGTATAGCGGTGTTGTAAGTTTTGGTGGGGTAGAGCACTGAATGGTGTCAGGGTAGCAATATCTTGTCATCAATCAAACTCCGAATACGCCAAAATCAAACACTAGTCAGTCTTGCCGGGCTAAGCCGGTGAGTCGAAAGGGAAACAACCCAGACTTTCATCTAAGGTCTCTAAATTTTACTTAAGTGTGTTAAGGAAGTGAAGTTCCTAAAACACCCAGGAGGTTGGCTTAGAAGCAGCCATCCTTTAAAGAAAGCGTAACAGCTCACTGGACGAGGAATTTTGCGCCGCAAATTCAGGAGGCTAAAGTAAATACCGAAGATGGAGACCTGACTTTGTCAGGTGGTAGGGGAGCGTCAATATCGCCGTGAAGCCCAGCTGTAAGGCGAGGTGGAGTGATATTGAGTGAGAATGCCGGTATGAGTAGCGAGATTCCGGTGAGAATCCGGAACGCCGCATGTCCAAGGTTTCCCACGTAATGTTTGTCAGCGTGGGGTGAGTCGACCCTAACCCGAGGCCGGATTGGCGTAGGGGATGGATAACAGGTTTATATTCCTGTACTTTGGTTATTTCGTTATCAGTTAGGGAGTGACGGGATTTGATAAACAAGATGTCATTATGATTTGGCATCCAGACAACAAGTCAGTTTTAATAGGCAAATCCGTTAAAATGACGGCAAGTTGGATGGAAAGCCCTGAGGTTTCGAAGGGCAATCTTGTTGATTTAAGTTTCCAAGAAAAGCTTCGTGACGAGAAATAATCAAAATCGTACCGCAAACCGACACAGGTGGACTGGACGAGTAGTCTAAGGCGGACGGGAGAAGGGAGTTTAAGGAACTCGGCAAAATAGCTGGACGTAACATTTGGAGATGTCCTACCCTGCTAGTCAGGGTCACAGCAAAAGAGTGTTTACCGACTGTTTAACTAAAACACAGGTCTCTGCAAAGGCGAAAGCCAAAGTATAGGGGCTGAGGCCTGCCCAGTGCCGGAAGGTTAAAGGGAGGTCATTTTTGGCTGAACTGAAGCCCCGGTAAACGGCAGCAGTAACTATGAAATAGTCGTAGTTGAGTGATCCTTGTATTTGATCACCATCGTCCAAACGATGAAAAACCTAGCCAAATGCTGGAAAATCCGTACCGTTACAAACGGTTGAAGTATCTGACGTTACCATGTTACAATATTGATACATGGTGAAAATGCGATCAGTGCGGACAATCAGCAGGAAAGGTTTTAACCGAGATAAAAAAGGATGGTTTTTAGCTGGATTTGTAGAAGGAGAGGGAAGTTTTAATGTTTCCCTAAGAAAAAAGAGTGATTATAGATTAGGTTGGCAAGTTGTTTTAAGTTTTAATGTTTCCCAAAAAGATAAGGAAGTATTAGATTTACTTAAAAAAGAATTAGATTGCGGGATTATTAAGGTAAGGAAATTTGATGGACTTCACTCTTTAGATATTACTAATCCAAGCGAAATTATCTATAAAGTCATACCTTATTTTCAAAAATTTTCTTTATTTTCTTCTAATAAAAGAAAGAATTTTAAACTTTTTTGTCAAATTGCAAATTTGATGGGAAAAGGAAGCCATAGAACAATTGATGGTTTAAAGAAAATTCTTACATTAAGAGAAGAGCTAAATGAAGGAAAAGGTAGAAAACGGAAATATGAATATGATGATGTTTTTCCGGTTAAAAAATCCTCAGAGACTATACGCTAGGATCCGATTTAAAATCGAGATATGATATAGTCCGATCTCATGGGCGACCATGAGACTCCGTACACAATCGGAGCTTTGTAACAAAAATGAACTGTTCTACGGTAGAAATTCGCGCTGCTGTAGTAAAATCTGACTATATGCTGGAAAATCCTGAGTATCTGACAGTACCAAATTTTGGTGAAAATCTGTTCAGTGGGGACAATCAGCAGGAAAGACTCATTATCAATAATAGTTAATGAGAATCCTCAGACACTAATACGTCAGATCCCGGCCATAAGGTCGTGGAAAGATAGAGTGCGATCTGTATGGAGACATACAGTTGATAACTAGGTGACTAGTTATGTAAAAAACATTATAAGCGAAGTTCCTTGTCGGGTAAGTTCCGACCTGCATGAAAGGTTTAACGAGTAAACAACTGTCTTAAACTCTCCCCCGGCGAAATTGAAATGGCCGTGAAGATGCGGCCTACTTACTGCAGGACAAAAAGACCCCGTGGAGCTTTACTACAGCTTGACATTGAAAAATATAGAGGGATTGTTGAGAATAGGTGGGAGGTCGCCGCAAGGCGACCGTCAGTGAAATACCACTCTTCTTTTTATGTTTTTCTCACTAAACCTGCCTGGAAACGGCAGGTAGGACAATGTCTGGTGGGTAGTTTGACTGGGGCAGTCGCTTGCTCAAGAGTAATGCAAGCGTACCAAGGTCAGCTTAGCGCGGATGGAAATCGCGCTGGACGTATAAAGGCAAAAGCTGGCTTGACTGCGAGACTGACAGGTCAAGCAGGAACGAAAGTTGGTCTTAGTGATCCTCGGATCCGTCGTGGTGACGGACCGGGCTTAACGGATAAAAGCTACCCCGGGGATAACAGGCTGGTCGCGCCCGAGAGTCCATATCGACGGCACGGTTCGGCACCTTAACATATCGGGGTGTGGTAGAAGTAATTCTATCAGCCTGTTTACCATTTATTACTAGCTCATAACGGTGAACTCCTAATTGATTTAAAATCAATGGACAACACCGTGGGAAGTCTGGCAGAAGAAAAATTAACTCTTTTGTCATGACCCCGTAACGACTTATCCCGCCAAGTGGGATAGAGTTCTCTAAATTTTAGAGAGCTAAAACGCTAGCTCCTACTCCTTAATCGGTTGCTACCGATAAAGGACAAGAGGATGAAGGTATAGTCTAAACTTATAAGGAATTATAAGAATCAAATGCGATGTCGGCTCAGCGTATCCTGGGGCTGAAGAAGGTCCCAAGGGTCAACAAACTGGCCCTTACTGGCTTATATCGGTGAAACCCTACTTGACATTCGGGTAATCTTCGGATTATCTTAAAGTTAAGGGGTAATACCGAGGGAAGCTGAGGAAGTTTATGAAACTTTTGTCCTCCAAACAAGAAGAAGTTTTAATTGGAAGCATTCTAGGTGATGGATATCTGGAACTTAATGGCAATAATTGTCGCTTCCAGTCCCAACATTCTTTCAAACAGAAAAAATATGTGGATTGGAAATGGTCAATTTTTAACGGCTTTGTAAAATCAAAGCCAAGGCAAGTTGGTAAAGGTGATTATCGTTTTCGAACGATAAATAGTCACGTTTTAACTGCTTATCATGCTGTTTTTTATCCAGATGGAAAAACAAAAATTATTCCTAAAATGATTGCCAATCTTCTTGTTCATCCGTTAGCGCTTGCTACTTTCTATATGGATGATGGCAAGCGTCGACCAGATTGTCGAGGTTTTTTCCTCGATACTTTGGCTTTTACGATGGAGGATCAAAAGCTTTTAATAAATGCCCTTGAGAGAAATTTTGGTTTTAAAAATTTACGTTTACACTGGAATGGAGATGGTTATCATATCTATTTTCCAGCCAAAAACGCAAATCTTTTTATAAATCAAGTTAAACCTTATATTATTTCCTCAATGCGTTATAAACTTCCTTTAGCCCCGTAACGACTGATCCCCGTACCTTTGTTAATTTGTTAAAAGGTGCTGGGTGAGATAGGTCATTCTTTGATATTAATATCAAAAATCTATAATGCCTATCAGACGCCAGTCCTCCGCCTAAATAAATTTTTTGGCGGGGGAAGATATAGTCTACGCTTTTGGAAACAAAGGATTAATTGTGTGGTCTGTTCGCCCATTAAAACGCTACGTGAGCTGGGTTCAGAGCGTCGTGAGACAGCTGGTCCTGATGACATATCAGGACGACAACGAACTGTCTCTTCTTTCCGACGTAAAAAAATAATCTTTTTGTCCATAAATACTAATGAAAGAATATAAATCTGACTATATGCTGGAAACCCTTGTTAATGTGTTTCTACTAGTTTAAATAGTAACAATGAAACACCATTCATGGATATGAAGCAAGACAATCAGCAGGAAAGACTAGTCAATAAAATTGATTAGAATCCTCACAGGCCATACGTCAGAGACCTCCGAAGCTTTATGCGAAGGGGTCAAGATATGGTCGGACCCCCATAGTGATATGGGGAGTTGTGCAAAACAAGAAATGCCACAACTTTAATAACAATAATGTCGGTCTCTATCCGCAGTAAGCGTTGGATACTTGAGGGAATTTAACCACAGTAAAAAATGCTGCCTTGATGGGTAACTGTCAAGGTCACTCTTGCTCAAATTGGTGAAATCCTCTAAGATGATTTCGTTGGTCCTATTGATTTAGAGGACCACACCAAGGGAAGGTTAGATTCTTTCTCTATGACAGAAAAAGTAAAAGAAATATAATTATGATTTTGTCAAAAAAAGTTTTATAGAGAAAGGATTGATACCCCCTTAACGACTGATCCGGATCTATTTATTTTATGAATAGTGAAGGAGAGATAGAAGTCCACTCTCTGGATATAAAATCAGAGAAATTTATGGCTTCTATAACAAGGCAAGCTCCCTATTTATTAGGGATGAAGGTATAGTCTAACCCTTTAGTAATAAAGGAAAAAGTTGACGAGAGGACCTGGTTGAGGGAATCCCTGGTGTGCCAGTTGTTTCTATCAAGAGCAACGCTGGGTAGCTACATTCCTAGTGGATAACCGCTGAAAGCATCTTAAGCGGGAAGCCGCTCCCAAGATAAGGTATCCTTTGCTCTGACTTCACCGTCAGGGCGTGGATCACCCGTAGACTACGGGTTTAATAGGCTGGAGGTGTAAGTGAAGTAATTCATTAAGCTGACCAGAACTAACGATCAAAAAAAGTAGCTTTACATCTTACTAATTCTATTCACTTTTCAGAGAATAAAAAACAAAAAAATTTGTCTCGGTGATTTGAGCGTCGTCGAACTACCCCTTCTCATTCCGAACAGGGTCGTCAAAGGCGACAGCGGGGACGATAGTAGTTCCGCAAGGAACGGCGAAAATACCTCATTGCCGAGACATTTTTTGGCTAAAAAAAGTTGAGGCAAAAAGGTTCTGCCGACGTCACGTCGGGGGGTTCTTATTGCCGAGACATTTTTTTTGAGTTATAATAAGCAATTGAATAATTTTATTGAAAGCGAGGTAATCATGAGTGGTCAAATCAAAAAAAGCTCCGGAGCAGAAACAGATTAAAAAAGCTTCTTCCAAAGCTTCGGTTCTCAATTCTTCCAAATCTTCCCTCAATGGAACTCGGGGTGAACCCCAAACTATGGATGAGCTGTTAAAACAGACAAATTATAAATTTTATGGTTTCCGCAGGGGCGAAGTGGTGGAGGGCATCATTACCGAGAGGTCCAAAAAAACCATCTGGGTTGATATTGGCACCAAAACTGAAGGTTTGATTTTAGACAAAGTAATCAAGGCCGCCAAAGACTTTGTCGAGCAATTAAAAGTTGGCGATAAAGTGACGGTGGTTATTTATCAGCCTGAAAGCGACAATGGCCATCCGCTTTTATCTTTTAAAAAGACCTTAAATGATTATCTTTGGGTTGAGTTTGATGAGAAGTTAAAGAATGGCGAGCCAATCAAAGTCAGGGGCAAAGAAATTAACCGTGGCGGTCTGGTGGTGGAAACCAAAGGGGTTGCCGGTTTTATCCCCACTTCCTGTTTCAGCGCGACCTTTATTGGCAATCCTGCTTCCTTAATTAATCGTGACTTTGAGGCCAAGATTATTGAAGTTGATAAAGAAAAAAACCGGCTGATTCTTTCAGAGAAAGCGGTTAGCGAACAGGGTTTAATCAAAGAACAGGAAGAAATTTTGAAAAAAATTAAAATTGGCGAAACTTTTGAGGGGGAAGTGACCGGCGTCATGCCTTTTGGTTTGTTTGTTAAAGTAAAGTTGGATCAAGAAACCAAAAAAGCTAAGGAGAAGGAAATTCCGATTGAAGGCCTGGTTCATATTTCAGAGATTTCTTGGGAAAAGGTTGATGATCCGAGTAAATTTTATAAACAAAAAGATAAAGTCAAAGTAAAAGTCTTAATAGTTGATAAAAAGAGCGGCAAGCTTAATCTTTCGATTAAACAACTTCAGGAAGATCCATGGTTAGAGATTGAAAAGAAATATCCTTTGGAAGCCAAGGTAAAAGGTGAAATTACCCGCTTGGCCCCATTCGGTGCTTTTGTTAATTTAGGCAAAGGGGTTGAGGGTTTGATTCATATTTCCAAGATTCCTGCCGAAAAATCTTTAAAAGCTGGTGATAAAGTCAATTGTTTTGTGGAATCAATTGATAAGGCTGGAAGGAAAATGAGTTTAGGTTTGGTTTTGATGGAAAAACCGATTGGTTATAAGTAAAGGGCAGCTTTATGCCAAAAGTTTTAACCAAATTTATTTGCCAACAATGCGGGGCCGAATCGCCAAAATGGTTGGGCCGCTGTCCAGAATGCGGTGAATGGAACTCTTTGGTTGAAACCGTCATCCCCACCACTCGAAAGGGGATAATGATGGAAAAGGGAGAATCTTTAATCCCCCAAAAACTTTCTCAAATTAAATTTAGCAGTCTTGACAGAATGAAAACCGGTATGCCGGAATTTGACCGGGTTTTAGGGGGTGGTTTAATTCCTGGATTGATTGTTTTAGTGGCCGGCGAGCCGGGGATTGGCAAAAGCACTTTGATGCTTCAGCTGGCGGAAAAAGTCGGCGGGCTTTATGTTTCCGGGGAAGAATCACTGCAGCAAATTAAAATCAGGGCCGAGAGATTAGGTATCAAGAAAGAAAATCTTTTCTTTCTTAATGAAACCGATGTGGATTTGATTAATGAAACTTTTTCGGAAGACAATGAATTTAAAATGGTGGTTATTGATTCTATCCAGACTCTAACCACTCAAGATTTAACTGGCAGTGCGGGGGCGGTAGGCCAGGTCAGAGAATGTGCGGCTCGTTTGGTCAGAATGGCCAAGAAAAAAGGGTTACCAATTTTTTTAGTTGGTCATGTGACCAAAGAAGGAGCGGTGGCCGGACCAAAAATCTTGGAGCACATGGTTGACACTGTCTTGTATTTGGAAGGGGAGAAATTTGGCTCTTTCCGGCTTTTACGAACCACTAAAAATCGTTTTGGTGCGACCGATGAGGTTGGGGTGTTTGAAATGACTGACAAGGGGATGGTGGTCATTGAAAATCCCTCCAAAATCTTTTTGTCACAAAGGCAAAAAGGGGTGCCGGGTTCAATCATTGTCGCCACTATGGAAGGCACCAGGCCGGTTTTGGTGGAAATTCAGGCTTTGGTCACCCAAACTCAGCTGGCTATCCCGAGACGAATTGCTTCAGGGATTGATTACAATCGCCTACAGCTGACTTGCGCAGTGTTAGCCAAAAGATTAGGCTTACCACTGGGCTCTTTTGACATCTTTGTCAATGTGGCCGGGGGATTAAGGATTGAAGAACCGGCGGCCGACTTGGGAGTCGCCTTGGCGATTTTTTCTTCCTTTAAAAATTTATCTTTGGATAACAAAACAATTGTTTTTGGTGAGTTGGGTTTATTGGGAGAAATAAGAAATGTTTCTCAAACCAGCCAGAGAATTAAAGAAGCCAAACGCTTAGGTTTTACCAAAATTATTAGCCCTGATAAGTATTCTTCGATTAATCAGGCAGTTAAGGCTTTAAAAGAATAAAGGGGAAAGCGTGATGATTTACGTAGAGCTGAATCTCTGGAAAAGAATTTGCTTAATTAGTGATTGGTAGGGGATATCTCTTTTGTGAGCTTCTATCTTTACCCGTTCAATCAGTGATTGTGGTAGACGAATAGTGATGGGTTTGCTTGTTAGCTTTAGATTAGGGAAACTAACCTTTTCCAATTTGGAATAGTCAAGATATTCTGTTGAATCTACTTTTTGCCAGAACTTTCTTTCTTCCTTTTCTGATTTGAATTTAGGGATTCTTTTCAATTTTTGATTCATATTTTTTCCTTTCTTTTTCATTTGCCTTTCGGGTGGAAATGATTCTGATTTTGTTTTTTCTAGTGACAAAAACAACAAATAATATTTTCTTCTCAAAGGTCTTTCCTAGAGCAATATACCTCGCTTCTTTTTGTGAATGCCCAATATCTCTGAGAATCTTTAATTCTTTATCTAAAAAAATTTCTTCTGATTGTTTTGGACTAATACCTTTATCCCACTCAAAATACTTAATCTTACCCCAATCAATCATTGTCAATATTCTATACATACAAAACTAGCTTATCAAGAGGTAATTTTTTGGTTTTTTTATTTATCCACAATCAATAAATTTTGTTAAAAAAGGTCAATTATGAAGCTAAAATTAATGGCTATTTTTCTATGGGTTTTGCAGATTTTTCTTATTTTTTTCTTATAGGCTTGACAATTAAGAAAGTTTGTGGTAAAAACAAAGAGCATTACTATCGCTGGTGAGTTTGACGTCCCCACGAGTAGCAATGCTCTCTGCATCCGATTGTTAAATCAGGACAGGTGATCTAACAATCAGTTTGAAAATAGCACAAGAAAATTTTTTTGTCAAGAGGTTGACTCCAACATGGAGGGTGAGATGTAGGGCAGGCGTTTCACCCTCCATATTGGGGTTAATCATTTCGTTTTGGCCCTTGACAAGAGATTTAAGTTTCTGCTTAAATCAACTCAAAGATTGGTTTTGTGATTCCTCTTTAATTTCATTAATTTATGGTAACAAAGAAGGACTTAACTGTTGAAGATGTGGTTGGTTCTCCGGTAGAAGAAACTTCCATTCAAGAAGAAGAAAAACCCAGGGAGAATGACCAGACAAATGGCTATAATTTTAATGGCGTGGTCGATAACCGCGTCATTCCTGACGCGGGCGTCCCCACTCAATATATGGAAGGAATTTTAGACGTTTCTCCTGAAGGGCATGGCTATTTAAGGCCCAATTTTTCTCCCTCAGATCACGATGTTTACATTTCTGCTTCACAAATCCGTCGTTTTAATTTACGTCCTGGCGACATGATTGGCGGCCAGGTGAGAGCCCCTAAGGAAAAGGAACGTTATTATGGTCTTTTAAAAG
>Ga0268277_1001142_pt1 | contig 19025 bp, 23 predicted proteins | sample saktaG_5_FD_190132 | JGI IMG/M metagenome (GOLD analysis project Ga0268277, IMG submission 190132) | Saline water microbial communities from Sakinaw Lake, British Columbia, Canada - sak_2010_1_5_50m | ecosystem: Environmental > Aquatic > Non-marine Saline and Alkaline > Saline ...
GATTTTAATAAATTTTAATACTTTGATTCGAGGATCTTTAGCTGGTTTAATTGGTATCTTTATTTATTTATTTTTTTCCTGGCTTTTCAGATTAACAGAATTAAAGTTTTTTCTAAATTCTTTGTTAAAGAAAGATGGACAGGCACGGCCTTAAAGAGCTACATCCTTGTGCAAAGCAAGGTTGTGCGAAAAAGGCTGTGCCTGGTCAGATTTCTGAATTAAAAGCTTCAAAAACAAAATTTTTTAAATTACTTATCCCTAAATTTGCTTCGCAAATTTGCGCGCCCACGCCTATAATTTTAAAAATTTATTTTTTCGCTTTATTATAACTAGAATACTCGTTTTTATGATACAACAAAAAAACATTAGAAATTTTTGCATAATAAGTCATGTCGATCACGGCAAGTCAACTTTAGCTGATCGTTTTTTAGAATTGACTGGAACTATAGAAGAAAGAAAGATGAGAAAGCAGTTTTTAGATATGATGGATTTGGAAAGGGAAAAGGGAATTACAATAAAATTGCAGCCAGTGAGAATGGAGTATAAGAATTTTATTTTAAACTTAATTGATACTCCGGGTCATGTTGATTTTGCTTATGAAGTTTCGCGAAGTTTGGCTGCTGTTGAGGGCGCGATTTTAATGGTTGACGCCAGTCAAGGAGTTCAAGCGCAAACATTAGCTAATCTTCATTTTGCCGAAGAACAGAATTTGGTTATTATCCCCGTGTTGAATAAAATTGATTTACCTAATGTTCAAATTGAAGAAACAATTCAGGAGATGCGCCAGATGCTTAATACAAGAGAAGAGGAAATTATTAAAATTTCAGCTAAACAGGGAACAAATATAGATAAAGTTTTAGATGCGGTTATAAATAAAATACCTGCGCCAGGCGGTAAACCAAAAGATAAATTAAGAGCTTTGATTTTTGATTCTGATTACGATTCATATAAAGGAGTTATAGCTTATGTCAGAGTTGTTGATGGACAAGTTAAACTAAGAGATAAAGTAATAATGTTTGCTTCAAAAACACAAGCTGAAGTTGTCGAAACAGGCATATTTAGGCCTAATTTTATTAAGACAGATTGTTTAAGCGCTGGGGAAATAGGATATATAGCCACTGGCCTTAAAAATTTAGAACAGTGTCAAGTTGGAGATACGATTACTTTAGCAGGCTCAACAATACAGCCATTGCCGGGATACAAAAAAATAAATCCAGTTGTATTTGCAAGTTTTTATCCTGTTGAATCCAATGAACATGATTTGTTAAAAGAAGGACTAGATAGATTAAGGCTAAGCGATGCTTCTCTTGAGTATGAGCCGGAATCATGCGAAGGATTAGGTAGAGGATTTCGCTGTGGATTTTTAGGGATGCTCCATTTGGAAATAATTTTAGAGCGCTTAAAAAGAGAACACCAATTAGATTTAATCGTCACATCGCCGTCGGTCACTTATCAGATAATTGATAATGATAATAAAAAACTTGTTATTTCTTCACCAGAAGATATGCCTGAAATTAATAAAATTAACACCATTAAAGAGCCATGGGTTTGTCTTGAAATTATTACTCCAAATCTTTATTTAGGACAGGTAATGAAGTTGCTGGAAAAAATGAGAGCGGAGTATAAAGATACGCAGTATTTAGGAGTTGAAAGAGTTTTGATTAAATATAATATAGCTTTAAGTGAAATTGTTATTGATTTTTATGATAAATTGAAAAATATAACATCTGGATATGCTTCAATGAACTACGAAATCATTGGTTATTATCCTGGAGATTTAATAAAAATGGATATTCTGATAGCTGGAGAAAAAAAAGAAGCGTTTTCTAGAATTATTCATAAAGAAAGCGCTTATAAAGAAGCAAGAGTTTTGGTTAAAAAATTAAAGCAAGCTATTCCAAAGCAGCTTTTTGCTGTTTCTTTACAGGCAGTTATCGGAGGAAAAGTTGTAGCCAGGGAAACAATCAGCGCTCTGCGCAAAGATGTTACGGGCTATTTATACGGAGGAGATTACACTCGCAAAAAAAAATTACTAGAAAAACAGAAAAAAGGAAAAAAGAAAATGAAAGCTATTGGCAAAATAAATATTCCACAGGAAGTATTTTTAAAAGTTTTAAAAAAATAAGCGCTTATATAAATAAGAGCTTATTGATTCTTTTCTTTTAGCTAATTTTTTGTTATGTTAAGCTTATAACAGAGGAGCAAGCAAAAAAATAAGCATGCTTAAAATAATCATACTAGCTAAGACGATCCAAACCGAATAGAATATTTTCTTTCGTACAGAAATTTTCATTATATTAATAATACCATATATGACTCAAAAAGCAAAAAAAATAAAAAAGATTTTAAGCTCTAAAATATTTCTTTTTGTTGCTATTTTTATTTTGATTTTTCTACTGATTGGCCTAGTCAGAGAAACTTACCGTAAATATCAATTAACAAGCGAAATTAACCAGCTCAAGTTAAATATAGATAAATTAGAAGGAGATAATCAACAATTAGCTGATTTAATGGATTATTTCAAAGAAGATTCATATTTAGAAAAAGAGGCAAGAATAAAACTTAATTTGAAAAAACCAGGAGAAACAGTAGTTGTTTTATCTAAAGATATAATTGACGGAGTAGAAGTTGTCAGAAGAGGAGGATTAGATATAGAAAAATTAGATGAGGAAATTATTAATTTATCAAAAGACGAAGTTTTGGAAACAGCTAATTACTGGAAATGGTGGGAATATTTTTTTAATCAATAATATGTTTGCGGATGTAGCTCAATGGCAGAGCTTCTGCTTCCCAAGCAGATGACGAGGGTTCGATTCCCTTCATCCGCTCCAGGTACTAGTTTATTGTTTTAGATAAATTTACTCATCTTATTATCAAATCATATGAACAATAGTCAGAAAAACTCAAAAAGCATTCTTGGTTTTTTTTATCAAGCTGAAAGATTAAAATCAACTATACGTTTTAGCGAAGAACCAGAAGCACTCAGAGATTCAAGCGCGGCTCATTCTTGGAAGTTAACTTTAATGGTTATGATTATGGCCGATGAATTAAAATTAGAAATAAATGTGGAAAAAGCAATTAGGATGGCAATTATTCATGATTTAGCTGAATCAATTACAGGTGATATAGATCATATTCTTATTGTTCAAGGGAAGATATCTAAAGAAGATAAAAGGAAAGCTGAAGAACAGGCTATGAATAAGATTAAAAAAAGTTTGCCTAAAAAAATTGGCCAGGATATATATGATTTATGGCAAGAATTTGAAAAGGGATTAACCAAAGAAGCTAAATTTGTTAAGGCTCTTGATAAAATAGAAGCAATGATTCGTTTCTTAGAAGGAGGACATAAAGTTTGGCATGATAATCCAGAATCTATTCCAATTCATGCCGATAAAGCAGTGAAATATTTTCCTCAGTTAGAGGGAATATTAAGGATAATAAAACAGGATATGAAAAAAGAATTCAAAAAAGGTGGTATTCCTTGGGAGGAGAAGTATAATAAGTTTTTGACATGAAGCCGTATTCAGATAATATAATATTTTATGATTCAGAATTTACTAGTTTAGATCCATATAAAGGGGAGATTCTTTCCATTGGATTAATTAAAATGAATGGCGAGGAATTGTATTTAGAATTAGAATATGATGGGGAGGTTAGTGATTTTGTTAAAGATAATATTTTACCGTATTTAAAAGGTAAAAAAGTTAGTCGAGAAGAAGCAAGGGAGAAGATAAGAAAATTTATTGGTGGAAAAGAGTCATATCTAGTAGCCTATGTTGATTCATATGATTCAATTTATTGGAATAAACTTTTTAAAATTAAAGATAGTACAAAAAATAATCAACAACCTGCTTTTTGGATGACAATTGATTTTGCTTCAATGTTATTTGGTTTAGGAATTAATCCAGAGTCATACAATTATAAAGATAAGGATAATTTCTATAAGAAAATAGGAGTTGATGCTTCAAAATATAGGGAACACAATGCTTTAGATGATGCCAAGTTATTAAGAGAAGTATATTTAAAATTTTATCAGTCGATTAGTAAAGTTATGCCGAAGTAGTTCAGGGGGTCGTCAATTCGAATCTGACCTTATTTAATCTAATTGATTTTAGTAGTTTCTAGTGATAAATTTGGAATATAAAAATAATCTGGATTTTGTTTGAAGTAAGTTCTAACTTTCTTCACAGTCCAGCTCAAAGAATATGAATTCTAAAACAAAACAATGTCAGAATTGTAAAAATAAGTTCACTATAGAACCTGAAGACTTTGAATTTTATAAAAAGATAGATGTGCCAGAACCGACCTTCTGTCCAGATTGCAGGGCTCAGAGAAGAATGGTTTTTAGAAATGAAATGAATTTATATAAAAGAAAATGTGATTTTTCCGGTAAAGATATTATTTCCATGTTTCCTCAAAATGCACCAGTTAAAGTTTATGAAAGAGATATTTGGTGGTCAGATAAATGGGATCCTATGGAATATGGAAAGGATTATGATTTTAATAAACCATTTTTTGAACAGTTAAATCAATTAATAGGAAAAATGCCTTGGCCTAGTCGGACTGTTTCAGATATAGTTAATAGTGATTATTCTATTAATGCTTCGTTTTTAAAAAATTGTTATCTTGTTTCTAATAGTGCAATTAGTGAAGATTGTGCTTATAGTAGTGGTCTTGAGCACTCTAAGGATTCTTATGATAGTTATGATTTAAGAAAATCAGAACTTTGCTACGAATGTTTTATGGTTAAAAATTGCTATAAAATATTTTTTTCTTCGTATTGTGATAATTGTCAAGAAGTATTTTTTTCTAAGGATTGTATAGGATGCCAAAATTGTTTTGGTTGTGTTAATTTAAGACATAAGAAATATCATATCTTTAATAAACAATACACTAAAGAAGAATATTTTAAAAAATTAAAAGAGTTTAATTTAGGAAGTTTTAAAAATATAGAAGAGTTAAATAAAAAAGCTAAAGATTTTTTGTTAGAATTTCCAAATAAATATATGCATGGAAGAAAAAATGTCGATGTAACAGGTGATTATATTTATAATTGTAAAAATGTAAAAGATTCATATGTAGCTAGTAATACTGAAGATTCAAGATATTGTCAGTTTACTATATTTACAAAAACTTATAATTGTTACGATTCTCTTATAGTAGGTTGGGGATCAAAATTAACATATGAAGTTTCGGCAAGTGGACATGGTCTTAATAAGGTAAAATTTTGTTTTGAATGTTGGCCAAATTGTCATGATTTAGAATACTCCATCAATTGCCACTCTTCCTCCAACCTCTTTACCTGTATTGGTCTCCGTAATAAGAGCTACTGTATCTTAAATAAACAATACACAAAAGAAGAATACAATGAATTAGTCCCAAAGATTATTAAACATATGAATGATATGCCCTACACAGATAAGAAAGGAAGAATATACAAATATGGAGAATTCTTTCCAATAGAACTATCTCCTTTTGCCTACAATAAAACGATAGCTAATGAATACTTTCCTTTAACTAAAGAACAAGTATTAAAACAAGGATATACATGGTATGACAAACCTAAACCAGAATACAAAGCTACAATAACAGCATCCAATCTTTCAGATTATATCAAAGATATAGATAAATCTATTCTTAAAGAAGTAATAGAATGTAATAATGAAAAGAATAATACTTGTGCTGGTTCTGGAGTATTTAGATTAATACCTCAAGAACTTAAATTCTATAAAAAGATGAATCTTCCTCTTCCTAGATTATGTCCTGATTGCAGACATAAAGAACGTATTAAACAAAGAAATCCAATGAAACTATACAAAAGACAATGTATGAATAAAGGATGTTCTAATGCCTTTCAAACAACATACTCACCTGATAGAAAAGAGATTGTCTATTGTGAGAAGTGCTATAATGAGGAGGTGGAGTAGAACAATTCTTATGCAAAAGAAAAGGTTATTAGTTAAAATCAGGCCTTATTTAATCTAATTGATTTTAATAGTTTCTAGTGATAGATTTGGTATATAAAAATAATCTGGATTTTGTTTAAAGTAAGTTCTAACTTTCTTCACAGTCCAGTTTCAGCCGAGGTGGCTCAATGGTAGAGCAACACACTCGTAACGTGTAGGTTGTGGGTTCGATTCCCGCCCTCGGCTCATTATTTACTTCGTTTTGAAAATATGATAAGCTTGATTAATGAGAGATTTGTCGGAAAAATTAAAAGATAAGTATGATAAACGAAAAGCGATTATCTCAATTTATGCAGGAGCCGGAGGCACAGATGCGCAAGATTGGGCTGAAATGCTGTTGAAAATGTATATTAAATTTGCACAGAAAAACGAATGGAAATCTCAAGTTTTACAGATTAAAGAAGGCAAAGAAGCAGGTATAAAGAATGCTACTTTAATAATTAAGAATCAATATTCTTATGGTTATTTAAAAGGAGAATCAGGAGTTCATCGTTTAGTAAGATTATCTCCTTTTAATTCTAATAACCTTCGTCATACTTCTTTTGCTTTAGTTGAAGTTCTACCTGAATTTGACGAAGTAAAAGAGATAAATATTAGATCGGAAGATTTAAGAATTGAGACGTATAAGGCAAGTGGTCCGGGAGGTCAGTATGTTAATAAGACAGAATCAGCTGTTCGTATTACTCATCTGCCGACAGGATTAACAACTTCTTGCCAAAATGAACGCTTGCAGGGAGAAAATAAAAAAAGTGCGATGAAATTGCTTTGTAGCAGATTATACCAGTATAATTTAAAAAGTAGTGAACAGGAAAGAAATAAATTAAGAGGAGATTTAACTCCGGCTGAATGGGGAAGTCAAATACGCTCTTATGTGCTTCATCCGTATAAAATGGTTAAAGATCACAGAACTAAAATTAAATCTGGCAACCCCGAAGCGGTTTTAAGTGGTAATTTAGATAAATTTATAGAGAGTTTTATTAAAAATTAGCATGATATATTTTAAAAAAGTTTCAAAAGCGTATCCGCCTAATTGTTTGGCATTAAGTAATATTGATTTGACTATTAATGACGAAGAGTTTGTTTCGATTGCCGGGCGTTCAGGCGCTGGAAAATCAACTTTAATAAAGCTTTTAATTCGTGAAGAACTGCCAAGTAAAGGACAGATTTTTTGGGGGGATCAGGATATTGGTAAGCTTCATAGTAGAGATATTCCTTTTTGGCGCAGGCAAATAGGAATGGTTTTTCAAGATTTTCGATTGTTGCCTAATAAAACAGCTTACGAAAATATTGCTTTTGCCATGGAAGTTGGAGGATGCGCTAAAGCTGATATTGAGAAAGATGTTCCTCAGCTTTTAAAATTAGTTAATTTGATTAATAAAGTAGATAATTTTCCTCATCAGCTTTCGGGCGGAGAACAGCAGCGCGTAGCCATTGCCAGAGCATTGGCTCATAGGCCAAAAGTTTTAATTGCTGATGAACCAACTGGCAATTTAGATTTACTTAATACTTGGGAAATTATCCGGCTTTTAATGAAAATCAACGAGCTTAAGACCATTGTTATTCTTTCTACTCACGATAAGGATATTATTAATGGCATAGACAGAAGAGTGATTACTTTAGAAAACGGAAAAGTTATTAAAGACGATCCAAATGGGAAATATATATTATTTTAATTCATGTTTACAACATTTGTCCGTATAATTAAATCTGGATGCACAAGCTTTTGGAGAAATAAATGGCTTTCTTCGTCAGCTGTTTCAATGATGAGTTTAGCTATTTTAGGCATTACAAGTTTGTTACTTGTTAATGTTTTAATAAATTCGCTTACAGCCAATCTTGAAGATAAGATTGACATAAGTGTTTATTTTAATTTAGATACCCCCGAAGATGAAATTCTTGAGGCGAGGATTGATTTGGTTAAATTAAGCGAAGTTCGCAGCGCTGAATATATTTCTACCGAAGAAGCGTTAAAAACATTTAAAGATAAGCATCAAGATAATAATATTTTAATGCAAAGTTTAGATGAATTAGACAGCAATCCATTAGAAGCAAGTTTAAATATTAAAGCCCAGCAAGCATCGCAATATGAATCAATTGTTGGTTTTTTTGAACAAAAAAAATACAGCAAAATTGTTGATAAAATAAATTATCTTGAAAATAAAGCAGTTATTGCGCGTCTTACTTCAATAACAAGAAGTATTCGCCAGATTGGTTTGGTTATTTTGCTGGTTTTAGCGGGCTTAGCTGTTTTGGTTACTTTTAACACAATCCGTTTAACTATCTACAGTTCCAGGAGGGAAATAAAAGTAATGAAATTAGTTGGAGCGAGTAATTGGTTTGCAAAGGGTCCTTTTATTGTTGAAGGAGCGCTTTATGGAGTTATAGCAGCTGTAATCTCTCTCTTTCTTTTATATCCGTTTTTATGGTATATTTCGCCTAAAATAACTTCTTATTTGCCTGGCACTGATCTCTTTTATTTTTTCCAGGCGAATATAATTGTTCTGTTTTTAATTCAAATATTGGTAGGTGTTTCTCTTGGGACCGTCAGCAGCTTGGTTGCTATCAGAAGATATTTGGAAGAAGTATAAATGCCAGATCGGCTAATTGGTAAAACATTGTTTTTATATTATAATAGTGGCATGATAAAGTGTAAACTTTGTGGTCACTATTTTAAATTTGTAACTGCAAAACATTTACAATCAAAACATAATTGTAGTGTAAAGAGCTATATAAAGAAGTTTGGCAATAAAGGTGTTGGCCATTTTTCTGTTTCAATTAGTAAATTAGATAAAAATGATCCAAGATATATTAAATGGAGGGAAAGTTTAAAAAATAGACCATCTCCATGGAATAAGGGTTATAACAAAGAGACACATCCTGGCATTAAAAAGATTTCAAAGACATTCAAGAGAAAGAAAATTGATAATTTTGCTAAATGGAGAGAAAGTGCTATTAAAGAAGGATTAATTAAAGTAAAATATCCTTCTTTTGAAAAAAATGGAGATTTGGCAGAATTTATTGGTGTAGTTTTAGGAGATGGTTATATTGGTAAATTTCCAAGAACAGAGGTTTTGGGAATTTATTCTAATTCAAATAATGAAGGGTTTATAAATAGATATAGTGAATTAGTTGAAAAATTGTTTGATAAAAAACCAACTGTATCAAAAAGGAAGAAAAGTAATTGTGTTAACATTATTATTTACCAAAAAGATATAAGTAAGAGGTTGGGAATTCCAATGGGAGCTAGAAAAAATAAACAGATGAGTTTGCCTAATTGGATTTGCAAAGATAGAGAATATTTAATAAGATATTTAAGAGGGTTATATGAAGCAGAAGGCTCTTTTTCTGTTCATCTTCCTACTTATACTTATAAGTTCTCTTTTGCTAATAGAAATGAGTCTTTACTTAATAATGTTTATAAGGGATTGAAGATTTTAGGGTTTCATCCGCATAGAGATAATTTAAGAGTTCAAATTTCTAAGAAAGAAGAAGTTTATCGTTGTAGGGATTTGTTGCAGTTTAGAAAATATTAAATATATTGGGGAGTTTGCTAATGGTAGGCAGCGACACTCTGGATGTCGTGGTGCAGGTTCGAATCCTGCCTCCCCAGCATAGCAAAATAACCCCTTATTTACGCGGTTGTTTTTAGTAGGGAGTGTGGACGTTAGAACTTTTTGGTGATAGAATAGAGTGGTATGAAAACAAGTTTCCATAGAATTTACACCAAAGACAGTTTAGAATTACATGGGCTTTTATACGAACCGGATAAAAAGGCTAAAACCGTTTTAGCTTTTATTCATGGAATGGGCGGTAATTTTTATGAAAATAAATTTTTAGATAACCTGGCTGAAACATTAACTCAAAATAATATTGCTTTTTGCCCTTTTAATAATAGAGGTAATTCTTTTATGACTGATTTTCTAAAAAAAACAGAAAAAGGCATTAAATTTGTTACAATCGGTAATGCTAATGAGAAATTTGAGGATTGTGTCTTAGATATTAAAGCCCATATAGATTTTTTACAAAAACAAGGATTTACTAATATTCATTTATCAGGCCATAGTTTAGGCAGTCCAAAAATTGCTTATTACGCAGCTAAAACCAAAGATAAAAGAATTAAATCTCTAATATTTATTTCTCCTTCTGATATGCTTGGTTTAGTTAGAGAAGAACCAAAAAGATTCAAACAGAACATTACTATGGCTAAAAGAATGATAAAACAGAAAAAGGGCAACGAACTGATGCCAACAAGAGTCTGGGACGAATATCCTATAACAGCTAATACTTATTTGAGTATTTTCGGAGACGATTCTAAAGCAGTTATCTTTAATTTTTATAATCCTGAATTAGGTTATAAAATATTATCTCAAATTCCTTTCCCAATATTTACTACTATGGGCAGAAAAGATGATGTTTTAGTTATTCCGATAGAAGATATAATGAGAATTATTAAAGAGAAAGCAAAATCAAGCCCAAGACGCGAACACGAAATTATCGGCGATGCTCCTCATAGTTATAGAGGATTTGAAGAGTCACTTACTAAAGCCATTTTAACTTGGATAAAAAGTTTTAGGGGGTTAATTTAAAATATAATAATCTATTTTTGTGGACTCAAATCTGGGATATAAATATACTGTTCTAATTCCTGAATTTTGGTTCTAACGTCGTCCACGATGGCCAGCACGAGTCAGCGCAGTATTGAGGCAGACCCGAGACGCCTATTTTGAAGCTATTTTCACAATGGGTCTCGGGCGTCCTAAACCCGTACCCGTCTAGGATATCGAGCTTTGTTCAGGACGGAACTCTGTCAATGAATCGTCAAAAAGTTGGTTTTTTGATATAATAAAAATACATGAATCACAAAATTTTAATTATTTTATTAATTTTAATTGTTTTGGTCGGGATTTGGCTGGGTTTAAAATTTATAATTAACGGATCGCCAGTAGGGCCTGTTGCCTGCACAATGGACGCAAAACTTTGCCCGGATGGCTCTTATGTCGCCAGAGTTCCGCCGAAATGCGATTTTGCGCCCTGCCCAGAAACAAAAACAGTAAAACTATATTATTATAGTTATGAACTGGATAGAGACGAGTCAGGGAACATTGCTTGTAGCAGGAATGGACTAGTAGCAGTTGAGAGAGAAATTTCAATCACTCAAACGCCGATTCAGGATGCCGTAAAACTTTTACTTTCGGGCGAACTTACTGAAGAAGAACGGGCCCAAGGAATTGACACAGAATATCCACTGGAAGGCCTTTCGCTGAAAGGCGCCTTGTTGAAAGACGGAGTTTTAACACTTGAATTTGACGATTCCAAAAACAAAACCGTTGGCGGCTCCTGTCGGGTGGGCATTCTTTGGTTTCAGATTGAAGCAACAGCAAAACAATTTCCAGAAGTCCAGCAAGTCCGTTTTCTGCCCGAGGAAATTTTCCAACCCTAAGATAAACTATAAGTAAATTAATGGAAATGTGGAAATAGGGTCAGGAGCCTTTTATTCTTGTTGGTAATTACGTGAAAAGGTTCCAATTTCGTCCCATACAGCCAGCCACGAGGTTTTTTATGATTGCTGAATAATTGTGGTTGTTGCTAAAATAAGAAAGTAATGTTTCTTGAGTTATGAATTTCTGTTGACAAAGATTTTGTGATGTAATAAGATGTAATTAGTTCATTAAAGCGAGTTTATAAAATAACAGCAAGTTTGTCGGAACTTCCATCGGGCGGTTCTAATCCGTCACTTGCTTTATCACAAGCCGTTAGGTCTTCAGATCTAGCGGCTTTTATTTTTTAATGGTAAGATAAAAAATATGATTATTCCAAAAGTAGTAATTGTCAGGACAACTAAGGGGCAAAAATACGCAGATTTTATAGCAAAAGAAGTAAATCTTGCTGGTTATTGTTGTGGTGTAACAGATATTAAAAATTTAGAGGAGTATTTAAATAAAAATAAATATTCTCCTGAAGAAACAATAATTCATTCCCGAACAGCTGGTCCTAATTATACCTATAAGGTTTTGAGGAATTTTGAAAAGCAGGGCTATAGAATTATAAATTCTCCAGAAGCCATAAAATTGACGAGTGATAAATTTCATTCTTGTATTTACGCAATGGAAAAAGATATTCCTTGCGCTGAGACAATTAAGGTTTATAAAAATGAAGCAGTTTCTTTTATTGAAGAAAAAATAAAAGAATGGAAAAAAATAGTGGTCAAGCCAATAACTAGTCAGGGTCAGGGAAAATTTTGTTTTAAATTTGATGACGCTAATATTAATCAAATTAAAAAAATCAATGAAATTCCCAATAAAGAATTAGTTGTTCAAAAATTCATAGATTATTTGAAATTAAATAGGGTTATTGTCATAGATTATAAGGCCCTGAAAGAAGCGGTATTCTATGATGCGCCTGATCAGGGATGGAAATGCAGTGTTTGTTTAAATACAAAAATAAAGTGTTATAAGAATCCAGATAGGGATTTATTAGAATTTGCTGAAAATGTAGCTAAAAAATTTAAGGCAGAAATTTCATTTATAGATATTTTTTCCACTAAAAACGGTTATGTCTTAAACGAAATAAATACCGCTTGTAGTTTAATAATTCATGAAAGGCTTAGTAGATATAATATTTCTAAAAAAATAGCAGATTATTTATTGAGTTTTATATAGGATAATACAAATATGAAAAGTTTTATTTCAGCATTTGTAATTTTCGTTGTTATTGGAGGCGGTCTTTATATTGCTTCTATAATTTTTGACGATAAAAATGAAATAGAAAGTATTAATATGAACAAAGATGAGAAAAAATTAATCTTTCCTGGAGAAGAAGGCTCAGAGCAGGTAACTCAACAAAAATCCGAACAATCTCAACAATCTCAGCAACAACAAGAATTTGGAAATGAATTAAGAGCCGAGGTGTTAAAACAGGGAACAGATCAGGAAGCGAAAGATGGAAATAAAGTAACAGTTCATTATGTTGGAGTTTTAGAAGATGGAACTAAATTTGATTCAAGCGTAGATAGAGGTCAGCCGTTTCAATTCACTTTAGGCGCCGGACAAGTTATTCAAGGTTGGGATTTAGGCGTTCTTGGAATGAAAATCGGGGAAATAAGAAGATTATATATTCCTTCAGCGTATGGCTATGGAGAACAAGGAGCCGGAAACAGTATTCCGCCTAATGCTAATTTAATCTTTGAAGTGGAATTATTAAGATTAGATTAGAAAAAATAGTTTGGATTTCTTAGAAGGCACAGTCTCATTACTTGCCATAAAGAATATTTTCTGTTATCGTATATTTAATGAATAAGAAAAGATTTGTTTATCTTGATAATGCCGCAACAACACCAGTTGATTCGGCTGTCTTTAAGAAAATGCAGCCGTATTTTTTTGAACAATATGGCAACCCTTCAACTATTTATAGTTTAGGAGAAAAAGCAAATCAGGCAGTTGAAAAAGCTCGTGGACAAATTGCAGATTTTTTAAAATGTTCTTCTAATGAAATATATTTTACCAGTTCTGCCAGTGAAAGCGATAATTGGATTATTAATGGATTGGTTTCAAATGAAAAAAAGAAAATTCATATTATTACTTCTACAATTGAGCACAAAGCAATTCTTGAACCATGTAGAAATTTGAAAGAAAAAGGACTAGCTGAAATAACTTATTTACCAATTAATGAAAGCGGTTTGGTTGAAATAAGCAGCTTTAAAAAAGCTATTAAAAAAAATACCAAATTGATTTCAATTATGTATGCTAATAGCGAAATAGGAACTATTCAGCCAATTGAAGAAATAAGCGCTTTAATTAGAAAAATTAATAGTAAAAGAAACGAAAAAATTATTTTTCATACAGATGCGGTTCAGGCAGTTAATTATTTGAATTGCGATGTGCAAAAATTAGGCGTAGATTCATTATCTTTATCAGGCCATAAAATTTATGGGCCAAAAGGAATAGGAGCGCTATATATAAGAAATGGAATTTCAATTAGTCCGCTGATCCGCGGAGGAGGACAGGAAAAAAATATGCGCTCAGGCACCGAAAATGTCCCAGGCATTGTTGGATTAGGGGAAGCAATTAAAAAAGTTCAAGATTGCAAAATAAAAATTGACAGCATTAAAAAATTAAGGAATAAATTAATTACAGGAATTTTAAGAGATATCCCTGATTCACAACTTAATGGTTCTCTAAAAAGGCGTTTGCCTAATAATGCTCATATTAGTTTTAGCGGGGCAGAAGGAGAAAGCATTGTCATGGAACTGTCTCAAAGAAATATTTTTGTATCAACTGGTTCAGCTTGCGCTAGTAATTCTTTAAGTCCATCGCATGTTTTAACAGCTTTAGGGCTTTCTCATGAGCAGTCGCATTGCAGTGTTCGTTTTACTTTAGGCAAATATACAACAAACAATGATATTAATTTTGTTTTAAAAATTCTCCCCGGGATTATTAAAAGATTAAGAAAAATATCAGGCCGATAAAAATATGTATTCTAAAAAAGTTATTGAACATTTTCAAAATCCTAAAAATATGGGCAAGATGAAAAATCCTGATGCCGTAGCAGAGGTTGGAAATCCTAAATGTGGAGATATTATGAAATTATATATAAAGGTAAAGAACGGCAGAATAAAAGATATATCTTTTGAAACAATGGGTTGTGTAGCGGCAATCTCTACATCCTCAATGATCACTGATATGGCTAAAGGTAAAACACTTGCTCAAGCAATGAAAATTTCATATAATGATGTAGCTGAAAAGCTTGGCAGATTGCCTCCGATTAAAATGCATTGTGCTGATTTATCTGTTAAGGCCTTGCAAAAAGCAATTAAAAATTATGGCTGTACCAAAACAAAGACATACTAAATCAAGAAGAAATAGAAGACGATCTCATCATGCTTTAAAAAAGCAGAGTGTTTCTGTTTGCCCTAAATGTGGCGAGCCAGTCTTGCCTCACAGTGTTTGTTCTAATTGTGGCGTTTATTCCGGCAAAGAAATTATTGATGTTATGGCTAAATTAAATAAAAAAGAAAAAAAGAAAAAGCAAAAAGAAATAGCTGCTCAGGAAAAAGAAAAGGGAAGTGAAAAAGCATTAAATATAGAAGAATTGTCGAAGAAGTAATTTTGCAAATAAATCTCAATTTCTAATTTTTAAAAAATTAAAGCATTAAAAATTTTACGTTATGGCCAACAGACATTTATCAAGAAGTATTGCAATGCAATCCCTATATGAATGGGATTTTAAAGATATGGATATGGACAAATTAGATGAAATTGTTAAACAGAATATAGAAGAATTTGGTCCAGGGATAGAAGAAACTGATTTTGTCTGGCAGATAGTTAATGGAGTTATAGAAAATTTATCTAAATTAAATAAGATTATTGAAAAATCAGCTCCAGAATGGCCTATTGATCAAATTACTATTGTTGACCGTAATGTTCTTAGAATCGGACTTTATGAGCTTCTTTTAGGAAATAGAAAAGAAGTTCCTCCTAAAGTAGCTATTAACGAGGCGATTGAATTAGCCAAAACGTTTGGCGGAGAATCCTCAGGAAAATTCATCAATGGTGTCTTAGGTACGGTTTATAGAGAAATTGGAGAACCCGATAAAGACGAGTAATGTAATTTTAAATTATAAATTATAAATTTTAAATCAATTTTAAATTCATAAATAATTAAAACAAATTAAAATTTAATCATTTAGATTTCAATTAAAACTTAAAATTTAAAACTTAAAATTGGTTCATATGGAATCATCTTCTCTTGAAAAAAAAATAAAAATAGAGTTTAATAATAAAGATCTTTTAAAACAGGCCCTAGTTCATCGTTCTTATTTAAATGAGAATCCCGCATTTAATCTGAAAGATAATGAACGACTTGAATTTTTAGGCGATGCTGTATTAGAAATGATTGTTACCGAATATCTTTATGAGAATTATCCGAATCCTGAGGGAGAGTTAACTAATTGGCGGGCATCTTTGGTTAATTCCAAAATGCTGGCTAAAGTTGCAAATCAATTAAAATTAAACAATGATTTATTCTTAAGTAAAGGAGAATCTAAAGATACTGGCAGAGCGCGTCAATATATTTCAGCTAATGCTCTTGAAGCATTAATAGGAGCAATTTATCTTGATCAGGGATATAAGGAATCATATGAATTTATTAAGAGAGAAATTATCAAAGAGCTGCCTAAAATTATTAAGAATAAGCTTTATCATGATCCAAAAAGCTTATTCCAGGAAAAAGCGCAGGATAAGACAGGGATCACTCCTTCTTATGAAGTAATTAAAGAATGGGGTCCTGATCATGATAAGAATTTTATAGTTGGAGTTTATTTAGAAAAAGAATTAATTGCTGAAGGTCAGGGAATTTCAAAACAAGAAGCGCAGGAAAAAGCAGCAGCAGATGGCTTAAAGAAGAAAAAATGGAATTAATAATTAAAATTTAATTTATGTTAACTATTCGTTTAATTAAAATAGGAAAAAGAAATAACTCTAGCTTTAGGGTTGTTTTGATAGAAAAAGCAACTGCTCCAAAAAGTGGAAAATTTTTAGAAATTTTAGGCAATTATAATCCTCATAATAAGGAAATTAATTTGGAAGAAGAAAGAATAAAATATTGGCTTTCTAAAGGAGTAAAAACTTCTGAAACTGTTCATAATTTATTAATCAGAAAGAAAGTAATTAAGGGTTCTAAAATTAAAAAAAATATAAAAGAAAAAAAGAAAAAATCCGATTCTGAAAATAAGCAAGAATACTCAAAGAACAAAGAAAAAGAAAAAGAAGAAGAAAAAGAAGAAAAACAGGAAATTAAGGAAAAAGAAGATGCTGTCAAAGAAGAATAGGGATTGACAAAAGTAATATAATATAATACTCTAAAAACAGAGTAGCAGCATAGTCGAACTGCTATCAGCATATTAAGAAAAACGTTAAGTAAGAAATATGGCTAAAGAACAAACTGATCAAGAATTTTTAGGGTTTGTCGTTAAGTCAATTGCTAATTATCCTGATGATGTTAAAATTACCAGGACAGTTGATGAGATGGGCGTTCTGTTAAATCTTAAAGTTAACTCAGAAGATATGGGTCAGATTATTGGACGACAAGGATCTACGGCTAGGGCGATTAGAACTATTCTTAGAGTAATCGGCGTTAAAAATAATGCTAGAATTAATCTTAAAATAGAAGAGCCAGAAGGTGGTAGAGCTAGAACTCAAGAGAGAACATCCGTTCCTCAAGCTGATGTAAAAAAGAATGTTGATGAAGTAGTTGACGAATTAAAGCTGTAAAATTTTTTTACAGAATTGCAAAAACTGTGTTACTCTAGTAAGGCAGTTTTTGTTTGTTTGTTTATTTTATGCGTTTTGACATTATTACAATTTTTCCAAAAATATTTGATTCTTATTTCAACGAATCAATTATTAAACGCGCTCAAAAAAGAAAATTAATTAAAATTAATATTCATAATTTGCGTGATTTTACAAATGATAAGCATAAGACAGTTGATGATAAGCCATATGGTGGCGGCTTTGGAATGGTTTTAATGGTTGAGCCAATTCACAAAGCAGTCAAATATATCAAAAGAAAATTTAGAGCAAAAAAAAGTAAAATAATTTTACTTTCAGCTAAAGGGAAAAGATTTAACCAAAAAATGGCGCAGAAATTTGCCAAGTTAGACCAGATTATTATTATTTCTGGACGATACGAAGGAGTTGATGAAAGAGTGGCTAAATACATAGCTGATGAAGAAATTTCTATTGGCGATTATATTTTAACTGGAGGAGAATTGCCGGCAATGACTATTATTGATACGGTAACCCGTTTAATTCCAGGCGTTATTGCTAAGGGCTCATTAGAAGAAGAAAGTTTTACTAAAAATGATAAATATAGAGAATATCCTCATTATACAAGACCGGAGAAAATAAAAATTAACGGAAAAGAAAAGCGTACTCCAAAAGTTCTTTTATCAGGCAATCATAAACAAATAAAAGATTGGCAAAATAAGTATTCAAAGTTTTTTAAATAAATTTGATTTGACAAAGATTTTTAGATATTATAAGATAATAAGGTACTTTAATAATTAAATAGTTATATTAAACAATTGCAATTTTGTGCAGTTGTCCCAAATTATTTATTTGAGAGTTTGATCCTGGCTCAGGATGAACGCTGGCGGTGTGGATAAGGCATGCAAGTCGAGCGGGTTTAGACCCGCGGCGAACGGGTTAGTAACGCGTAGGAATCTGCCTTTGTCTCGAGAATAATCCGGAGAAATCCGGGATAATACTCGATAGTCTCGCAAGAGTAAAAGGTTCCGTTTATCGGAATTCTGGACAAAGAGGATCCTGCGTCCTATCAGCTTGTTGGTAAGGTAATGGCTTACCAAGGCGATGACGGGTAGGGGGAGTGAGAGCTTGACCCCCAACAATGGGACTGAGACACGGCCCATACACCTACGGGTGGCAGCAGTCGAGAATCTTCCACAATGGGCGAAAGCCTGATGGAGCGACACCGCGTGTTTGAAGAAACCCTTCGGGGCGTAAAGAACTTTTCTAAAGGAACAATTTTGATTTATCATGATGAGTGTACTTTAGGAATAAGGGGCGGCAAACTTCGTGCCAGAAGCCTCGGTAATACGAAGGCCCCAAGCGTTATCCGGATTAACTGGGCGTAAAGCGTGTGTAGGCGGTTTTGATAGTGGTTGGTTAAATTCCGAAGCTCAACTTCGGAGCTGCCAATCAAACGTTAAAACTAGAGCAAGTGAGAGGTTGATGGAACTTACCAAGTAGGGGTGAAATCCGTTGATATGGTAAGGAACACCAAAGGCGAAGGCAATCAACTGGTACTTAGCTGACGCTGAGACACGAAAGCGTGGGGAGAGAAGAGGATTAGATACCCTTGTATTCCACGCCGTAAACGATGCCAACTAGCCGTTTGAAGTATCGACCCTTCAAGTGGCGAAGCTAACGCGTTAAGTTGGCCGCCTGGGAAGTACGGTCGCAAGACTAAAACTCAAAGGAATAGACGGGGACTTGCACAAGCGGTGGATCATGTGGTTTAATTCGATACTACACGAGGAACCTT
>Ga0268277_1001144_pt1 | contig 19001 bp, 13 predicted proteins | sample saktaG_5_FD_190132 | JGI IMG/M metagenome (GOLD analysis project Ga0268277, IMG submission 190132) | Saline water microbial communities from Sakinaw Lake, British Columbia, Canada - sak_2010_1_5_50m | ecosystem: Environmental > Aquatic > Non-marine Saline and Alkaline > Saline ...
TCGCTACCTAATAAAATCTCTAAGACCACATTCGCCTGCATATTCGCTACCATCCCAACCCGGGGTGCAAGCGGAGGCAGTTCTTCACTGATCTCCGACACCTCATCCCCGCAGATATATAGGTTATCCGACTTCCGGAGATGGATTAAGTCACTCTTCCCCCATCCTGCCATTCCCAGTCCAACGACAAGGGGTTTCTCAGGAAAGTGTGTCAGTATGGTCTCAATCAGCATCTCCTTCTGATCGGCCAGATCAAAAGCCTCCACCACGATATCACAGAAAGCAAATATAGTTGGAATCGTTTCGGGAGTCAACTTAACCTCCAAAGCCTCCACGGCAATCGTGGGGTCAATCCGGCGGATATTCTCTTTCAGGGCTATCGTCTTCGTTTGTCCAACCTGATCAAGGAAGAAATACTGGCGGTTCAGGTTGCTCACGGTCACCCTATCAAAATCGACAATAATCAATTTCCCTATACCGACCCGGGCCAACGCAACGGCACAGTTCGAACCCAGTCCGCCACATCCGGCGATGCCGACAGTGGTGGTTGACAGGCGTTTTTTAATCTGGTCGAAGGTCATAAGTCAGTTATGCAGTTGGCAGTTGGCATTACTCATTCAGGCTTCTCGTTTCACAAAAATATAAAAATCCGGGATGCGCTCCCGATATGCCTGAAAAAACATATCGAACTTTTTGATATTCTACTTTTTACCCGTTCTTTTTTCCTAATTTTGCCTTTAGAAAATCAATTAAAGATCCCTCATATGAATTTCGACGAATTCAAGAAAACACACAAGCTACTCAAACAGTACAAATACTCTTGGGCGCCAATTGATAAGGGCTATAACAACCGAACCGTCTATATCAATGTTGGTGATCTCAAGGTCAAAGAGAAACCGGTCAGCCAGGAGATGAAAGATAAGTTTGTCGGAGGTAAAGGATTCGATCTTCGCTTGCTGTGGGATGCCACAAAACCTGACACCAAATGGAACGATCCCGAAAATGAGATCGTGATCTCAGGAGGTCCTTGTTGCGGGATTACTCAGTACTCTGGCTCCGGAAAAGCCATCTGCTGTGCTATCAGTCCGCAGACCGACATTGTCGTTGATTCCAATGTGGGAGGGTTCTTTGGACCATTTCTGAAGTTTTGTGGATTTGATGCTCTGGAGTTACAAGGAAAATCTGATGAGGAGATCCTGATAATCTTCGATGAAGAGCGTGAGGTGATTGAATTTTACGAAGCAGGCGATCTTCCTTCCGATAGCCATGTGTTGGCTGAAGAGCTTCACGGGATGCTCTCCGATCCCGAAAACGAAAAAGATAAATACAACGTATCGGTGGTCTCTTCCGGAACTGCAGCCGAACACTCCCTGATCGGGATGCTGAACTTCAGCTTCTACGATATCAAACGAAAAAAGGTGCGGCTGAAACAAGCCGGCCGGGGCGGAATCGGGACTGTGTTGCGCGACAAGAAGATCAAAGCCATTGCCGCCCACGTGAAACAAATCGGGGGAAACAGGAATAACGTGGTCGACATGGAACCGATCAAAGAGCGCGGGCGTACATTCAATAAGGAGATGCGTGAACTGGATGACAAGCAGTGCGAGATGAAGAAAAAAGGGACTGCCCACCTCACCAACATCATGAACGACTACGACCTGCTACCGGTTCATAACTTCAAGTTTGGGAGTCACCCCGATGCCGACAAAATCCATGGCGATGTGTGGATGTCCTACTTCACACAGAATATCCCCGACGGCTGTTGGGTGGGATGCAACATGGCGTGCGCCAAAGGAGTCGACAACTACCTGCTCCGCAGCGGCCCCTATGCCGGTGACCGGGTCATCGTGGATGGCCCCGAATATGAAACAACCTCTTCACTGGGTTCAATCGCCGGGATATTCAATCCCGATTTCACCATCGAAGCGAATTTTTATTGCGACACTTACGGAATTTGTACCATCACCTGGGGAACGATCCTGGGATTTATCATGGAATGTTTTGAAAACGGCATCCTGAATGAGAAACGCACTGGTGGACTGAAACTCAACTTCGGCAATGCTGATACGGCCATGGAACTGCTTCACATGGTCTCCAGGGGAGAAGGGTTTGGCCTGATTGCCGGACAAGGTGTTCGGAAGATGAAAAAGATCTTTGCCAAAAACGGGTGGGGAGATCCTGGTTTTATGCAGGATATCGGCATGGAGAACAAAGGGCTGGAGTATTCCCAGTATGTATCCAAAGAGTCACTCGCCCAGCAGGGTGGCTATGCAATGACCAACAAAGGACCCCAACACGATGAGGCCTGGTTGATCTTTATGGATATGGTCAATAACCAGATCCCTACGTTTGAGAAGAAAGCTGAGGCGCTCCATTACTTCCCGATGTTCCGTACCTGGTTCGGACTGGCAGGATTCTGCAAACTCCCATGGAATGATGTGGAACCTGAAAACAACGCCCAAACCGACGAGCCGGCAAAAGTCCCCGAACATGTTGATAACTATGTAACCATCTTCAATGCCGTAACGGGATTGAATGTCGACAAACAAGAACTCGTCAGACAATCGGAACGGGTCTATAACTTCCAACGAATCTTCAGTATCCGTCGCGGATACGGTCTTCGGAAACATGATGCCCAGCCCTACCGCGCAGCCGGACCAGTAACCGTGGAAGAATATGAATCGCGGGCCGAACGGTACGACAAACAGCTGAAAGAGATCCTCCATTTCGATCCTGAAGGAAAATCGACGGAAGAGAAGATGGCCATACTACGCACGTACCGTGAAGATCAGTACGAAAAATTGCTGGATGCTGTCTACGAACGCCGGGGCTGGACCAAAAACGGAGTCCCGAAGATCGAACACCTGAAAAACCTGGGCATGGACCTGCCGGAGTTGATTGAGGTAATCGCTCCGCTGCAATAAGAAGGCGTGAGGGGATGAGAGTGTGAGAGTATGAGAGTTTGAGAGTATGAACGTTTGAGAGTATCAGGGTGTTTACCATTTTACATTTCACACCATACGTCTCACGTAATTCGTAATTCGTAATTCGTAATTGAATCAATGGCATTTATCTGCTTTCATGAAGGGGTAGGTAAACTCGGTAGCAGGTATCAATGTTTCCTTGATCGTTCGCGGGTTGGTCCAGCGTAGCAGGTTCAGGTAGCTCCCTGATTTGTCGTTTGTCCCTGACCCTCTGGCTCCTCCGAAAGGTTGCTGCCCCACGACGGCTCCCGAAGGTTTGTCGTTGAAGTAAAAGTTCCCAGCCGCATACCGGAGAATCCGGCAAGCCTGGTTCAACGCCTTGCGGTCCCTGGAAAACACAGATCCTGTTAATGCATAGGGGGATGTCTGATCACAAATGCGCAGCGTCTCTTCAAAATCGTTGTCTCTGTATACATAGACAGTCAGCACCGGCCCGAAGATCTCCTCTTCCATCGTCTTAAAATGTGGATTTGTGGTCAGAATTATCGTAGGTTGAATGAAGTAGCCTTCCGATTTGTCACCGGTTCCGCCAAAGATTACCCTGGCATCCGGCGATTTTTTTGCATAGTCGATATACCCCATGATGCTGTCGAAGGCTTTCTCATCGATCACGGCATTCATGAAGTGATGGAATTCCCGTACGCTTCCCACCGTTATCCGGGAGATCATCTCTCCAACACGCTCATGGATTTCCGACCAGAGCGATTCAGGAATATAGGTCCTGGAGGCGGCTGAACATTTTTGTCCCTGGTACTCAAAGGCGCCCCGAACCATGGCAACGGCCACCTCTTGCGGATCGGCCGAAGGGTGTACGAAGATGAAGTCCTTCCCGCCAGTTTCGCCAACGATGCGCGGATAAGACCTAAAGTTGGAGATATTGGCTGATGTCTGTTGCCAAATCTGATTGAATGTAGAGGTGGAGCCTGTGAAATGGATACCTGTCAGGTCGAAGTGGCTTAACACCTGTTTTCCGATGACACTGCCCGGGCCCGGGATGAAGTTGATGACCCCATCAGGCAATCCGGCTTCACGGAATACCTTCATCAGAAAATAGTTTGATAAAAGAGAGGTGGTAGCCGGTTTCCAAACCACTGTATTTCCCATCACAACGGGAGCCATGTTAAGGTTTGAGGCAATCGCAGTGAAATTAAATGGCGTCACGGTGAAAACGAACCCCTCCAGGGGACGGTACTCAAAGCGGTTGATGATGCCCGGCGACGAGTGAGGCTGGTCCGCATAAATCTCCGAAGTAAACCAGGCATTAAACCGTAAAAAGTCAATCGTCTCGCAAGCTGCATCAATCTCGGCCTGGTAGACACTCTTGCCCTGACCCAGCATCGTGGCGGCATTAATCAATGGGCGGTAGGTAGTCGCAAGCAATTCAGCTGCCTTCAGGCTGATAGATACCCGCTCTACCCAGGAGATACTCTCCCACTCTGTATGCGCCCGCTTTGCCTCTTCGATGGCCATCTTCACTTCGGCTTCTCCGGCCATGTGATAAGTTGCCAAAACATGCTCATGGTTATGCGGCATGACAACCTTTCCCATCTTGCCGGTTCTGACTTCCTTCCCGCCAATGATCAGCGGGATCTCTACCAGGTTATCACTCAGTTTATCGAGCTCTGCGCTCAATAATTTTCGCTCCCCTGACCCGGGAGAATAATTCAACGTACGCTCATTTACAGGACGTTCAAAAAATATGGCTGCATTGTTCATGTTTGATTTTTTTACAAAAGTATCGTTTATTTCGTTATGTCGTTCGATGCATATCGCTTTATTCATTTTTCAAGAGCTCCGATAAGGACACCAATGAAAAGCAGGATAAGCAGTCCGGTCTCTTTTTTATTCGTAAAATTTTATGCAAAGATAAGAATTTATTTATATTTATTCTAAATAATGGACATGCATAAAATGACCTATCGTTAAATCTCGTAACTTTGTCTCAAATTCAATGTTATGGAAACTAAATTTGAATCGAAGCTGGACAACATTCGGTTACACTATAAAATGTGGATGGAAGATCTTGCTGGAGCTGGCATTCTGGGTGACGGAAAATGGCAGATGCTGAAGTTGATTGAAGAGAAGGGCTCCATGAAAGCTGCCTGTGATGAACTGGGTTACACCTATCGCCGGACCTGGGGAAATTTAAAAAAGATTGAAGGATTTTTTGGATTTCCATTGCTTGAAAAACACCGGGGAGGTGCTGACGGAGGCAACACCCAGCTCACACCTGAGGGAAAGCGGCTGGTAGCTGCATTTGACCAGTTCCATTCCAGGGTAGACCAGATTATCAATGAGGGATTTGCCGCTTTTCTTGAAGAACTACGTGGTTAAAAAATGAGATTATGATTTCGTTTAACGAGGCCCTTGATCGTTTACTTGAGACTGCGAAGCCATTGGGAACCGAACGGACTCCTCTGGCAACATCTCCCGGACGCGTTCTGGCTGAAGATATCCATTCCGATATCGATATGCCCCCCTTCAATAAATCCGCCGTCGATGGGTATGCCTGCCGCCGTGCGGATTTACCCGCCCCGTCCCTACGGGTTTTGGAAACCATCGCCGCCGGCACGCTGCCCCACCACCCCATCGGCCCGGGCCAATGTGCCAAAATTATGACAGGCGCCATCGTTCCTGAAGGTGCTGATACAGTCATCATGGTAGAAGATACAACGGAGCTGCCCGATGGAAAAATCCGGTTTATAAATGAATTCACTTCACCCAACATCTGCTGCAAGGGGGAAGATATTCGGAAAGAAGAGCTGGTTCTTTCAAAAGGGAGCATAATTTTGCCACCCGCAATCGCTGTTATGGCTTCGGTTGGGGCAGTCACACCAACGGTTTTCAAGCAACCCACAGTAGCAGTAATCTCCACTGGGGACGAGCTGGTAGACCCAAAAGATTATCCCGGCCTCGCAATGATCAGGAACTCTAACTCCTCACAACTGATCGCCCAAGTTGAGAGGATACACTTGAAGGCAGTAGACCTGGGTATCTCCGGAGATTCAAAAGAGGCGCTTCTCAGGAAGATTAAAGAGGGATTGACAGCTGCGGATATTCTCATCCTGTCGGGAGGAGTCTCCATGGGTGATTATGACTATGTGCCTGCTATCATGAAACAGCTTGGCATCGACATCCGTTTCAAAAGCGTCGCCATTCAACCCGGGCGCCCAACGGTATTTGGCACCAAAGGGTCTGGTTTTATCTTTGGCCTGCCAGGCAACCCGGTCTCCTCCTTCGTGGTGTTTGAAGTCCTGGTGAAACCATTTCTATTTAAACTGATGGGGCACAGCTTCTCCCCTCCCCTGGTGCGGCTTCCTTTAGGATCACCCATAAACCGGAGAAATTCAGCCCGAAAATCTATCCTGCCTGTTTTCATCCGTGATGGTGAAATTTTTCCAGTGGATTACCACGGGTCGGCACACATCCACTCTTACATTAACGCCCAGGGGATGATTTCGATCGAAATCGGGATCACAGAACTAAAACAAGGAGAGCTCCAGGATGTACGACTGCTATAACCGGAAGATCAACTACTTGCGGATCAGTATCACCGATCGCTGCAATCTCCGCTGCCTTTACTGTATGCCGGAAGAGGGTATCCCCCTGATCAATCATGAGCTGATCCTGCACTATGAAGAGATCACAGAGGTTGTAAGGGAAGCGGTTTCTATTGGGATTGACAAGGTGAGAATAACAGGCGGTGAGCCGCTTGTGAGGAAAGGGGTTGAGAACCTGATTGCCATGGTTGCACTGATCCCCGGCATCACCGACTTCGGTTTAACCACAAACGGTATTTTGCTGGAGGAATTTGCGCCTATCCTGAAAAAGGCCGGCCTGCACCGCGTAAATGTCAGCCTCGATGCTATCAACCCCTCCCGCTACAGGGAGCTCACACGCGGTGGCGACGTGGAGGAGGTTCTTCGCGGAATTGAGGCGGCGAAGCAGGCCGGCCTCACACCGGTTAAGATCAACTGTGTGGTGCAGCGCTCCTCCGAAGAGAAGGATGCCCGGGAAGTGAAGGAATACTGCCGTATCAACAACCTCGAGATCAGGTTTATTCACCAGATGAGCCTTGAACATGGTTGTTTCACCACCGTGGAGGGAGGAGATGGAGGTGATTGCTCTCGTTGCAGCCGCCTGCGGTTGACTGCCGCCGGAAAGGTCAAACCGTGCCTTTTTAACGATATTGAGTTTGATATCCATGAACTTGGCATCCGGGAAGCTCTGCTTCAAGCCATCAACCAAAAACCGGAAAAGGGCTCCGTGAATACGCTGAACTCGTTCCAGAATATTGGAGGATAAAAGTGAATTAGGAAGGCTTTAGCCACAAACTTCTGGGCTGAAACCCTCAAAAAATATGAATTGACAAGCAATCACCAACACAAATGAAAATAAAAAATCCTGTGAGTAAACCTGAAACCCTCTCCCATACCGACTCTTCCGGCAAAGCGAACATGGTCGATGTGAGTAATAAAACTACTCAAATCAGAACAGCAGTCGCCTGTGGGAATATCTCCCTTTCAGAAGAAACGATATGCCTCATCCGGGAGAACCAGATGAAAAAGGGTGATGTGCTGACCGTTGCCGAGATTGCAGGCATCCAGGGGGGTAAGAAAACCAGCGAACTCATCCCGCTTTGCCATCCCCTGCAGATCACAAAGTTAGATGTCAGAGCCGAATTGGGTAATACCGGCGTAACGGTAACAGCTACTGCCCGGTGTATCGGCCCGACCGGCATCGAGATGGAAGCGCTGACGGCCGTGTCGGTTGCGCTTCTGACCATCTACGACATGTGTAAAGCAGTGGATAAATCAATGGTGATCGGTGAAATCAGGTTAATTGAAAAAACAAAAGTGACCCCAGCCAACCATGAGTAAAATCAACATCCTATCTGTCAATATCTCAGCGAAGAAAGGCACAATCAAACACCCTGTACCCGCTATCACACTTACCGAAAACGGTGTGGAAGGCGATGCACACAGCGGCCCCTGGAACCGACAGGTCAGTTTGCTGGGTATGGAGAGCATTAGGAGATTCGAGCAGGAGGCAAACCGTAAAATTAATTTCGGTGAGTTTGCCGAGAACATTACCACCGAAGGGCTTGAGCTCTGGAAATGTCAGCCCCTCGACCGGTTTACCGGCGAAGAGGTTGAACTCGAAGTCACGCAGATCGGTAAAGAGTGCCATGGCGCCTCCTGCGCCATTTTCAAAGAGGTTGGGAACTGCGTGATGCCGAAAGAGGGAATCTTCGCAAGAGTAATCGGCAGTTCGCAGTTGGCAGTTGGCAAAATGTCAGATGCCAGATCCCAGATGCCGGATACAAGATCCCGGATCTGGCATCCTGCATCATTAAGTACTGGCATGAGCCTTCTTTATCTTCCAAAGATTTTTTCCGTCCGTATCATCACCCTCTCCGACCGGGCCTTTCATGGAGAGTACGAAGATAGATCCGGCCCGCGGATCCAGGAACTTCTCACGTCTCACGTCTCGCGTCTCACCTCTCACGTAACTTTATTGCCCGACGATCCCAATCAACTCCTGAATACATTAAAAAAAGCCATCGATGCCGGCACAGATTTCATCTTCACCACGGGAGGTACAGGCATTGGTCCGCGCGATTTCACCCCCGAAGTGGTGAAATCATTGCTTGAAAAGGAGATTCCAGGCATCATGGAGATGATACGGACGAAATACGGAGCCGAAAAACAGCAGGCGCTTCTTAGCAGAAGCGTGGCTGGTGTAGCAGGAAACACACTGATATTCACACTTCCGGGAAGCGTTAAAGCGGTGAACGAATACATGCAGGAGATCATGAAGTCGCTTATGCATATGGTATATATGTTGCATGGGTTGGACACGCATTAGAAGCAATATGGCATCGAAATACACTTTTTTATCGAAATTTTTACTAATCGTATCAATTTCTTGAAGATTCTTCATAGTTTTGGCTGCTGAGAGCATCCTTTTTAAATACTGTTCTATCTCGTCTTGTTTATCCATGTGAAATGATCCCGGATGAAACGTATCTTGCGCTACCTATTCCCCATTTTTTTCTTCCTCATTCCAGTTACATTGTTATCCCAGGATGCGTTGAACGTTCTGGACCGTGTTTATGGTCTGGATCAAACACTCTGCAATGGGAAAAAATATACCTACTTAATTCTCTATAGTACCAAGGGACATCAATATCTCCTTTCCCCGGAATACATCGATGGCAGCGTAACCATCAAGGAAACATGCTACCAGGACATCACCCTGAATTATGATATATTCAACCAGGAACTATTGCTCAGGTATGAAGATGAAAAGGGGATCCTGAAGACCATCGAAGTGTCAAAGGCATGGCTTACAAATTTCAGCCTTGGAAACATGAATTTTGAATTCCTCAACCTGGAACAGGAACCGCGATTCTACCAGGTGCTTGGGAAGGGTCCGTTAAGAATACTTTACTATTGGCAAAAATATTTGAGTCTCGATGGCACCATCGGATCTTCTGGATATTTGTTTACCCTTGCCGACAGGGATTCTTTTGTCTTAATGGATGGGCAACTCAAACGTTTCAAGACGAAACGAAGCCTGATCCGGCTTTTTGAGCCGGAGCATCGGCCGAAGATAAAAAGTTACATGCGCAAAAATAAAATCAACATGAAAAGAGCCTCCGATGAGGCGATGGCGGAAATGATCACGTTTATTGGCAACATCAAGTAATATGATCAAATTTCTGCTGTTCATACACCTGCTATTCATTGGATATCCCAGCCAGGATAAAGGCCCAGACACCTTGGTTTCCTGTCACTTCAATGCATTGCCTTTCACAGAATTCAGTGATTTTATTTACCGTGAAGCCGGGGTGAGGATCTATTTTGATGAATCCTGGGTAGCGGGATTAAAGGTAACCCTCGATGCAGATGATATCACCGTATTTGCTGCGACAAAACTAGCTCTGAATGGCACAACTCTCAAGGTGTCAGTCTGGAATGATGCCCTTGTCATACTCCCTGGCGAACTGCTTCCTGAGACGTTACCCCGTTTTGAGAACCAGCAATTGCCATCCGACAGCTCCGGTCAGGGTAATGGGGGACTTACCCAGAGTGAAGAACGCTATATTACAGGCAGAAAGGCAGATGTCATGCAAACCCTGCAGGTAGGGAAAAAAGGAGCTACCGGAAGAAATTCATGGGTAAACATCCGCGGCCGGATCACCGAACAACAGACCGGAGAGGCAATCATTGGCGCTACAATGTTTCTGGAGGAAACCAAAACAGGTACGGCCACCGACCTTAACGGAGTTTTGAGTATGGTAGTGAAACCCGGTATCTATACTGCCGTTTTTGCTTACATGGGGCTGGAGACATCGAAATATTTCCTCGAAGTTCTTTCCGACGGGGAGTTCAACATCGAGATGAAGAAATCGGCCATACAGATGAAGGAGGTGGTGGTCTTTGGCGATCGGCAGATGAACATCCGGTTCAAGGACCCCGGGCTGGAAAAGATCTCTGCAAAGGCGATCAAGGAGATTCCTATGATGATGGGCGAACGCGATATCCTGAAAGTATCGGAGATGTTACCGGGTATCGTAACAGTAGGTGAAGGTTCGGCCGGATTGAATGTGCGTGGTGGAAACTACGATCAAAATGCGTTCTATCTCAATAAGATACCGATCTACAATACCTCTCACCTCTTTGGCTTTTTTCCGGCCATCAATGCCGATATCGTAAAAGATTTCTCCATTTACAAAGGGTATATTCCAGCCTTGTACGGTGGGCAACTAAGCTCGGTATTCAACATCATTGGCAGGCAGGGGAACCGCAAACGCTTCACTGCCCGCGGGAGTGTTAGCCCGGTAGCCGCTAATGTTTCAGTGGAAGGGCCGATCAAAAAAGAGAAAGGTTCTTTCCTGCTCAGTGGCCGCTATCTATATTCCGACTGGGTCCTCAATATGATCGACGACCCGGTGATCCGCACCAGCAAAGCAGGCTTTAACGACCTCTCTGCCTCTCTGAACTACGATTTTAAAAAAAGTAAGTTATCCCTCTTTGTTTACCATAGCCAGGATAACTTCAAGCTTTCTGATATCAATTCATACAAGTATTCCACAAACGGCGCTTCGATTAATTTAAGCCACTATTTTAGCAGGTCCATACGCGCTGACTTTTCGTTGTCAGGATCTCAATATACCTTCAGCACGGTTGACCAGCAGGAACCGACATTAGCTTATCAGCACGCATATACGATTGGAGATTACAGATTTAATGCCGACTTTACGCACGATCTCTTTGCCAAAAACACCCTTCAGTACGGTGCAGGAATTAGCTTTCTCCGACTCAACAGGGGAACTGTTGTTCCCTTTGGTGAACAGTCACTGAGAATACCTGTTGGACTTGGCTACGATCAGGGAATCGAAAGTGCACTCTATATCTCTGATTCTTACGATATTCTTCCCTGGATGAACATCTCGGCCGGACTCAGGCTTACACTCTTTAATCCACTCGGACCCAAAACGGTTTACACCTATTATCCCGGAGCGCCCAAAGACCAGCGGTACATTGAAGACACCCTGCAATTTGGCGACGGAGAGGCAATCAAATGGTACTTCGAGCCGGATATTCGTGCTGTTGTGAACATGCGTACAGATGCAAACGGAACCGTGAAGGTTGCCTTCAACCAGATGCATCAGAACCTTTTCGTATTGAACAACACCATCGCCCTTTCGCCGAATTCTCAGTGGAAACTGGCCGACTACCATATTCCTCCGGCCAGGAGCCGCCAGGTTTCTGCCGGGGTGTTCCGCACCTTCCCAAAGCTGGGATGGGAAGCTTCGCTCGAATTCTATTATAAGCGAACGATCAATTACCCTGAATTCATCGATGGGGCCGATTTTCTCGGCAACCCGCTTGTGGAAACTGCTCTTCTGCCTGGCAACCAGAATGCATATGGCATTGAATTCCTGCTCCGCCGTAGCGGTCGGAGACTGGAAGGATGGCTGGCCTATACCTTTTCGCGCTCCATTGTGAAAGTAGAGGGTGACCAGCCCTGGGAACGCATCAATAATGGACTTTCCTACCCGGCGAATTACGACATCCCGCATGTGCTGAATACAGTGATCAATTACCATTTCAGCCGCAGAGTCACTGCCTCTGGAGTTATTACTTACCAAAGCGGAAGACCGGTGACCTACCCTGTTTCTGTCTACTATATCAATGGGATCCCTTTTGTGGATTATTCAGACCGAAACGAATACCGCATCCCCGACTATTTCAGAGTCGACCTCTCCCTCACAATCGAAGCGAATCTCGTTAGAAACAAATTTCTTCATTATGCAGTGATATTCAGCGTCTATAATGTGACCGGACGGGATAACCCATATTCAGTTTATTTCACACTGGAAAATGGAAAGATAAAAAGTTACCAGTATTCAGTCATTGGTGTCCCCGTGCCTATGGTTACTTTACTGTTTAAATTAGGGAATTATGCATCAGATTAAAAATATCCTGGCCATCCTGAGCATGATCCTGCTTTTCGCCTGCATCAAGCCCTTTGATCCGTCAATTGACAGCAATGCGGCGAATACATATGTCGTATCAGGGCGGGTTTCCAATACGGAAGGCTGGCAGGAAGTTGAAGTTTCTCTCTCTTCCCCAATTGAATCTCCTCTATATATCCCTGTTCCGGGCTGCCAAGTGACAATCCTGGATGATAAGGGCCATGTCTTTTCACTGGAAGAATCCGAGCCGGGAAACTATCGGGTATGGATGGATCAGCAATACCTTATACCCGGCACCTCTTACCAGGTGAGGGTTGCAACACCAGGCGGTGAAGAGCTGGAGTCGGGATTCGACAGGATGGCAGCTGGCCCCCAGGTGGATTCTGTCTACTACCATATTAATGATGTCCCTACGCCTAATCCCCAAGTAAACCTTAAGGTCATGCAATTTTACGTGGACCTGAATGCAAAAGGGGACTACAGTCAATATTACAAATGGGAGATTGTAGAAACCTGGGAGTATGAAGCAGCCCATCCTCTGGAATATTATTATGATGGCACCCATCATGTAGTCGACCCCCCGGATTATTCCAAAAAGGTTTGCTGGATTACAGGGCTTGTTAAAAATGTCTTTACCGTCTCCACGAAAAGCCTTTCCCAGAACATCTACAATCAGTACCCGTTACAAACTGTTGATGGACACACCTCCCGTCTGGGGATCCTCTACAGCACGTTGGTCCGCCAGCTAGCCTTGAGTGAGGGAGCATACAATTACTGGGACCAGCTGCGCATCAACAGCAACGAACAGGGTGGTCTTTATGAGAAACAACCCTTTGCAATCAAAGGCAACTTATTGAATGTCAGCAACCCCGAAAATGATGTTCTGGGGTATTTTTATGCTGCATCGGAGTCGACCAAACGATATTTTTACCACGATGTTGAAGGAATTGTCCTGGATTACAGCGATCAATGCTATGAATCAGTACTTGGGAAATTTGGCTGGAGAGAGTATTTCCCGCGGGAATATCCTATTTATTACTTTTATAATGAAGCTGGGATGTTGAGAATATTGAACTGTTATTGTATCGACTGTCGTCTTCAGGGTGGTACAATTGTAAAACCCGATTTTTGGCCAAATTAGCATGAAAAAAACGTATAAACCATATTATCTTGTGTTGTTTGTGTTGATATCGGTTTGCTCAGGACTGAAATCGCAAAATCCTTTTGTTGATGCGGCAGGGGAACGAATTGAGGTTTGTACCGACAGGTCAACATATATTTCCGGGGAGAAGGTGCTTTTTTCCGCGGTTATTTTTAATCATACAGATCACTTCACCGAACCGTTCAGCCGAGTCTTTTACTGTGAACTGATTACGCCCGACGGGAACAGGATTGCCGGCGGGAAATATCTTTTGCAGAATTTTACCGGACAGGGATCCCTTACAATTCCGGAAGAGACCATCTCAGGTATCTATTTCCTGAAGTTTTATACCCGCTTCATGAGAAATATCAGTACCGATGAATATACCTATATCATCCTGAAGATCATCAATCCGTTTAAGACAGAAGTACTTTCAGGGAGTGATGTGTTGGATACAACAAATCTGGCATGGAATCCCATGGAAGTGCAAACGGATGACAAGTCTCTCAATATCTTATCCGGTAAAAAGAGTTTCTCCCCCCGGGAGGAGATTCGTTTAGACATACGTGTGAATATCGAAAAAGGATTACCTGCCGCTCTTTGCCTTTCCGTAATCCCTGAATTTACTTACAACGAGCTGTTCTTCCCTTTTAAGAGTACCCCGGATCAGGCTAAAAACGGGTTGTATTTTCCTGAGACGCGTGGGATTTCGATGTCGGGCCAGTTAATTGGAAAGGAATCCGGCAAACCGGTTCCAAATGCCAACGTATATCTTTCCATTATTGGCGACAAGGATATTCTGGTAATCAACACTGATTCAACCGGAAGGTTCTTTTTCGCCTTACCTGATTATCATGGAAGTAAGGATATCTTTCTTTGTGCCGAAGACCTACCTGACATCACACCTGAAATACTCATCGACAATGATTTCTGTACCAAGCCTGTGCATCTTCCTTCGCCCCTGTTCACACTGAATGAGGAAGAGATGAAAGCCGCATATAAGCTGGCTGTTAATTCCAGGATTACCTCTCTATTCAGGGAGGATGCCATGGCTGGAGACTCTCTGGGAGAAGAAATTAATGCCTCGTTCTATGGAAAGCCTTCGGAAGTGCTTATCATGGAAAAATACATTGATCTGCCCACCCTCGAGGAATATTTCACAGAACTAACGGTGATGGTGAAGGTAAAAAAGTCCCAGGGCAGAAAACAATTCAGGTTCTTCACCTCTCAGGCTGAGATGTCAATGTTTGATCCACTTGTACTTGTCGACTGGGTTGCCGTAGATGATATTGAAAAAATTCTGACGATGTCGCCCTTAGACATCGATCGGATTGAACTCGTGAACGCCCCTTATATCAAAGGAAACATCACCTATGGTGGGATCATCAGTATTGTGTCGAAGAAAAACGACTTTGCCGGCATCGACTTGCCGACTTCAGGAACCTTTGTCAATTATAGATTTCTGGAAGCATGCACTAAAATCCGTCCGCCGGATTCATTACCTGTCAATATTCCTGATTCCCGCAACACCGTTTACTGGAACCCATCTGTTCAGACAAACGATGCTGGCGCTGCCTCTATTTCATTCCCTGCCCCTGACACACCAGGAAACTATCTGATCCTGCTCAGGAGAATAACCCCGGCCGGCGAAGTGCTGGTAGTAAAAAAGGTGATTGAAGTAATGGGCCACTAGTAGGCAGTGGGCAGTGGGCAGTGGGCAGTGGGCAGTGGGTAATTCTTAATTGGCTATATGCTCTCTTCCGCCAACAATTTCGGCTCCCATCCACCTGTGAGGTTGCCTGAGTTACTCTCCAGATTGTACTGATAGAGGCTCACTACATCGATCGCTGAACCACTCCACTCACCAGGTGTAATAATCAGGTAGGTCCGCACATCATAGCTGCTCTGGCTTTTATCAACCCATGAGCCTGAATTGGCATAGATGCCCGAATAAACCAGCCCCTTGAAATAAGCCTCGAGCAACGGTTCGTGCGTATGCCCGAAGCCAACAATCTTAAATGTCTTAGGAGCGAACATGGGGTTCAAATACTCCATTTTCGCGGCAGTGAAGAGATCGCTATGACCGTTCCAGATTGCATGGAAACAACAAGCCATGGGGTATGGTACCAGGTTGTTGATCTGGGTTTGATACCAATAATCTTCAATCGTTGCTGCATACATCTCCTTGATTCCATAAAAAGAGAATGGCCCCGGAAAATGATCAATCCCTCCCATCAGGATATTTTCAGCATGCTCATCCGGCATTGTCATGCCAAGATTGAAAATCGTATAATAATAGGCGATATCCCATGCTGCAATGAATTCAAATGATCCGGTGGCCTCCTCGCTGGTTTTGAGAATCCCGGGATGCTCCATCGTGCCTTGTGCATAAAGCCTTGAGATGAAATAGCCGGGTGGCAGCATGTGTCCGGAATCGACCAGCGGTTGCGGACAGTTGAAGAAGTCGTAACGATGACCGTGTTCCAAAACTATTTCAGGCACCGGGCAATATCTGCCCAGGCCAGCAGTATCACCTTTCCAGATGATCCCGGGAATGATCTCCTGGAGGATATCGTTAGTCAGCAGCATGTCGTGATTCCCGGGAACATAAATAAGGTCAATCTCCTGAATGAGTGCGATATCCTGAAGTTTAGCAACAATCAGCTGATTCACCGGATTACTGGCAACTGCATGGAAATACTCCTTCGAATTGGAGATTCCGGCCAGGGGATCAAATGGAGAGATGGTATAGGGGACAATCCACTCGTCGAACAGGTCTCCCAGGATCACCACCTGCCTGATCTGGTTCCCCGTGTAGATAAAGTCCAATAAATTCAACAGCGCCGTATTATTCTTTCCGAACCAGCAATATTTCAGATCATTGGCTTTCGCCAGTCCCATGTGAATATCACTGATAACTGCCACGGAAATCCGCTTTGTCGTATCTCCGTTCGGGCCTGTTCCCTCCAAATCCGGATGCTTGCTAATCGTTCTCAATTCAATCCGCTTATCGGCAGGAAAATGCATACCGTCATCTGACCTCACAGCATTTCTGATAGTAAGGAAATACTGCCACCCATTCCGTAGCTCAAAATCAGGATGGAACAGGACCATCACCTTTCGGCCCGAAACCTGCAAGTCGATAAATCCATCCAGAGATCCACTTTTATCAGAAAAAAGGATATTTCCGGCGACAGTTTCGTAATCAAGAGCTTCACTGAATTCCATCTCAATCGAGCGGTCGGAATAAGAGATCGAATAATAGAGATCATGTTTGAGCGTTAACCGGGGAAATGTGATGGTAAAAGTCTGAGGTTCATAGATTTGTTCCCGCTTTTTGCAAGAGATCTGGATCATAAGCGATCCATAACACAGAAAAAGAAAGATTGAAAGAGGTAATTTGTTCATTTTCATAGCAATCTGTGGTGAATTATTCAACACTAAATTACTCTTTTTTGGTTTTGCGATGTATCTTTATGAAAGATTTTTCTTAATCCTCCGCGATCGGGAAATTCTTATAAAAAATAAGACAAACCACTTTCTGATCCTCATCCTGCCTGGTATAGTCGCCTGCAGTGAAAAGGAGGAGGCTCCAGTTACTCCCCTTGAGCGATGTTCACTATGTCGTTGCCGGTGAGGTGAGAATGTGAGAAGAAACGCTACGCTTAGGATCAACGTTAACGAAGGTAATTCTATAATTTCCTGCCACCGTAATTCGCCGGGTCACCCTTATAACCCAATGCTTTCCAATTCAGTCTGTTTGCCCCAGGGCCATGACAATCCTCACACTTCAATGCATTCTCTTTGGGTGCCACCATATGGTTGATCGGCCAGAACATCCTGGTTTCTATAAATCCAAATGAGCCGGAATAATCCAGATCCACTTCTTTCATTCCCAATTGTGAAGCAGCGTTCCAATCGTAAGTTTTCCAATAACCACCCTCTCCAAACAACTTTGGTATTATCATGTACCGGTTCTCTGTATCGTAAATCTGCCTCCCCTCCATGACCTTAAAAGGATAGATTTTTGCTTTGGAATCATTCAGATTGCCATTCAGCCGATTTAACAAGACAACGTCCGATGTATCGTCGAGTTTATCCCCTGGAAGATAGTATGCAGCAGAGCCTGAATACCACTGATAATCAGGAATGACATTCGATGCCCATTTGAAGTCGCCTTTCATTTTTGAATAGGTCTCCAATCCGTCAGCTCCTTTTTCATTTTCCTTCATTCCCGCCGTGGACCAATCCCAATAAATTTTCGTTGGCATCTTCCGGGCAAATGCAGGAATATGACAGGTTTCACAGGCAACATGATCAAGATGCGCTGTGATCTTCGCGTTCTTATGAATAGGTTTCTGATCATTATCATGACAATCGGCACAGGAAATATGATTTACCCCTTCCGCCATCGAACCATGGCTTGCCCCTGATATCTTGTGACTCACCGTGGTATGGCAGGCAGTACATTCAAATCCCAATCCGCCCATGTGAACATCCAGATTTTTATCCGCAGAAAGCAGTGAACTGTCCATATCGCCATGTTTGATGCCGGTACCACCGCCTCCATTGAAGTGACAGGCTCCGCAATTTGTTTTTGTTGTAGGCCCAACACTTTTTGCTGATGCCAGGAGATCGGTTCCTGCAGCGGGCATTCCGGCACCCGTTGGCGTTTTTTTATACTTGCCGGTCTGCTCATGACAAACCAGGCAATCAATATTTTCGGTATTCGAAAAATCGAATGACCCGTCTTTCCATCCGTATCCGGGATGACAACTGGTACACCGTGCGTAATTGGAAGGGAAAGCGATACAATAGTTATTGATCAGATTGATTTTCCCAATTTTCATCAGGCCATGGCCAGGAACATCAAAGGCGTCGCCCGACCAGTTCCAATGCCGGGTATGGATAAAGTCATCCGCCACATCTTCATGGCATTCCAAACACCGTTTCGTCACATCCTGAGGCCGTTCAAAAGGTCCTTGAATAATGTCACTGTGGGATTTACCACCCCCTCCCACGAAAGTCATACCCATGGCTACCAAAGCAACCAGAGGAATAATCCAGGTCCGAATTGTTTTAATCATTTGATATTTAATTTGTTAAATGTGTATTTACATAAAAGTTACATGTTAAAAACAAGTATACAACATTATTTTGAGTTAACCAATAAAATCTCAGAAAATTTCATCAAGCTGGAGATGGAGAGGGCCTGGAAATAAAGCAGCAGGAGAATGTCTTCAATAAAATGGCCAAAGCAAAGAAAGACTGGATGGATTTTATTGATATCAGCTTTTTAAACAAAGGATTTAAAGAATCCATGAAAATGCTGATATCAGATCGATTTAACAGATTGGACTATTAATCGCTTTGTACCCCGGGAGGGACT
>Ga0268277_1001145_pt1 | contig 18987 bp, 14 predicted proteins | sample saktaG_5_FD_190132 | JGI IMG/M metagenome (GOLD analysis project Ga0268277, IMG submission 190132) | Saline water microbial communities from Sakinaw Lake, British Columbia, Canada - sak_2010_1_5_50m | ecosystem: Environmental > Aquatic > Non-marine Saline and Alkaline > Saline ...
AAACCGCATGAGGTTATCGGTGTAGGGGATAGCGCAGGCGATATCCCGCTCGCAAAAGGTGTTGGATATTCAATAGCGTTTAACTCTTCAAGCAAGGCCCTCTCTGGCATTGTGGATTACAACTGCAAGACAAACAATTTTAAAGAAGTATACAACAAGATAATACAAATTGGGCTTAGGAACGGTTCTCAAGCACGAGTACTCGTGCTTGAGAACCGTTCCTAAGAAGAAGATGGATAAGAGAGAGATAGATATATATGCCTTGGCTTATGGCGGGCAGGGGATCGGAAAAATAGACGGAAAGGTATGTTTTGTTGAAGGTGCCTTACCGGGGGAAAAAGTTAGGTTTGCGGTAAGGGAGAACAAAAAAAGCTTTATGCGGGGTGCTGTGCTTGAAGTGCTGACGCCATCTAAAGACAGGATAGAGCCTGCTTGCCCTTATTATGGAGAGTGCGGGGGCTGCCAATATCAACATGTAAATTATGAAAAAGAACTTACGCTTAAAGCGCAGCAGGTATCAGATATCATGAGCCGTATAGGTGGCATAAAAGATTTTGAGTATGGGCCGGTTTTACCATCAAGTGCATGCTATGGATATCGAGCATCAATTACTATGCACAGGTCAAAAACATGTTATGGGTATTTTTCAAAAGACAATAAAACAATTATCGAAATAGATAAGTGCCCTTTAGCTAACCATGCAATAAATCATAAAATTCCCGAACTGTTTGCTATCAGTAAAAAGCAAGACATTACAGTTAAGTCCGATTCATCGGGCAATATTCATATAAGCAATCATCCTGGAGACAGGTTTTATGTGGATAATTTTTCAGGTTCCGATATCACGTTTTCCCCGCTCGCGTTTTCCCAGGCAAATCCGTATATAGCATCTTCTATGGTGAAATGGCTTCGTGAGTCTATAGGGCAGCAAAAAGATAATGTGCTTTTTGATCTTTTCTGCGGTGTAGGATTATTTGGCATATTACTGCGTGACTTATTTGACAAAGTGATTGGCGTGGATAACAGCAGCATAGCCATTGATTGCGCTGTGCATACCAAGAAGTCTTTATCCGCTGAAAACATCAAGTTTTATTGTTCCGATGCAAACAGGGCTTTCCCTGATTTTTGTAATAAGATGAAAAAAAGCGCGGGCTTAGTAATTCTTGACCCTCCAAGATCAGGGATAAACAGTACTTTAGCCGAATATCTAGCTGGTGTTGAAAATGTAGAATATATATATTATATATCCTGCGATCCCGCCACCCTGGCGCGCGATTCCAGGATTATCGCACAAAAAAACAAATGGAAACTAATAAAGCTATCATGTTTCGATATGTTTGCCCGCACAAAACACATAGAAACAATAGCGGTTTTTAAAAGGCAGGCCTGCCTGCCGGTAGGCAGGAGTAAAATATGAAACTTAAAAAAACATTGATTGTTTTTGACCTTGAGACAACAGGCACATGGGTTGAAAAAGATAAAATTGTTGAAATAGGCATGGTCAAGCTTATGCCTGATGGCTCAAGGCAGGATTACGTCAAACGCGTTAATCCCGGTATGCCCATACCCCTTAACGTAAGCCGTATTATAGATATTACTGATAACGATGTAAAAGATGCCCCGCGTTTTAAGGAAATAGCCAAAGAGGTATTGGAATTTATAGGCGATGCTGACCTTGGCGGATTTAATATACAAAGATTTGACATTCCTGTGCTTGAGCGAGAGCTTCTTGAAGCAGGGCTTAGCTTTCACTGGAAAGAGCGCGATATATATGACGCGCAAAAGGTTTATCACATTCATGAAAAAAGAGACCTCATGGCAGCATACCAGCTTTACTGCGGTAAAGAGCTTACAAATGCCCACACTGCATTGGGTGATGCTGAAGCAACTGTTGAGATTTTTGATTCTCAGATTAAAAGATACGGTAAAGAGGAAGAAGGTATAGAGTCATTAAGAGACTTTGACTATGAGCAATCAAGCGCCTATTTTGATCTTGAGAGAAAATTCTGCTGGTGGAATGGAAACCTGTACCCTGCGTTTGGAAAATACAGGCGCAAGAAACACATAAGAGATATGGCAAGGAATGACCGTTCTTATTTGGAATGGATTGCCGGTGCTGATTTTAGCAGCGAGATAAAACTGCTTGCGACAGATGCCTTAAATGGAAAATTCCCCAGCCCACCTGATAATATGTAAAAAATACATAATATTATTATTTTATTGACAACAGGCGTTTTTCTGTGTAAGATAACATTAACTTTTATAAAACTATAATTAACTAAGACCCCTGGCAAGGAAGAATACCAGGTTTTTTTTACTTATGGGAAAAATGAAGAACATCATAATAGTCATCATATTAGTTGCTTTTGTATGTCAGGACAGTGGTATTGGTTATCATCTATCAATCCCTCGACTGCGCTCGGGACAGGCAATGAGCAATGAACTATCAGCTAAGCATACCCTAAGGCCGCAGTCTGCAAGGAGTCAGCCGGTTAGGGCTATGCAGGGTGCGAATCGATTACTCAAAGCGGATATTCACAAGATAAACCGTAACCTTTACACAGCGGCATTTCTACGGAAAAAAGGGGCAGTAAACCCTGAAATTATTGAGATACTGGGTGAGCCTCATACGCACTCTGATATCAGCCGATACCCTGAATACCTGAGAGAAGAAATCCTGCGGCAGGAAAAGGAAGGGGTCGAATTTTTAATAGCCCGTATTTCCGCGGATGCCCTTGCGACAAGTTATCGCGGAAGGCAGACATATCTTTCGGATATACTTTTTAATCCTGAATACCCGGCGCCAGCAGGCCTTCTCTATATGTACATAAGGCATGAGGCATCAAAGCATTCGAGCTTAAAAAAAGAGGCTGAAGCCGTAATGCGCGAGATCGATGCATGGAATAGCCTCCCTGAAAGCGAACAACGTAAGGTCAGGGATTGGGCTGATTGGTATGTTAATGAAATGATACGGCGCGGCATAGATGTATCTAAAAATATAGTAAAGGATAGCTTTTATTCGCTTGCTAAAAATCTTAGACAAAAGTCTTATGATATGTCTATGATCGAGCATTATGTAACTGCAAAATATGGAGAGATACATCTTAAGAAGAGGCATGATATTCAGAGAAGGCTGCATTATGCGGCCGTCACTACTGTATTAGTTGCGTGTTTCTTGCCTGCCTTGACTGGATATACAAGCCTTTTATCTTCTGGAATCGGATTTTTATTGGCGGCAATTTTATATTATGTAGCCTTCAGGTACATTGCATCAAGCAGGCTTAATTATCTTGCCGGGGATGCCAGCATGATAGACGACTATAAAGGGGTTAAAGATGGCAGCCATGATGAAGGCAGGGTATACCACAAAAATCTACTCAAACTGGTTAGTGCTTATAAGGCAAATCCATATTGGTATAATACGCTTATGCGTAAAGACATAGTAAGAAAACATTTTTTAAGCCAGATTGTTCAACCGCAGGTCTTTGGCGAGAAAACAGACCGTGAGCTTGCGCCTGAAGGCGGGATGGTCAGATCGCTTATACGCAGCAATGCCGCTGCTTCAATCCTTGTGGAGCACTTTTTAGCAAGCAGTTTAGATGTGTTTTCTGAGCCTGCATGGGCGGCTTTAATAGAGGATGCCTCATTAAATGAAAAGACCTGGTTTGAGAAATCCGCTTCGGTTATGGACCTTGCCGTAAACCTGCCGTTCTGTGCTGATAAATTAGTGAGATTGCTGTGTAAAGCGCAGAATGGCGAGCTGGCAAAATATAAAATAAAAGACATGAATAGGTTTATTGCCACGCTCTCCAAGATGATACGTGTTTTGGGAAATGAGAATAAAAACTTTAAATGCAGGGCAATACTTTATTTATGTGATATGGTTGATCGCGGGAGAAAGCAGGAAGCACTATTCGCAAACGCACTTTTGAAAGAATTAAAGTTTTATATAGTGAGGGCTTCAAATTTCAATCAAGTTTCTGCTGATATTGCTTCGCATGCCATAGAGGAAATAGTGGAGGCTAATGGCCATGCAAATATAGTGCTTGGCGGGGGTGGGACAGTAACTCAGCCTTACCATCTGGGCCTAACAAAAATACCAAGTATCGCAGATCAGCTTGCCGTAAAAAAACAGAAATTCAACTGGAACTCCGATGTGGCTGTTTGGCAGCTGAGTGAATATGCAGGGCTTTCAGTTGAACATCCTTCATCCCATGCCCACAGCTTAAGTGTCAGCTTTTTTTCAAAAGTATTTAATGATGCGAATAGAAACGTCCATTTTATCGGAGAAAATCCTGACCCCCGAGGCTTCATAGAAAGCCAAAAACAGGCGGGGGGCATTGACCTTATTGTTGGCGGCGTGGGAAGTGACGGCCACTTTGGCTATAATTTCCCTGGTTCTACTGCTGACCCATTTTCTGCGGGAAGCCTGCTTAAGGTAAAACTTCCTCCCGAAACCATAGCCGCAAACATAAGCAGCTATCCCGACATTAGCGATAACCCGTTTGCATGGACAATGGGCTTAGCAGATATTATACAGCCCGCTGAAGGCAAAAAGCCAAAGGTTATTGTCTTGGTTCTCGGAAGCAAAAAAGCCCAGATGCTGAAAAAATCACTAAAAAAACCCGATTCGCCTTTGGCAAAGATTATCCATGAACTCGATACTACGGTTATTGTTACGGACGAGGCAATAAGCAGCCCTGTTACAGGTGCTGTTACAAGCTTAAAGCCCGCTTCGCGATGTGAAGCAGGGTTGCAGCGTTCCTTATCAACAGCTATATCTACCAGTGTAGCAGTTGAGCCCAAGTCGAAAACTTCATCAGCAGGGGGGGCTGAAAACGAGCCGATCAAAGCTGAGATGGTTATTTCTATTTCTCCGAAAACAATATCCAGTAAACCTGCTGGCAGAAGGGCCTCGGAAATATTATTTTTGATATCTTCAGCTGCTTGAATCGTATTATAGCGTTATCAGGCATAATGTATTGTAATATAAACAATTTTTTGATAAACTTGTATAATCATGAGCACAACATATTCATACTCAAGGCTTGAGACATTCAAACAATGCCCTTTAAAGTATAAATTAAATTACATAGACGGCATAAAGAGAAAAACCAAGCCCATAGAGGCCTTTATGGGAAGCCGTTTTCATGAGGCAATGGAGCTTCTTTATAAGGACATAAGATTTAAAGCCCCTTCTGTGAATGAGCTTATCGAGCACTACAACAGCCAGTGGGATGAGAAGTATTCCGAGAATGTCTTTATAGTAAAAAAAGACAGAACTGCTGACGATTATAGAAAAATAGGCATTGAGGCAATCAGCAGCTATTACAAAAGATACCACCCCTTTAATCAATCACGCGTGCTTGGTATTGAAAGGGTTTTTACATTCAGCCTGGATAGCGAAGATAAGTACAGATTCAAGGCCATTATAGACAGGATATCGCAGGCGCAGGATTCTTCTTATGAGATACATGACTATAAGACCTCGAGCTCTCTTCCTGATCAGCAACAGGTGGATAGGGATATACAGCTTGCCCTTTACCAGATAGCGCTTGAAAAGATGTGGCAGGATGTAAAAAGGGTAAGACTTATCTGGCACTTTGTCGCGCATGACAAAGAACTGATATCCGCACGTACCAAAGATGAGCTTGGGGCAGTTAAGAATGAAACAATAAAACTGATAAACGAGATAGAGGCGACAAGAGGCTTCCCTGCAAAAGAGAGTTTTCTCTGCAAGTGGTGTTCTTACCAGGAAATATGCCCCAAGAGAAAACACCTTTTCAGCGTAGAGGGCTTGCCTGAAAATGAATACAAAAACGATGAAGGCGTTGTATTGGTATCAAAGTACGCGGTTTTTGAAAGCGAAAAGGAAAGATTAAAAAAAGAAATAGACGATATAGAAAGAGAACAGGATAAGATAAAAGAGGCAGCCATAGAATTTGCCGAAAGAGAAGGCATCTCCCTGATAGATGGGCCTACTGCAAGGCTTAAGATAGAAGAACGGCAAGAGCTGAAACCCCCTTCAAAAACAGAGAACAGCCAGAAATGGGACGACTTAAGGACCTTTCTTATACAGGAAGGCAAATATGAAGAGGTGTCCACTGTTAATTACAATATGTTTAAATTTGCCTTAAGCAAAAGTTGGCAGGGCGAATTTGCTCAGCGGGTAAAGATTTTCCTAACCGAAAATGTCACAAAAGTTGTTAAGCTCATCAAAAAATAACCATGATACACATACTTAAAAAACTGCCTGATAGCGACCGGCAATCCATAAAAGAGATCCTAACAATTATAATTTTAGCCGTGTTTTTATTTCAGGGCAGTGGTATTGGTTATCATCTATCAATCCCTCGACTTGGTTCGACTTTGCTCACCACAGGTCGCTCGGGACAGGCAATGAACAATGAACTATCAACTAACCGCGCACTAAGGCCTCCTGCCAAAGCTCATTCAAGGCCTATGAAATTATCTTTTGCGGAAAGCGATAGGTATTATCTGGATTTGGATAAATGCGTTTATTCGGGTGGTAGTAGATATTTTTACAGGGGAGTCCAATATTTTAATGAACACCTGTCCGGCAAAAATCCTATTACATGGGGAGATATTATTACTTTATTTGAAAAATTCAGGGGGGATGATATTAATCCTCTTTACACGCCAGAAGTACAAAAGCAAAGGCTTGAATCGATAAGAAGCGGTCATTTTATAGATTTTCAACGTCTTTTAAAAAAGATTAATCAAAAATGGCCCACAGCAGAAGAGGCCTTGGATGCTGCCGCCAGTACCTACGTTATAGTAGTGGGCACTTTACCTGAAACCCAGCTGTTGGTAAGCAGTTCTTTTGGCATGTACGGCTGCCCGGGGTTACCGGGATTTGATAAAATTCATGAGTTGGAAGACACAGGGAAATTGGGCCATCCAGGTGTTGGGCACCATCGGTTGGGCTGGTTTCTTTTGAATTATGTCCTTATGAATAATGGGCTGCCGCCGCTTTATTTAAAAAAAGATGAGGTGGGCGGTAATGGCCCATTTGGCGTGTTGAAAAGGCCTGAAACCATAATAACACCTCTAAGGGAAAGAATATCCCCGACAATGAATGCGCCTATAAGGAATCAGGAGATTTTAAAAATATACCGGTTTTTTTTACATCTAAAGATTAATTTATTAAAATGTTTCAAAGAGAAGACCGATAACCCCGCCATACGATTATTGGTTGACGCAGGGGTGGTAACTGAAAAGGAGGCTTACGAAGGGGGCATGGTTTCCGGTTTTCGCAAACAATATAAATATGGGCTTGCCGACATAGGGGAATATCGGCTGAATGCCATAGAAGGGTTTCTCAACGAAGAATCGCTGGCAGTGCAACATTTCTCCATCGCGGATTTTTCCAAAAAATTAAAAGCTATTATGCGGGAGGAGACATACGAGCCCTCCCGGGCAGGGATGCTCTGGGACACAACATCTAACCCCGTGGGTGTGGTAAGGCGAGCAATAAGCATAAACAATTTAACGGTTTTGCGTAGAGTGGCAGTAATAATTGACTCCGTCGCCTAATCCTTATTACCGCTAAAACAACTATAATTAAAGTACTACATTCATATCACAATCTTTAAAACAAAAAACCCATCAATAAGTATATTAATTACATGTTGCGGCAGTGGGCCTTTTTGATAGGCTATACCCCATAGATTTTAAAAATTAAAAAGGTTTCTTATCGCAACAATAAAACGCGCTTATAATAAACTACTTGTTTACAATCCGTAAAATAAGCGCTAAAATATATTGAACAAGGAGAAGTCTTATGAAAAAAGCATTATTGATTTTGGCTGTTTTGTTAATCTGCGCATATTGCCATGCTGAGGATAATTCTGCTGTTGACACTGATAAAAGCCCGGGCTATGCAGCAGAAAAACTCGTTGTAGATAGTGCAGATACATATCCTGAAGATAAGGCCATTACTGATGAAGAAATACATGATACGCCCGTAGAGTATTCCGACATATACGAAGAGGGCACAGGTGAAAGAGAAAAGCTTCTCCCTGATTATGGCGTCGGGGACTTAGGCCAGGTTGATCTTGATGATTAAGTTACTGCATTAAAAAAAAGGGGAATGAATGAAAAGATGGTTAATCGTTTCAGTAGTGCTTGTTGTGATAGCATGTGCATTCTCTTTATCATTTGCCCAAACCAGCGAAACTGCTGAGTCTACATATACATACACCGGGGGAATAGAAGGCTGCGTAAGAAATGTTATAAACCCGCCTCTTCTTACAGGGGTTGCAAAATTAATATGGAACCCCAAGACATCGCAGGGAGACTTCTCGCTTAATATGGTAGGCGCGGTTGCAGAGTGCACCGTTACTTCTGCTGATAAGAAGATATTTAATGGTAATTTCTCATGCAATTTTGGCGGGTATAAAGCTACAGGGCCTATTCAAGGTACATTAACAGAACCTGACAGCTCCGGCATCCCGCAGACAATGCAGGGAAACTTCAGTATTACGGTTCCCGAACAGGGCTTTGCTGAATATATCGGTACATTTAATGGCCAATACAGGGACTGGTAGAGCTTCAGCAGGTATTTTAATAATAGCAGTTTCAGTTGTGCTGTTTTTTATATTGTTTTTTGCTATTAGAAACACAGAAAACAGCAAGTTTATTGAAACCAGTGTTGGCAGAAGCTTTACCATTACATTAGATTCAAACACCACAACCGGCTATCAGTGGCAAATTGCCAGGCAATTGGATACAGGCCTGCTGGAACTGATAGATTCGAAATACATTGCTCCTAAAACCGGCCTTGCTGGCGCACCAGGCAGAGAAGAATGGTTTTTTAAGGCCACAAGAGCAGGTAAGGCCATTATTTCTTTTAACTATGTAAGGCCATGGGAGAAGGATGGATTACCTACGCAAACAGACAGTTTTATTGTGATAATAAGAGAGTAGTCTTAACGCAAAAGGAGGCTTTATGAATATGGTAGATAAGGTTAAGGGGTTGCCTACACCACTATTTATGCTTCATTTTTTTTCAAAGATGGTATTTGTGTTTGGTTTAGGCATTCTCCTGGCAAGCCGCTTAGAGGGGTTAGGGTGGTGGATAATAGGTCTGGGAGTAGTGCTATCCATACCAACAGCGATTAAGATACTAACTAAATAAAAAACAATAAAAGAAGAGAGTAAAGAAAAGGGGCTTAACTTTGAGCGCTTTTTTTATATCCGAATATCAGATTTTAATTTTGGCTTGACAAAATAGCAAAAAATCCTTGCATAGTATACTATAAAATAGTATAATATGAACATTAAAAATAAGAAACCCCTGGCAAAATATGCCAGGGGTCTTTTTTTACCCCGCCCTAAAAGGGCGAAGCAATCTCAAAGACTATGAAAAAACTCATATCAAGCATAATATTACTTAGCTTCACCATCCGGAGCGCAGGAGTGGACTCACTTGTCATTCCCGCGCAAGCGGGAATCCATAGCCACACTTTGCGTCCCATCGCAACCGCGTGCGTAGATACATATGTTAAATTGCCCCAGGTTGCCGGCAAAGGCAGAGCGGCTAAGAGTGCGGACGCCCGGAAATCAAGTATTGTGTTCCCCGAGTTCTCAGCGAAAACTTCATCTGCAGGCAAGAGTCCGATACAAACACCTGATGCCTCTAGTACGATATCATTGCCATTTGGCAGGTATTTAAAGGAAGGTGAGATTAATTCTGTCTTGGCGTTTATCGATATGGCCAGAAGAAAAATAAGTGACAGGCAGAAAATCATAAGCATGCTTATAAAAGAGAATTTTTACATGAGGGTTTATTCTATTAAAAACAACCTCATTCTTTGTTTTAAAGAAGAAAGCGGCGAATGGCATTATGTACGTTTTGAAGGAGCGCGGAGCGCTGTTCTCTCTCCGGCCCAAATTACAGATTTTTCCAATTTTGCCGCATATGCGCATAGGTATGATCTGCTAGAGTCTGCCTTTGGCTCTGGGCTCGAGGATATATTCTTAGCAGAAGAAGAATCAGAAGACTTCGAAAAAAGAACGCTGATATTTGAGTTTCTGAACAGGGAAGATTTTGAAGAGCGCTTTGTCATCTTCAACGAATATGTTGGGGATTTAGAGGTTAGCCAGGCGCTTTTTCTGGCTAACGCATCTTTGCCTAAAGAGAGAAAACTCTATTTTGACACGCTTGTCAGCTATGGAATAGACCCTGCCGATGCCTATGAGCAGGCCATGGAAGCTGCGGAAGACAAATTATCAGAGCATGAAGACTTAGAAAGCGAAGACTTAGAAGGCGATGACTTAAGATATGAAGATTTCAAAGGAAAGCCCGTGCCTTTGGCTAAGGCTACGAAAACATCTTCGCTTGAAGATCTAAAGAAAAAAATGACCAGAGGCAATCTTTTTGGAGCTATCCTTATCTATATTAGAAATCCCGCAAAAGATAAACTTGTTTATTTGCGTGATGCCTGCCAGTCGGATCCATCAGTCAGAGAAGAAATTCTAGATGAGCTCAAAGGGTATATTAAATTAATGCAGGAAATATTAGGTGAAATTTTAATGCCAGATTCGAGGCGCTATGAAATCGTAGAAACCAATTTAGAGAGAGCTGCCAGTCTATATAGTAGCATCCAGAAGACTAAGGATAGCCCTGAAAAGAAAGAACGCGGGCAGCAGGCCGTGCCTACCCTGCCTACCGGACAGGCAGACGACAGGCAGGCCAGCCCGGAACTGCTGGGTGAGATAGTCCGCTCGGGCAAAGTTTACGTAAGAGGGGCTTCCGATATACCTAAGGGCTGGTATGAGAAGACCTCGCTCGCAGACGGAACTCTTATTCATTTCCAGTGGAGGGTTTTAAAAAAATTACACAGGATATCAGAAAAACACAGCAAGAATACCTTGGTAAGGTTCAGCTTCACAAGCGTAAAATTATTGCTAGACAAGCTCCCGTATGTGAAGCACCTTCTTCCAGCTGAAATACTTTCTGCTCAAGACCAGCTTGTCCTGGCGGCAAAAGAAAAAGGCAAGGAGACGGTTTACTATCTTGTCTGCCCGCAGAATCCGTATCTCCGGCGGCTGCAAACAGGCCCGCGCGCATTTATCGGATGGTTAGCCAGAGAAGCCCGTTATAATGGCCCTGAGGTAGTTAGTTTCATATCAGGGCTCTCTTTGGATTTAAGGCCTCGATATACAATGCGGGGTTCGCGCCAGCATAATCATGATTCCTGGAGTGGCCCGGGTAACAAGGATAACGATGTAATAACTTACGCCCTTTCTAAGAGCGCCATAGTAAAGTACAGCCTTTGGACAACCGCTGAAATAAAGCAGAAAATCCCCATCTCTTCAAATATTTTTGGAGAGGAAGCCCAGCTGGTTCTTGCCGCCGAGACCAAAAAAACCACCGAATACTATCTTTTTAACCAGACCCCTTCGCATGCAAAACTGGTTCTGAGGTTATTTAAGGATACAGGGGAAATAGAGCTTGCCCATGGCATGAAGACCGGGCATAAGAAGGAGATTGCGGATTTTCTTTTAGCAAGGGATTTTACCGATAGAAATAAACCGCCGATGTCTGTGGATAAATTTATGACCAGGACCGAAGGGATGGGCAGGATCGACTTCGGGGCATATAAGGGCAAGGATAAGGACTCCAGCCGTACCATATTGGCAGCGGTAAATTACAAGACCGAAGCCGGCATAGAAGTAGAGCTTAAGCGTCAATTTCTGGAAAATCCTCCCGCGGGCATGGTTCCGCAGTGGATCCTTAAGGCGACGATATTAAAGACAGGGCAGGTTTATTATTTTATGTTCCCTAAAGACGCCTATGTGCTTTCGCGGATAAACTTAAGCCCGGAGGGCTATATCAGTGCCTTTGCCGCAAACGGAATATTCGATGATAAGAATATCAGGCCGTTTCCTCCTGATATAAACAGCTTTTCTATGGATATGCCGAAGTCAAGGTTATTTAATGCGGCCGCTTTTACCAGAGGCAAAAGAACCCATGTGTCAGGTTCGCTCAAGGGGTTAGGCAAAGCTGAAAAAATAACTTTTACGGTTGAATTCAGGGATGATATCCCGCGCGGTTTTAAACCCCAGTGGCTTTTTAAGGTAACGGGCTTAAGCAAAGAAGTATTCTTCAGGTTTACCAGAAAGGGGAATCATTTGTCTCAGGTTGATATTGACCCAGTAACCGGCCAGGAAGAGGTGGCGGATTACCTGCGCAAAGGGTTTTTTAATGATCCTGCCAGGCCGCCTTTTAGCGTCGAGAGTTTTTCCGCGGAGACAATAAAGGGAGGGAGCATTTATTTTGGCCGCTGGAAGGATGGGAAAAGATTATATGACTTCGAGATTAAGTTTCAGTACTTGCCTGAAGGCCATAGGGTTTTAATCAGAAAAGAATGGAATGAAGCTGATAAAGAATGGCGCCTGTTAGTTGATACCAATGACTCTAATTACCAGACAGTAATCTACAGATTTACCCCGCGAAGGACTCTGGTTCAGGTTAGGCAGAAGAATCAAAAGAACAGGTTTTTAAGAAGCACGCAGATCGCTGCCCGGGAAAGACAGCATAAGATTGCCGAATTAGTTAAAGCCAGCGGCGAGAATAAATTAACTACCTGTCAGATCGCCGAGGCCTTAGGGATAAAGGTCAGTATCGTCAATCAGGATTTAAAAGGCGCGCTTGCCGATCCGAAAGACAGGATTGAGCGAGGCAAACAGGCCGTGCCTACCCTGCCTACCGGACAGGCAGGCGGGAGGCAGGCGCCCGCATCGCCGGATAGAGGCTCTACGAATCCCGCTGATAACGCCTCTGCTGTGCCCATGGGTGAGTCGGGAGAAAATAATCAGGCGTTGTTGCGCGAAAACAGCGAGCTTGCAGCTTCTTCAGGAGAGTTTATAATTTTGCGCCGGCAGACAACTGAGAAGTTTGGCAGCCGCGTCCTATATAAGGACCTGCTGGAGCGCCTGCGGCAGGCAAAGAGCATAGGAGAAAGGGTTGACATTCTGCTTCGCGAAGATGGTTTAAGCATTACTGAGCTGGCGCAAAAATTCGGGATTGATAGAGAAACTGTTGCCAGATGGATACGCAATAAAACCAACTTAATTTACCCTAAGTTCATATTTAAACTGTCTGAGATTTTTAGAATAGACGCCTGCCTGATCCTGGAAGGCCGCTCTCTTTGGGAGATACTTACTGACCCTGAGAGAAACATGGGCAAAGGAATAGAAGCTTTAAGGGTAAGCGCAGGTAAGGAAACCAAAGATTTTGCGGAATACGGCATAACCCCCTCCCAGTTTTCCACTTGGAAGAAAGCCATATTTGATGAGATTACCCCTTTGACTCTTAAAAGATTTTGCCGGTTTATTGGCTGGAAAGACCCTGTAATGGTTTTGCGCGGCAGGCCTATTCTTGAAGCGCTGGTAAATGCCCAGCAAGATATGCTGCTGCGGGCGCAGAAAAGAGAAGAATCCGGAGTTCTAAGCGACCCTCAACTCGTCAAACGGCATAAACTGGCTATCAGAGAAGATATTGAATTGCTAAAGGCTGCCGAACGAGGCGATACGGAGTACCTGCAAAATGCTGCCTGCCGCGAGCGGATCAGGCTTCTGGTTATGGATAAAGGCAAGGCTGATAAAGAGATTGCCAAAGAGATGGGCGTGTATAGATCGTATGTTACCTATTGGCTCAATGGCCGATATCTAGAGTGGAAAGGAACGCATGAAAAAATAAGCCGGTATTTTAATCTTTCAGAGCAGCTCATCTTTGAGGGGCTTCCTACCGAAGAGGATAGGAAGGCTTTAGAGAGGGAGGAGTTTGTTAAGGTGGGGCTGGTTGACCGTGCAGCCGCATCCCCGAGCGCGGCGAAGGTTACGGCAACAATGCTTATAGGTACGCTTGCGCGCGATTTAGCTAAAGAAAGAGATCTTGCATCCGAAGAAACAATCACGGCAGATTTAAAAGTACTTAAAACCCCGCAAGCAGCGCCGCTTGCGGCAAAGCCAGCTCATGAAGCGTTTGACCATGCTGCTTAAAATGAAGAACATGAGAAAACTTATAACAGTCATAATGCTATTTAGCTTCACCGTCCAAAGCGTAGGAGCGGACTCACTTGTCATTCCCGCTTGCGCGGGAATCCATAGACATGCCTTGAGGCCAATGGCGCACGCGGTTTCAGCGAGCATAGGGTTGATGGCACATGGTTCAGAGCGTCTTATCAATGTTCATGTTGACTATGGTAGCATAGAGAGGTTCTTCGTTCCTTTAAACGCCAAAAGGGAAGAAGCAGGAACACGGTTATATATAGGCGACAGGGTACTTTTTATAAATAATATTAATGATATTTCTATAACCGCGGATGATACCAAAAGATATCCAAAGTTTTTTGAAGGAGATACCTATGCTTTTACCGGCGGCCATATAGCGGCGTGCATGAAACGGATAGCGGTCTCATTGTGCCAAAACCTGAATAAACCTGTTAATGTAAATATTATTATAAATAAATGCGGCCCCACGGACCTGATGCCAAGCCTTGAGGTAGTCTTTGATGACTACTATCAATGCATCCTTTCATTGGATGACCCAAAGCTAACAAATTTCACAATATCGCATAATGGCGAAAGGCTGGCAGGTTACAGTAGAGAAGAAAAAGGCCCCCATAAAAATATATGCTTTTGGGATACTTACGAGCAGATGCGCGCTCACACATCGAAATCCTCTTTTGCGCGAGTAATTGACAAACCAGCATCAATAAAGAAAGTAACAGAGCTTATTTGGGAGTGGAACTTTAATATTTATCAACTTTTATATAGGCGTACATATTTAATAGAAAATGGAAAAAAAACCGGCAATGTAGGAAAAAGTTTAAGAGCAATAGCAAATCAGATGCAGCGTAATCTAGCTAGCCTTGGAGAAGTTTTATCTGATAAGTCTATTGAAAAGATACAGACTAGCATGCCCCACCTTTTAAGAAAAAAGAAGAGCGATGAAAATGTCCCTGCCCCTAATGAGCCTGCTGCGAATATGCTTCTTGCCTCAATTATTACCACGGAACTAAAAGATCTTAAAAGGGCGGCTATTTCACAAAGAGTAACCACTGAATCCGCTAAGCCAAGAGTCTATTATGGAAATGGTAAGTGGTATGTACGAGAACGAAGGTCTATGTCATCAATAAAATGGAAAACCTCGGTCTTGGGGTACAGGGATATCCCATACGATACATTATGGGAAGCTTTTAGAGCAGTAGATCATCAGATAGACACAGAGCTTAACGAACGCGGCTGGCTCATAAGCTGTGTTGTTTTATTAGATAAAATAACAGATGGCCCCGCGCTCGATGTTGATGTATTAAGAGCTGATATTGATTCTATGCTTCTAAGGCTTAACAGGGTAAGGGTTGAAGATAAACGCCTGGCAAGGTTAATCCTTGATACAGCGCGCATACTCATAGATTTAAGAAAAATAGAGCAATCTAAGGGGCTTTTTAACATTGCGAAAGGCCTCTTAAAGAGTCGAATAGAAGAGGTAGAGGCGATCATAAGCGGACTTGCAAACAATAGAACCCAGAGATTAAGAGAGAAGCTAGGTGATAAAACAAGGTATCTTAGAGATAAGATGGCAAAGATCCTGCATAACCTAAACTCAGGGCATTACGGGCTCACTCATAAGATAATAGATGAAGATCTACTTGATGGTTATGGCGCGAGATATCTTAATGAGCCAGATTTTGAGATGTTTAAGAGGCCTCTGTTAATCATATCTGGCAAAATAAAGCGAGGTGGTTTAAATGCAGAGGATATAGAGTCACTTAAACGATTCTTTACGCTCTTTAAGAATTGGTTTGTTGATTCAATAAGAGTTGATAACTTTATGAGGGATTACAGGGGCAGTTTTGTAGATAGGTCTCTTGAGCAGAGTTCTGGAGTGGCTGTTCGAGAAGATATTTTTGATGAGATATTCAAGGCCCATAAAAATGCCTCTAAAGAGATCCAAGGAAATCCAGGATACTACAGAAAGAAGTTTGAACAAGCGGTCTTTATCCCGCCTAAGATCGGAAAACCGCATGATAAGCAACCTAATCCTATGTTTATAAAAATATCCAATAAACTTATAACATCCGCGGCCAAAAGAGTAGGCATAAAGCCGGCTGGCATAGAGCTTCTTATTGTTAATCCTGCTGCCAAGGCATCCTCTTCCGGCGAGTCTGTTAGCAAAGAATCCCGAGCTCTAGCGAGGGATTATGCGGGACAGAACAGAAGCAAGTTTGATTTCAATAAATTGACCCATCCAGATCAAGCCGATATATTGGATGCAATTGACTCTGCTGCATAGCCTTAACCAATAGCGTCTTTCAAGGTAAAAAAGCAAAAAATCCTTACACTTAAAAAAAACAACTCGAGCCACCCTGCATATTAACCCTTGATAATATATTCCCGTGACAGTTTTTGAATCCCTGATCTTTAAGTTTTTACTTGCTAATCTTGCCTCTCCCTTGCTATAATAAAATCATGAAAAAATACCCCGTAAGCAACAGAGCCTTTACCTTGGTAGAGGTTATAGTATGCTCGCTTATCATAACAATAATAGCCCTGACAGGGCCTGGCTTTAACCTTGCAATGCGCACATTAAATCAAAGGGTAGAGGAGCGCTTTGCAGCTATAAGCTTAGCCGACGCACAGATAGAAGACCTAAAACATAAAGCAATGGCAGATTTTACTGACCCTGCTCTTGATGAAACATCAGATGAGACTCATGCGACAACATTAACCAATATCCCGCAAGGCTTTAGTGTATCTTATACCATAACCGATGGCACATGGGGTGATATAACAATAGCATACAAGCAGGTAATAGTAACCTCTACATACAGAACAGATATGATTATACAGCGCACAGCTTATATAGCTGATATAGTTTATTAAAGATATGATACTTAAAAACAAAAAAGCCTCAGTGTTAACACTCGCAATCTTATTGATTGTCATAATGGCCGCATTGATAGCAGCTGCATCAGGCGTTGTCATTAACTTTATATCATTTACCCAAAGATATGAGCGCGCGGGAGAGTTATCAGCCCTTGCGGAGACAGGTATGCAAAGGGCAATAGGTATTATACAAAGCGGCATTCCTGTTATTGATGATACATACCCGGAACATACTGAAAAGCTGACAGGCATGGGCTCTGAAGATATAAATATCACCATAGTTTATAATGACCTTGCTGACTATACCGTAACATCAACAGCGGCAAACTCATCCATAACAGCTGTGTATAAAAACAATAAAATAATAAGCTGGAGATAGCGCCTTTATGCTCACCTCAAAAAAAGCCATAAGCTTAACAGAGATAGTAGTAGTTTCAGTTTTGTTAGCTATTTTGGTTCTAGGCATATCAGCTGCTACAACGTTTCTTTTTCAGACGTATACCAAGCTTAAGGATGATATATCAAAAAGCACAGAGCTTGTCCTTGCAACATATCACTTAAACAAGAATGTAAAAGACTCAAGCTATACTATCATAGAAGATGAAGGCGCCACTCTTGAGGTTTACTCTCTTGATAATTCCCTTTCAGGCACATACGCGTTAGAAGGCAATACCCTTACATTTACAGACCCTGCAGACGCTGTTACCAATTTAGGCGATAATATATCCCTTACATTTAGCCAGGCAGGCCAGGCTTATGGCCGCACCACAGAAACAGGCCTTTGATGCTATGTGTGAAAAGCTTGGGGCGCGCCCAACGCAGCTTATACGCATAGATATAAAAAGATCCGAGATATCCTATAACGATATTGACGGTAATGAGCATGAAGCAGTTAAGATAAGTGATGACACGGTTGATGTGCTTAACAAGGTGATAGCAGAAACCAAGGATATCCCGTATGTTGATATAGTGCTCTCATTTGATGACGGTATAACTAACGATTTAAATATAAACGGCGCAAAAGTCTCACGCGCAAAAGTAGGAAATACGCCAGCTATATGCATAACACTTGCTGACGGAAGGCAGGAGTTTCTTAGTTATGAGGGCAGTATAATAACACAGGCTTTCGGCCCGCAGGTCCTTGGTTTTGCATTCCAGGTAAAATACAGAGAGGCAAAAGACGTATCAATAGAATATCTGTTGTCACAGGAATATTTACCTGAAGAGGTAAAACAGGAAATAAGGGATCTAATCAACAACGGTACCATAAGAGCTGATGCTACATTGCAGGATATTTTAAACTCGAAAGGCAGCGACAAGGATCATGGATCTGTACATGATATAGGCGTAAAGATAAATAGGATATTAACAGTAAAGGATTCATCTGCTTTATCCATAAGTGCGCAAGATAGCCATGGAAAAGCAATTGAAGCAAATGACGCAACATTAAAGGCAGTAAATCAGGCCATAAGCGATGCAATGAATGCCATGACTAAAAAAGAAGTTTACGCCGCTGGCTTTAGCTTGGAGATGGTGCTCTCATTAGAGTATATACCTGATTCGTTAAGGGATATGATAACCCGTCAGATAGAAAATCAAGATAATGTATTATCAAAAGACAGCAGAGTATCAGGTGTTAAGGATGCCAATTTACGAAGCGATATAATCGATCTTATAATAAAGCACGAGGCCTATGATTTTAGCTGGGCTGACTTTAATTTAAGAGACGGCATAAGCCCTATAAAGGCCATACTTGATGTTGCCTTTACAAAGAATACATTCTTTGAGATTCCTACTGGTTTTGGAAAGACAGCTACAATATTTAACGTTGTTGCCCAGATAAACCATAACTTAAAGCAGCATTTTCTCGACCATTTTACTGTTGAGCAGGCGCTAGAAAAGCTTATAGGTGAAAAACAGCATGAGAAGCTTTATGAAAGATTGATGGAAATGGTAAGAAGCAATGAAGCAATAAAGCAATTAAACCTTTTAAGGGCCATCGCAGGGGATAAAGATCTTACGCTTGAAGTGCAGAAGGCATTAAACCCATTTTATAATAGAAAGACT
>Ga0268277_1001147_pt1 | contig 18958 bp, 20 predicted proteins | sample saktaG_5_FD_190132 | JGI IMG/M metagenome (GOLD analysis project Ga0268277, IMG submission 190132) | Saline water microbial communities from Sakinaw Lake, British Columbia, Canada - sak_2010_1_5_50m | ecosystem: Environmental > Aquatic > Non-marine Saline and Alkaline > Saline ...
TACCCCCTGCACACGTGGTGAACCAACGGCCGGCCGGGGTACGGCTCCGCTATGAAAAAAGTAAAGGTAATAAATAAAAAGTTATTTGGAGGTGATTCGGATGAAGCTCAAAGGCATCTGCGGCAGGTCCAAACCGTGCAAACAGTTATGCTCCCGGGCCTGCCATTGCCCCCTGGGCTTGATCCGCAGGCGTGCCCGGTTGCAGGCGCTCAGGTCGAGGCGCTTGCAGCTAAATAAACAGAGGAGGTTGCTTTAGTGCCTAATCCTGTTACGGCTATTCTTTCGCAGTCCATCCATCATTCCCATATCTGCCCCGGCCTTGATGCTGTCATCGAGGCCCACGTTGATGACGGCGTTCATATCATTGTTACACACGGCTTTTATTCCTTCACCATTCATCTTGATGACCCTACCCTTGAGCGCATCATGCGCAAATGGCCTGTCCCCGACGTTAGCGATGAGCTTCCCTATTAGCCAGGCGGCCCGCCGGTCGGCCTCGTCGGCCGGCACAAAATAAACTTTAAGGAGTAACAATATGGCAAACAATGGTTCCCGCTTCCACATCGAAGTCACAGGCGTTAAGGCCGAGGATGAGATGTCCGTCCGCTTCAATATCTTCGGCGATACCCTCGCCCAGGTCACCGCTGATCTGGAGCAGGTCATGGCCTACGTCACCGGCGCGGTCCCTCCGCCGTCCAAATCCATGGCGGCAGTGGGCGCTAAGGCCGCCGTCGCCGCCCCGGCCGTTCCCTCCGTTGCCCCCAAAGTGTCAGCTCCGCCAGCTGCTAAGGTCGGTGCTTGCATCGATTGCGGCAGCGTGGCCCTCGAATGGGTGACAGGCACACGCAAGGACAACGGCAAGTCGTTCGCCGCCTTCAAGTGTCAGGAGTGCGGCAAGTGGCAGCCCGAGGCCAAGAAATGAGCGGCTTGGCTTCGCTTGTCAAACGGGCCGAGTCCGAATTCTTCCCCTGGGTGATCGAGTCTGTCGTTATCGAGGACGACGCCCAGCTCAAGAACATGAGCGACCTGCTGGGGATCGGGAAAAACATCGCCAATTCCCTTGAGTCTGCCCGCAAAGCGGATAAACAGCCTCACCTGGACGCCGCCAAAGCTGTGGACGACCGCTACAAACCGCAGCAGAGCAGGGTCCTGCTCGCCGTCAGCAGGCTCGACTCCGCGGTGCTGGCCTATTACAGGAAAAAGAAGGCTGAGGCCGAGGCGCTTCTCAAACTGCAGGCGGATGAATTCGCGGCCCGGCATAAGGCGGCCGACGCCCTGCAGTTACAGCAAATGCAGGCCAACGCGGCCCGCGCCGGGGAATGCGCGCAGACCGGCGAAGTGTTCGACCCTATCCCTCTGTCGCCTTTGCCGCAGCCCGAGTCGCTTATCGCCAGGCCGGTTGGCCGGACCATCCGGGGTAACATGAGCGCCACTTCCGTGCTCGTGAGTTACGATTATCAAATCATCGACGAGGACGCGGTGCCGCTTGACCTGTGCAGCCCGGATCTGAAAAAGATCAAGGCAAGGCATCATTCCGGCGTCAAGATTATTCCCGGCGTCCTGATCACCCCGAAACCCTACACCTCAACGAGGTTGGGCTGATGCCCCATAGGATCGAGGCGGCCCGGTCAGCCGCCTCCCTCCTCCTCCCGTTCGTCCGCCAACTATGCTCCTGGCCCGCCGCCTCCCCGTATTTCTCGTATAGCCGCCTCCTCCGCCCGGGCGGCCTCTTCCTCCGGCCAGGCCGCTGCCCCTATTTGTTTCCTAAAATAAAAAAACAATTAATCAACACCTCCTCAGTCTCCCAGGTGCCAGGCTTGCATTCGGTTGATCAGGTAGCCCAGTAACCCTGGGGTGGCATAGATTGCCAAGCATCATAGTCAACCTTGATAATAAGTAAGAATAGCTTTAAAATGCGTAAAACCATTGGGAGGTTGTGTATGTCTAAAGTACGCGCTTGGTTAGTACATGTTCCTCGAGAATTTGCTGTTGATGTGGAAAAGAAGTCCGCAGTGGCTGTGGGCGGTGACAAGGGTGATTTAAATCAATACAAAAGTCTTGTCGAAGTACGCCATCGCTATAAGGAACTCGATCCGAACTTATCTGATAAAAGAATTGTCGTTTGGGCAGGGAATCTGTGGATGTTTTCGAATAATATGCAGAAGGGGGATTATGTATTAACCACGATTAAATCGACGCGTGTTGTATTGTTTGGGAAAATTACCAGTGATTATTCATATGATCCTTCCTTGATATCCTCTGAATATCCCAATGTTCGCCGTGTATCGTGGGAAAAGAAAATATCTCGAGATGATTTATCGCAACCGTTTAAGAATACCATTGGTTCATTTAGAGCCGTATGTAATATTGATAGCTTGTTGCCGGAAATTGAGGCTCTTTTATCCATGGGGAAAAATATAAAACCGATTGAGCCACCAGAGGGTGAAATTTCTTATCACGAAGAGGTACAGGGTCGTTCAAGTGAAATGATTGCAGACATCTTGAGTGAAATGGATCCTTATGATTTTCAAGATTTAGTCGCATCTCTTATAAAGGCCATGGGTTTTAATACAGAGGTTAGCCCGGTGGGTCCGGATGGTGGGATAGATATAACAGCATATCCGGACGTCTTCGGGTTTCAGTCCCCTCGTATAAAGATACAGGTAAAACTGCGTAAAGGTACGGCAGGTGCACAGGAAATCCAGCAACTTGTAGGTGCTGCCGGTCATAATGAAGCTTTGTTTGTCTCAATCGGCGGTTTCACCCAACAAGCAATTACTGAGTCTAAGAAACATGCGAAGCTTGTTTTAATAGATAGAGATCGCTTCGTGAGCTTGTTATTGGATTTCTATGAGAGGATGGATCCCGAATCTAAAGCATTAATTCGTCTGAAGAAGATATATGTTCCAATAATTGAATAGCTATCGTTTGGTGCCAATTTATGAGCGAAATTGATGATCTGAAACGCCTGATCCGTTCTTTGTTTGAGGCTGCGTCAAGCGGCAGCTTGGATGAACGGGAATTGGTGACTCTCTTTTTCCAAGAAGGTTTTTTTTCAGTGCTTGGTTATGGCCGCGTAGGTGAGGATATTCGCCTTGAGCAGCGAACTCTCAAGGGGCGTATAGATGTGACATTACGGGCTTTTGCCGCCCGCCCTGTAGCTGTAATAGAGTTCAAAGCACCCGGTGTTTCCCTGGCTGGTTTCATAGAGCAGCTGTCGGGCTATACCGCCGAGGTCTTTCCAGAAGTGGGAATCCTAACCAACGGGATCGACCTTTGGCTGTTTAAATGTCACGGGGGCCTATTATCTCAGACTGCCGTGGAGCAAATGACCCTGGGGAACCTAACCACCAGACAGGCTCAGCTGCTCTATGACAGCCTGCGTCTTCGCCATGTCGATATTCGAAGTCTAGCCGATGTGAATCGTTGTCTATCCGAGTTACGTGGCAGTCCCTTAGCAGTCAATGGCCCTGCCGAGGCAGGCGGCAAACAATTTCTAAGCCGTTTCGCTCTGAAAAAAACTACGCCTTTCGGCATTCTCGTATCCAAATTGTTGGAAGCTTTGCCCTATTTCCGAGAAAGCTCCGAATTTACCAAGGGTGCCTACCAGTTTTGGAGGCATATATACTCAAGGGAATTGGATATTGAGGAGAGCCCAGCCTCGTGGCGAGTGTTTGTTCAAAGCGGCGGACGGGACGCCATGTATCAGTTCATGTTTTCGCTCGAGACCGCGTATGCAATTCTGTCTAGAGTAATGTTGGCAAAAGCGATGCAGGATAATCATTTTCCATATATGGACGTCGTTCAGTCTTATAGCAGAGCAATCGAAGCGCGCCATTCACGAGGAGTATTGAGCTCATCAGCTCATGTAAATGCTGTAGCGTCTGTTTTCACAGAAGCTGGACGACAAGCTTTCACTCCTTTGTTTGCCAGCGACATCTTTGATTGGTGGCAAGATGATGCGTCCCTATCTGAAGACGGGGATTTCGGTTATGCCTTGGCAGAAGCCGCATTGGCGGTGTTTAGTTTCGATTTTTCACCGCTACGAGGAGATATTCTGGGCAACCTGTACCAATCTTATTTTGATCCTGAAACCCGCTTGGCTTTGGGGGAATTCTATACACCTCCAGAGGTTGTTGACTTCATTCTTGACGAAGTAGGTTATGCTGGCCCATCCGTAACTATCTCTCGCCTTTTGGATCCGGCCTGTGGCTCAGGCACATTTCTTGTCCATGCGCTAAATAGATATCTTGCTGCCAGCCAGGGCCAGGAGCCCGGGGATGTCCTTAGGGGATTGATCGGTGGTCTTCGGATCGTCGGTTTTGACATTAATCCATTTGCTTGCCTAATGGCGCAGGTCAACTATGCTGCACAAATACTGCCCCTATATAGTCAGGCTCTTCAGCGTAATCCTCATCTGTTCATTCCTGGTATCCCTGTGCTACGTACCGATTCGCTTCGTCAGGAGGCAAGGGAAGAGGAATTAATAATAGGTACAAAACAGCAGCAAATTGGCTTCCGAATGGAGTTTGCAGGGGATCTTGCCAACATAAGGACTACTCTTCCGGTACTCAGAGAAGGCGATAAGCGAAAGGAAGTTCTCATAGCAGTGCCGCGTTTTGACCGGGCGCGCGAACGAGGGCTAGTCAGCAACGTTGAGGAATATTTTGCTGTTCTCAGGCAGATGTTCTTGGCTATCAAGCAAGGGCAGACAACGCGACAGGAAATTGAGCGTCATCTGAGTTCTGTTCTTTCTGCCGGGGTTGGTGAGCTTACCACTTTCCTATTGGAGGCTGTGTCTATAAACGTTGATACCATGAATGATCTTCGCAGGGAATATGGTGACGGTCGTTTTCACAAGACGCTGGAAGATACCGCTCTTGCCATGGTCCTAAAGAATGAGCTTCAGTATCATTTTGTCGTTATGAATCCACCGTATGTCCGTATACAACGAATCCCTGAAATGTTCCGTCGACTGTGGCAGAGCATGTACAACTGGTCTGAGGGCAATTATGATATCTTTGTCCCCTTCATTCAGCGATCGGTAGAAGGTTGGCTGCAACTGGGAGGGAAACTGGGCTTTATCTGCTCAAATCGTTTCTTGCTGGCCAACTACGCATCTCCTCTTCGACGACTCCTTCCGGCCCAGGCGAAGGTCAGAAAACTTCTTGACCTACGAGATACTAAGGTCTTCGAAAAAGCTCTGAACTACCCCGCTATCTGCGTCGTGGAGAAGGGAGCTCCGTCTGAACCATATGTCGTACCATCAGGTCGCGCGTTCGCCGCGCCGCCCAGTGGAACTACGGGGCCTCTTCTTAAAGAAGCTAAAAGACTGATGGACAAGACCGAAGATGGCCATCCACACAGGGTTGGTACTTACGTTGATGCCTTTGCCCTGGATAGCCGATACCTTAGCGAAAGCGCATGGCTTCTAATGCCAGCTTCGGAAAGGGTGGTGTTTGATGCACTGGCAGAGGTGGCTTCACACCGCCTCGAAGAGCTTACACTTACGAGCAGTGGCGGGTTCCAGGGATATTCTACCAGCTTGGACGATATACTTGTTCTTCGGGCTGAGCGGGAGATAGGTGACACGGTCAGGCTTTTACCTCGTGGTGGGGGAGATCCCGTTGACATCGAGCGGGAGTTGCTTAGGCCGTGGCTTTTTGGCAAAGATGTGGAGCGCTGGCATATCGATTGGGCTGGCTGGTATGTAATCTTTCCCTATGTTCAAATCGGAGGCAAATACAAGCTTATTCCCTGTCGTGAGTATGGATCACAGTCTGTGCATGGCCGGAAGGTTCCATTTATTGAAGATTTCGCTCGGGTTTGGCAATATCTTACGCGCCACGAGAACGCTCTGCGCCGTCGTGAGAATGGCCGGTTTCTTAAGGGTAGACGCGAGGAAAACCTTTGGTACGGAGCCACCTATCCTAGAAGCATTGACCTGTATCATCTCTCTAAGATTCTTGTTCAGGTATCTTCAACCGCCCCGGATATGGCTTTCGACGACAAAGGCAAGTTCGTATTTACTGCGGGGGGAACATCGGGTGTTTACGGTATCAGGCCAAATCCAAGAAAACTGGATCCTTGGTTTGCTTTAGCACTTCTGAATTCCTCTGCTTTTGATTTCTATTTGAAGCATGTCAGCACGGTATACGAGGGTAGCAGCTATTCGTACGGCGATCAGTTCATCAAGCAACTTCCTATCAAACTTCCTCGAACCAGTTCGGAGAAGGAAATTGCCACCCGCCTTGCGTTCTTGGCCAACGACCTAACGGTGACAAAGGGAGATTTACGTCATTTAGAGGGCGATATGACGGCCTTTCCGTTTCCTCAGGCCACCACTCTTGGCTCCCAAATAGAACTCTATCCTCTAAATCGCTTGGTTAGCGGTGAACCCGGTGCCCAGACTATTGATCCTCGGGACTACAGTGTGTGTCAGGCGCTGGACGGTCAATGGGGACTTAGACTAGGCAGGGCAACGCTTTTCTTTGCTACCCAAGCTCATGTGCAGATTGTGGAAAAATGGCTCAGTTTTCAGAGCCGAAATAGAATACCCTCCAGCGCCCTGATGGCACTTAAACTGCCATCCTCTGAAGACGGCTGCCGCCTGGTACTGGATGCCCTGGTTCACACGGAGGACTCTATAGTCAGTCTCAGTTCTCGCGTAAAAAATGGCGAATCTGAAGTAGATGAATTGGTGGCAAAGCTCTACCATCTGACCCCTCGCCATATGAAGGTTATCGCGGATTTCCTTGGCCGCTTTTAATAGGTTCTTCTTGCAGACATGGTAGGATGTTATATTTAAATTTGCATATGCAATCGATCACGCTGGCCCCGCTTCTTGTAGGAATTGTTTTTTTAATAATATGTTCTGCCTATGTTAGTTGTCGGTCCGTTTTTGCTAACATTATGCTGATGTATTATTAGGCCGACTGCATTTGATGATGGATTAATTAATGTCTATAACATATAACATCTATTGCGATGAAAGTTGTCATCTTGAGCACGACGGCCAGCCAATCATGGTTCTTGGCGCTGTGTGGTGCCCACTTGAGAAAATCAAACATATCTCCAGTCTTATCCGTGAGATTAAGATTCATCATGGTTTATCGCCCAATTTTGAAATAAAGTGGAATAAGGTCTCTCCTGCCAAATATGATTTCTATCATGAAATAATCGACTGTTTTTTTAATGAACAAGACCTTCATTTCCGGGCTCTGGTAGCGAAGGACAAGCAGAAACTTCACCATGAATTATTTGGTCAGGATCATGATACCTGGTATTACAAGATGTATTTCGAGTTGCTAAAAGTCATTTTCGATGTAAATTCTTCATATAGAATTTTTCTTGACATTAAGGATACCAGGAGTGGGGATAAAGTCAGAAATCTTCAAGATATTCTATGTAATAGTATGCATGATTTTGACCACCGGATAATACCTTTGGTCCAAAATGTGCGTTCACATGAAGTCGATTTATTACAGATAACTGACTTGCTCATTGGAATTGTATCCTATATAAATCGAGGCTTAGATAGTAGCAAAGGAAAAGCCCGCCTAGTGGAACATGTGCAGCAACTCTCCGGTTATAGGCTAACCGAAAAAACTGCTTTGACCGAAAAGAAAGTCAATATCTTCTTATGGCAACCCTCGGAGAAGCAAGCATGAGCGGGTTGCCTGGATGGCTGCCACCATTGGTTTTACTGAGTGACTATGAGGGCGATTGGGAAACTTATGTAGAAGCCGTATATGAGTATTTTAAAAAGGATTTTATAGAATCTTCTCCTGTCTTTGAAACGAAAGTTGTTGGTCTTAAAAGGCTTCCTTATTTTAAAGGAAAAGAGTACACGTTCTGGCATGTAACATCGGAAGGTCCCGAAGACGAAGAGCGTGTGCCGGATTTGCGGCGTTGTGAAAGGATCAGATGGCCTCGTCCCATAATTGAGCACCCGGAGCAAATTAAATGTTGGCCTAACAAGCACGGAGGTGAGAGGCGGATTGTCCTATGGCTATATGATCACGACTTTGTCGTAATACTGGCTGATCGCAAGCGCTACATGTTGCTATGGACCGCCTACTTCGTAGATAGAACGCACACCAGAGGAAAGCTGTTGAAAGAATATGAAGACTACCAAAAAAGACTGACGCCGCCCTTTTAGGACGGCATCGTTACTCTTTCTACGCGTGGCAGATGAGCTATATATAATGCTATATCCCTAGTTGACCATTGTCAAATGTGTATCTGTATAATCAATAACATTCTGTTTAACCGCGGTGAATTCCAAAGATAATACCCTTCATTGGTTGGGTTGAAAAATGTTCTCGGCGCAAAATCACTTTTTGCCTACATTTGTTTTGAAGCCACAAAAATAGCTAACATTTAGCTAACGGATTAATAAATATTAACAAACATGGGTCAATATTCGCGATCAGGAGTGTTTTTCTTAAAATAGTACAAATGTACTATTGTGAACGTAAAAACACCTTTGAATAGCCTGGTATCCAGACTTACACACAGGGGGTCACTGGTTCAAATCCAGTATCGCCCACCACGAAGCTAAAACAATACCCATTAAGGACAGATCCCGAACATTCTTGTCTATTGGCTATTATCGCGAAGGGTTAATCAAGTTCCAGATTAGTAATGGTAGACCGCTTCCATAAGTCATAGCCCACATTAGCTTGTTTAACGTTGACAATCCATCAATAAGGAGATATTCTATAGTTAGATAGTTGGAAAATCTGATAGTTCGAAAGAAGGAAACAGTCATGCCTGAGCAAATTCAGTTACGTAAGAAAGCGCAACTAACACTTCCTCAGTCAGTAAGGGAGAAACTGGGCATAGAAGAAGGCGATTTCCTGGATGTCCAGGTGAGAAATGGCGAAATTGTGCTCAAGGTTAAGAAGCTGATTGATAAGGAACAGGCCTGGTTTTGGTCTGAACGCTGGCAGCGGGGCGAAAATGAAGCTGAAGAAGATATCCGCGCTGGCCGTATCCACAAATTCTCTAATTCCAGGGCAGCAATAGATTTTCTTCACGGGCAGACTAAGAGCAGATAGAACAATTCTGATGAGGGCCGCAGTTAATGCCTATTGATCTAACCGAGCGGTTTGTGCGGCAATATTCGAAACTGCCCAAGACAATACAATATAAGGTTGATAAGGCGCTGACACTTCTTGAGACTGATTTCCGTCATCCCGGGTTACGCAGTCATCCTGTGGAGAGTGCTCCTGGTGTGTTTGAAGCCTGCGTTGATCGAAAATACCGCATGACTTTTGAGCACCGCGCTGATACCTTCATAATGCGCAACGTTGATAATCACGATGAATGCCTGCGGAGTCCGTAAGTCTGTGTCATCAGAAATTCATGCAATAATGTAGTGAGTTGCTTTTTGCTCTCAAACAGGAGTTCGGGAACTGTCCATAATGCCCCACCACTCAAACGCTGAAGCTAAAACAGCACCCATTCTGGAAAGACCCCGAACTTTCTTGTCTATTGACAATTCTCTTGCTCTTGACTATATGTACAGGAAGATGTACACTTACAGTTGAACTATTAATGGCCTACCAAGTTGATATTACCCCTGCAGCATTGGAGGCGCTGGAGGCTGTTGCTGACCGGCGAACTCGCAGTGCTATTGTGCGGCGCATCGATGCCATGGCGGAAGAGCCCAAAAAGCTGGGGAAACCACTTCGAGGTTGGCTGACAGGATTTTTGAGTTTAAGGACTGCCGGACAACGATATCGAGTGATATACAAGGTCGATGACGAAAAGAAACGAATATTGGTGTACTTGGTGGGTATCCGCAAAGAAGGAAACCGCCGGGACGTATATGCCCTAGCTGAGCGCCTTGTAAAGCGGGGGTTAATATAGGAGCTGGAAATAACCATGATCAGAGAAACTAGAGAACTTACAACGGTAAACGCACGGCGGGAGTTGACAAAACTTCCAGAGCAACTGGGAGCTAGCCCAACCACCGTGGCAGTGACTCGAAGGGGAAAACCGGTTCTGGCAATCATTACCTGGGAAGACTACCTATCCATCTTAGAAACTTTGGAGATACTCAGCGACAATGATGCCGTTGAGCAACTACGGCGCAGCATAAAAGAGGTTACAGAAGGAAAACAAATTCCGTGGACAAAGGCCAAAACCCGGCTTGACACATTGATGTGAACTGTATTTTGAATACGGACTAGGCTCGCCATATTGGTGGCCACAATTCGGACATTTGGCAGAATCAGCGGTATGGTGCGGTCGCATTCGAAACATTAAAGGTCTGCCATTGACCTCACCCCTGTAAATTAGTCCATTGTATAATTAGGGTCTTCCGGTCATCTTATTATCCTATAAGTAATTGTTGGAGCGCCGGAATCAGCTTTTTATTCTCAAACAGGAGTTCGGGAACCGTCCAGTATCGCCCACCACTTTTCGAAGCTAAAACAATACCCATTCAGGACAGATCCCGAACATTCTTGTCTATTGGCTATTATCGCGAAGGGTTAATCAAGTTCCAGATTAGTAATGGTAGACCGCTTCCATAAGTCATAGCCCACATTAGCTTGTTTAACGTTGACAATCCATCAATAAGGAGATATTCTATAGTTAGATAGTTGGAAAATCTGATAGTTCGAAAGAAGGAAACAGTCATGCCTGAGCAAATTCAGTTACGTAAGAAAGCGCAACTAACACTTCCTCAGTCAGTAAGGGAGAAACTGGGCATAGAAGAAGGCGATTTCCTGGATGTCCAGGTGAGAAATGGCGAAATTGTGCTCAAGGTTAAGAAGCTGATTGATAAGGAACAGGCCTGGTTTTGGTCTGAACGCTGGCAGCGGGGCGAAAATGAAGCTGAAGAAGATATCCGCGCTGGCCGTATCCACAAATTCTCTAATTCCAGGGCAGCAATAGATTTTCTTCACGGGCAGACTAAGAGCAGATAGAACAATTCTGATGAGGGCCGCAGTTAATGCCTATTGATCTAACCGAGCGGTTTGTGCGGCAATATTCGAAACTGCCCAAGACAATACAATATAAGGTTGATAAGGCGCTGACACTTCTTGAGACTGATTTCCGTCATCCCGGGTTACGCAGTCATCCTGTGGAGAGTGCTCCTGGTGTGTTTGAAGCCTGCGTTGATCGAAAATACCGCATGACTTTTGAGCACCGCGCTGATACCTTCATAATGCGCAACGTTGATAATCACGATGAATGCCTGCGGAGTCCGTAAGTCTGTGTCATCAGAAATTCATGCAATAATGTAGTGAGTTGCTTTTTGCTCTCAAACAGGAGTTCGGGAACTGTCCATAATGCCCCACCACTCAAACGCTGAAGCTAAAACAGCACCCATTCTGGAAAGACCCCGAACTTTCTTGTCTATTGACAATTCTCTTGCTCTTGACTATATGTACAGGAAGATGTACACTTACAGTTGAACTATTAATGGCCTACCAAGTTGATATTACCCCTGCAGCATTGGAGGCGCTGGAGGCTGTTGCTGACCGGCGAACTCGCAGTGCTATTGTGCGGCGCATCGATGCCATGGCGGAAGAGCCCAAAAAGCTGGGGAAACCACTTCGAGGTTGGCTGACAGGATTTTTGAGTTTAAGGACTGCCGGACAACGATATCGAGTGATATACAAGGTCGATGACGAAAAGAAACGAATATTGGTGTACTTGGTGGGTATCCGCAAAGAAGGAAACCGCCGGGACGTATATGCCCTAGCTGAGCGCCTTGTAAAGCGGGGGTTAATATAGGAGCTGGAAATAACCATGATCAGAGAAACTAGAGAACTTACAACGGTAAACGCACGGCGGGAGTTGACAAAACTTCCAGAGCAACTGGGAGCTAGCCCAACCACCGTGGCAGTGACTCGAAGGGGAAAACCGGTTCTGGCAATCATTACCTGGGAAGACTACCTATCCATCTTAGAAACTTTGGAGATACTCAGCGACAATGATGCCGTTGAGCAACTACGGCGCAGCATAAAAGAGGTTACAGAAGGAAAACAAATTCCGTGGACAAAGGCCAAAACCCGGCTTGACACATTGATGTGAACTGTATTTTGAATACGGACTAGGCTCGCCATATTGGTGGCCACAATTCGGACATTTGGCAGAATCAGCGGTATGGTGCGGTCGCATTCGAAACATTAAAGGTCTGCCATTGACCTCACCCCTGTAAATTAGTCCATTGTATAATTAGGGTCTTCCGGTCATCTTATTATCCTATAAGTAATTGTTGGAGCGCCGGAATCAGCTTTTTATTCTCAAACAGGAGTTCGGGAACCGTCCAGTATCGCCCACCATTCTAAAATGCAAGAAACCAATGATAAATAGCGTTTGTTTTATGGGGATAATAGCGTGTTTAATTTTTGGAGCACCTCGGAGATAGTGCTTGCGGGCAGCGAACATAGCAATTCTGCATTTCTAACACGCCAATCCAGGCTTTTAGCCTGATCAGATAAGATTGCTCCCTCAACCGGTAAACCGTCTGGCAGCAGGACTTCGAAAGGGTAGCCTTTAATCTGGCTGGTGATAGGACAGAATATTGCCAATCCAGCCTTATTATTATAACCGGCGGGTGAAAGCACTACAGCAGGCCGGCGTCCTGACCGTTCGTGCCCTGCCTGCGGGTTTAAAATTATCCATACTATATCACCACATTGCGGAACGTACGTTGAGGCGCTCACCATATTTCATTCCCCATGGCTTTACCTGTATCGATCTCGTGATGCAGATTATTATTATTGATCTTCGGAAGCAGTTGTTTAAGAGTAAACCTGGGTTCAACCAAAGGCGTTATAATAAGTTTGCCATCAGATACAGTTAGTTCAATAGATGTTTCTTTTTGCAGCCCTGCTTCAGAAGCGAAGGATTTAGGTATACGTAGAGCAAGGCTGTTGCCCCATTTCTGTATGCGTGTTTTCAATTTAAGCCTCCATGGAGAAGTATCTACAATGAAGATACTTCTTTTTACAGCTTATTGTCAAGGTTGATGCAAGTTCATTAATGCTTTCAGTGATTGTCGAATATCCTGTATAGCAGAGGCTTCACTTTTCAGGCGCGGGTGGATGACCGTGAAATTCACCCGGCTCACCCTCGCAAAAAAAGACATCCTCGATTTTCACGTTGAAAAGATTGGCGATACGGAAAGCAAGCGGCAGGGAAGGATCGTATTTACCGTTTTCAAGGGAGATGACCGTCTGCCTGGTTACGCGTAATTGATCGGCCAGCGCCTCCTGTGTGAGGTCGTGCATGGCACGAAATACTTTCAGCCTGTTTTTCATCTGTTGCATCCTATAGTTTGCGGCTGAAATAGGCGTAAAAACATATATCCAGTATTATGGCGACGCAGACGAAATACCCCATGATGGTACCGAGGAAAACAACGTTTTCCGGCAACTGGTTGCGGAAAAGGGCGGCGCCCAGTGCGGCCACGGCCGCCAGTATAATTATGCTGTTGAAGGATGCAGTGGCGGCTTTCCCGCTGATCTGCACGATCCGCTCATCCCGCACGATCTCTTTGTTGCGGCGTTCCAGAATGACCGCAAGCACTATAGCCGCTACAACCGCGGCCAGCGCGATCAAGGGGGTGTCGGTAGCGATCGCAATGGCCACTGCGATGGCCAACCCACCCGCTATAATCGCCCTGTAAATACGGAATTTGCTTAGTCGCATTTCAATGCCTCCTTATAGTCACCTTTACTAATTGTAAAGTAAACTATACAATATGTCAAGTGTATTGCCGGTTGGGCACTGTTTTTGTTTGAGCCGCGGAACAATGGACGGTTGAGACAGCCTATTCATTGCAAAAAATGGCCGGTTCTATGTTATGGTTATTGACATACTTCAGCTTATTAATTACATTGAATTGCTATGAGCATTAAATCGGAACGCAAAAACGGCATCCTGGTGGTGGCCCTGGAAGGCAGGCTGGGCGCCTTCGAGGCTGCCAATTTGGGCAAAGCGCTTGAGACTCTTTTAAAGGAAGACGATCACTATCTGGTGCTGGACATGTCCGGGGTACAATATTTAAGCAGCGGCGGCATCAGACTCCTGTTGTCCACGCAGAAAAAGCTGGCGGGTAAAAATGGACACATCTCTCTTTGTGGAATTACGGAGTTCCCGGCTCAGGTATTGAAAATGGCCGGTATGGAGGGTATGTTCCCCGCCTACAATACGGTGGATGAAGCTGTTAATCGCAGTTCCACCCTGAAGGATATGAAACGCTCCGAAAAGGATTGGAGAAATCTTCCCTGTTATTTTAGAAAAAATACCAGCTTTCACATCTTCCACGCTACAGACCGCGCCGCCACGCTAAAAACTGTGGGCAATTTGACGAAGGTTATTAATGCTGCCCTGGAACCGGACGATATCCGCCAGCGGCGTTTTTCTGAAGCCGAATATTCCATCGGCCTGGGAGCTCTCGGCGGCAGTCTTGAGGAGTGCCTGCCGCTGCTGGGTGAAATGATGACCAGCGGCGGCATCATGGTCTGGCTGCCCACAGATGGTAATGACACGCCTGATTTTCTTATTCCTCAAAAAGATACAGGCGAGGTTATGATTCACACCGGCCTTAATCTGGCTTTAAATGGCGAATTCAACGATGTTATGCTGGTGGGTGATGCTGCCGGGAGCAAGCCGGTTACCATCGGCGAGCTGTATGAAGCCATTTTCGATATCGCCCGGGAGCGTCGGACAGCTAACCGCAGCCTTATCAGCGTGGCCATGATAGCTGATATAGATGCTCTTTTTAGCTCCGGTGTCAAGATTTCCCCGATAAAAAAACATGCACCGGCCAACAAAGGCCTTATTACAGACCCGGAAAACATCGCTCTGTGGATGGATATCAATAATGAACCGAAGTCGCCGGGCCGGACTATGGTGAGCTTTGGTCTGGGCCTGGACCTGACGGCCGACCTGTCCCATCTGTCGAAACCGGCGCTGGACAACGCGTTTTATATGCATCCGGCCAATGTCGTCAACAAGAAAACGATGCTGCATAACCACGGCGTGGTCTTTGAAAATATGAAGTGGGAGTATGTCTTAAATCTGGACAGTGAAATCAGGAGAATAGCGCGCCAGGGCGAGTTTGTGGATATGCGCCACCTCCTGGATACCACTCGTATAAAACGCGCTATCGCCGGCGTCTCATATATCTCTGATATAACTCCTGAATGAGACAGGCGCCGGTTCAAATGCACTAATCAGCGCTCGATTCCACAGGGTATCCGGCCTCTTTCCAGGCGTTCCAGCCCCCCTTCAATGCCCTGACGTTGGTGTAACCTTTACTAATCAGTATAAGCGTAGCGCTGGCACTTGTACCATCGTTGGGACAGGAGCAGTAGATGACTATCTCTCTGTTCAGATCAGGTGGAGGCGCCCATTGTCCCGCCGTGATTTTATCGGGAGGAACCGCAATGGCGCCTTTGACATGCGCTGTCCTGAATTGTTCTTCCACGTCTCTCCTGGCATCGACAATAAGGATATCAGCCCCGCTGTTGATCTTCTGTAATAACTCTTCGATGCTCATGCGCGGCGCCAAATCCGAAGGCGCCGCTGTCGTGTTATCCGATAGAGTCGAGGATGAAGGGCTGGTGGAGTTAACGGCGCCTGCGGCACAGCCGGATAAAGCCAGGAGCATTAAGAGCGATGCCAAAATATACCTGAAGTTCATATTAGACAGAACCTCCCATACTTCCAGACTCCAATCTAAAGTTGATTATAGCTCTGCGACGCGGGGCCGCCAAGTTGCATCGGGTTCACATAAATACGGACCAATATGGATACCGGCGACCTGCCAATCCGATTAATGGAATTTATTATTTGATATGCCTGTGCCATAATACAGCTAATCCTGGTCTTTTACAGGTGATGTTTGAGCCGGGCGCTATAGCCGGTATTATGTGAATGTATGATGAGGGGGAACGATATGTCAAAGAGTCCGATGAAAGAGAAGAAGTTTGTTACAGATTGGATTGATGCTAACTCAACCCCTGTTAATAATATCTCTGACGCCGTCTGGAGCTACGCCGAGATCGGCATGCAGGAATACAATACATCAAAAGCGCTTATCGCTTATTTCAAAGACAATGGTTTTAGCGTGGAGGAGGGCGTCGCCGAAATGCCCACCGCCTTTGTGGCAACGTACGGCTCGGGGAAACCGGTGATCGGTTTCAATGTGGAAATGGATGCCCTTCCCGGTTTATCACAGGAGAGGAGTCTGGATGTAAAAAAGCCGGTCATAGAGGGGGCCCCCGGGCACGGCTGCGGTCACAACCTTCTCGGTCCGGCGGCCGCGCTGGCTGCGGTCTCCCTCAGCAGGGTGCTGGCGGAGTTCAAACCGGGCGGAACGATCAAAGCGTTCGGCACTCCGGCGGAGGAGCTCTGCATAGGTAAACCTTATATGGCCCGGGCGGGATTGTTTAAGGGAGTCGACGCGTTTCTCGACTGGCATCCCTTCTTTAATACAAATACCGATTATACGAGCTGCAATGCCTATTTCAGCATCAGATTTCATTTCAGGGGCAGGACCGCCCACGGCAACAGCCCGTGGCAGGGGAGAAGCGCTCTGGATGCAGCTACTCTGTCGGGAACCATGATTGAGTATTTACGGGAGAACGTAACCCCTGGCAATCCGCCTCTGGCTGCCAATACCATCAATTACTCATTCCCGGATGTGGGACCGGCTTTCCCGGTTGTCGTGCCGGACAGGTCGACCTTATGGGTTGTGGGGAGGATCGTCAGCTCTGATGAGGCAAAATATGTGATCGACAGGCTGTATAAGATCGCTCAGGCCGGCGCCATGGCTACTGAGACGACAGTGGAAATCGAGCTGATCAGCGCGACACATGAGAGGCTACCCAATCAGGTCATCTCGCAGCTTTTACACGAAAACCTGGAAGAAATCGGAGCTATGCAGTTCACCCGGGATGAGATCAACTCCGCCAAAAAGATGCAGAGAGACTACGGCGCTGTTGAGACCGGACTGGACTCAAGCATAATGCCTCTCAGCGGCGGTTTCCATGCGGTGACGGACAACTCCGAATTCAGCTGGTTTGCGCCCATCAGCACTCTTTGGCTGACCATAGCGCCGGCGGGGATCGGCTGGCATGTCTGGCAGGTGGCCAGCCTGGCCGGTTCCGACATCGGGAAAAAGGCGATTAATATCGCCGCCAAAGTGCTGTCAACATCGGGTATCGACCTGCTGCTGAAGCCGTCGATCGTAGACGAAGCCAGGAAGGAACTGGCGCAAAGGCTGCAGGGCAGGGCTTACACTTCGTTGATTCCTGAAGCGGTTAAACCTCCGGTGCTGCTCAATCGGGATATTATGGACCATTACCGTCCCCTGCAGGAAAAACTCTACCAGCAGTCTTGATATATCATCCCCGGCCATTGCAGCGAAGATACTGGAACCTGACAAACTCCAGCTGTTTATGAAAGGATTCTAACCGATGCCTTTTTGACTATTCAGGTGTGTGGTTCGCGGATTTCGTACTGCTGCGCCGCCTCGATCTCGATTTTCATCTTGTCCCAGTGTTTGGTCCAGTACCTCTGGGGATAGTCCACACTGAAATAAAGCAGCACCAGCACTGCCGGCCAGCCCATCAGGAAATCAAGCAGCTTACCGGTCCCCACATGTAAAGCAATGGTATAGCTGATCAGCAAGCCCTGCAGTACATAGAACATGCCCCAGACGATGTTGATGTCGAACCAGGCCTTAAAAAAAAACTTGCTCTTGCCGAACTTCGCCTCCGTGCGCTCAATAGTCTCCCTGCCGACCAGGGACATGACAAAAGGTCTGGGCCTGAGCATGGAGCCGATGAAAATGAGGCCGAGTATGGTGCTGTCCAGCGAGGGCACCAGGGTGAAAAAAGGGTGCTGCGGCGCCAGGAATGCGGCTATGGTCTGCGTGAGTATCATAATAAAGGTTATGATGGCGAACATGCTGACTGTGCGCCACTTTATCAGGCTTATAATGGCGACCAGTACGAGCCAGGACAGCGCGATGCAAACACCTGTAAGGGGGACTCCTGTCATCGAACAGATCTCAAGGATCATCATGGGTGCGAACATGCACAGCAGGAAGTCGCGCCATGGCATCCTTGAAAGGTTCAATTTAATGGTATCCCATATGGCCTGCTTCTCTGTCAAATTACACCTCAAATTTAAATATGTACTCGGATTGCCCTGACGATAAACAACTATAACTTTATCGCCTGATCATACCCTCTGTCTATCCTGATTCTCTCTATCTTCAATCCTTTGATTTCCAGGATGGTAATCTTCAGGTCTCTATATTTGAAATGTTCGCCCTGCCTGGGGATCCTGCCCAGGTGACTCATTATGAAACCGGCTACGGTTTCATATCCACCTTCAGGTAAATCAAGCACCAGTTCCTCGTTGATCTCCTTGATGCGCAGGCCGCCGTCTATCTCGAAGGTATTGACGCCTACAGTAACTATGTCCTCCTCCTCGTCTATCGGCCCGGCCCCGATATCACCCACAATCTCTTCAATCAGTTGATCAATCGTCACCATGCCGGCGACTCCGCCGAACTCGTCGATTACCAGTGCGATATGCTGCTTGTTGTTTTTCAGATCTGTAAGGAGTGCACCCAGCAGCTTGGTTGCAGGCACGAAATAGGCAGGGCGAAGGTAAGCATCTATGCGGCTGTCTGTCTGGATATTGTGATTCGCCTCCGCCAACAGGATATCCTTCATGAAAAGGATGCCTGTTACATTGTCAGGAGTGCCGTCGAAAACAGGGTATTTTGTATGGGGATGATCACGATATACATCGAACAACTGATTAAGGGTTGTGCTTTTCTTAATCCAAATAATATCCACGCGCGGCGTGAAGACTTCTTTGACCGGCCTGTCGGCAAATTTGAAAACATTGTGAAGCATCTCTGCTTCTTCCTTTTCCCAGATGCCTTCAGATCTGGCTATATTGACGG
>Ga0268277_1001148_pt1 | contig 18952 bp, 14 predicted proteins | sample saktaG_5_FD_190132 | JGI IMG/M metagenome (GOLD analysis project Ga0268277, IMG submission 190132) | Saline water microbial communities from Sakinaw Lake, British Columbia, Canada - sak_2010_1_5_50m | ecosystem: Environmental > Aquatic > Non-marine Saline and Alkaline > Saline ...
ACTCGGCGTCACTTGACCGAGTTTTGGATGATGGATGCTGAAGCGGCTTTTGTGGAGCACGACGAGAATATGAAAATTCAGGAAGCCCTGGTGAGCTATATTGTTGGCGATGTGCTGAAAAATTGTTCTTCTGAATTAGCGCTTTTGGAGCGCGATATTAAGCCATTAGAAAAAATAAAACCGCCGTTTTATAGAATTACTTATGACGAGGTCATAAAATTATTGCAGAAAAAGAGCTTGGCTATAAAATGGGGCGATGACTTTGGCGGCGATGAAGAAACCATAATTTCCAAAGAATATGACAAGCCGGTTTTTATTGAAAAATATCCGGCCGAGATAAAAGCGTTTTATATGCAGCCCGATCCAGACAACTCAAAACTGGTTTTAAATAATGACTGCATTGCTCCGGAGGGTTATGGCGAAATTATCGGCGGATCGCAGCGCATTCACGATTTAAAAATTTTGGAGAACAAATTAAAAGAATTTCATATTAAACGGGAGCCACTGGAGTGGTATATTGATTTACGTCGTTATGGCTCAATACCGCATTCTGGTTTTGGCCTTGGCTTAGAGCGTACCGTAGGCTGGCTTTGCGGCTTAGACCATGTTCGTGAGACCATTCCATTCCCACGACTAATGAATAGGTTGAGACCTTAACCTTGCTTGATATGGGCATGCTTGCCCCGTAGCAATCCGCCAACCGGCGGACTGATGTGGGGTGCGCGAAACCATTCCTTTCCTCAGAATGATTAATCGTCTGCGGCCGTAAATATTTTTAGGAAACAAAAAATCAGGACATCGCGCCTGATTTTTTTGTTTCAAATTCGGCCTGCCTGCCCTGACTGCCGCCTGCCTGCCGGTAGGCAGGTTAGGCAGGCGGTAGGCAGGTGTGGGGGTTTAGTAGATATAACCGACTATTCGGCGGTCGTTTAAATTAAACGTTCGCTCATTAGTTATATAACGGCCCAAGTGATTCATCTCGGTAAAAGTAACGGTACTGTCATCAAAAGATTCTACATAAGCCACGTGGCCATACCATGATTCGTTTATGGCAATTACCGCGCCCACGGCTGGCGTCTTGCCAATAGCAAAACCCATACGTCTCGCATTGGCGATCCAACTATTGGCATTGCCGGTCCAAGGAATACATCTTAATTTCGCCACATACCAAGTACATTGGCCAGCGATAAAAACGTGACAATTATTACCCGCTGGCGCCGGCAATTGAGTTTGCTTTTGGGCTAGAATAGTTTTGTCGTTATTCGTTGGTTGAGGGGTGATCCGAGGCGGAGGAGGGGGCGGTATTTTGCCGGCGGGAATAATTAAAAAGTCGTTCGGGTAAATATCATTGGCGTCAGCTAAATCGTTAAAATCAAGGATGTCTTCCAGCGACGCTTTATAATAATTAGCAATTTGTTGAAGAGTCTCGCCTTTTTTAACCGTGTGAGTTACGCCATCAATTGGTAAAATTTTTAATTCTTGTCCGGTTCGCAAGATAGAGGTGGCGGTTAATTTATTTTCCCACAAAATACTTTTAACGCTAATAGCAAATTTTTGGGAGATAGACCCCAGGGTATCCCCGGGTTGGACGGTATATGTTTCAATATCTGTACGCATAACCGGGGTGTCATTTAATAAGTCATTTGGCGTGACCAGGGCCGCTCCGCCCAGGGCGGTAGTGGGATCGGTCAAATTGGCATTATTATTTTCGGTTGAAGCAATTGTAAATTGATTATCTGTATTAGTTATATTAGTAATTTTTTTTTCAGAAGTTAGTTTTTCTTGAGGCTGATTAAGCCTTGATAATAAAATAGGCCCTTGAAGCGATTCTCCCTGGAAGGCGAAAATAGTTTCGAAGAGGGCCAAGAAGGCGATGATAAATGATAGGGCGGGCAAAGCTAGATGTTTATATTGTTTGGTCTGGATTAATTTTGGGGTAATTTGGGTTTTAACTAGATAATAAAAAGAGAAGGCGATGTAGGAAAAGGTTTTCCACAGCCATTTTATAATATAGCCCAAAATCGTTTTAATCGTTCGCGGTATATTAGGCATAAACAGGGCTTATTAGCCCTGTTAATTAGTATAGCAAAAAATTGACAAAAGTCAAGGTAGGCCTTATAATATCCACTATGTCATATAACCATCAGAAAATCGACCCCGTAAAGTCGCTTTGCGACTACGGGGCGAGAAGTGGAGAAGAAAAGGCCATATTCTTAAAATTATAGTTATATATGAAAAAATATATTCCTAAAGATACTGAGCCAAAATGGCAGAAAGTCTGGCAAAAAAGTCATCTTGGCCAGGCTGAGGATTTTACTAAGAATAAATTTTATTATTTAGTTGAATTTCCTTATCCGTCAGCCGATGGACTGCATGTTGGCCATGTGCGCAGTTATACTGCCTTTGACGCCTTGGCGCGCAAGAAAAGAATGGAGGGATTTAATGTTCTTTATCCGATTGGCTGGGACGCCTTTGGTTTGCCAACCGAAAATTATGCTATTAAGACCGGTATTCATCCGGCCAGGGCCACAGAGCAGAATATTAAGAATTTTAAACGGCAATTGCAGGCTTTGGGATTGTCTTTTGATTGGTCGCGCGAGGTTAATACCACCGACCCTAAATATTATAAATGGACCCAGTGGATATTTTTAAAACTTTTTGAGCGCGGCCTGGCCTATCAGGCTAAAATGGCGATTAACTGGTGCCCGTCTTGTAAAATTGGCTTAGCTAACGAAGAGGTGGTGGATGGCAAGTGTGAGAGGTGTCATGCCGAAACCGAGCGGCGAGAAATTAAACAATGGATGTTGAGGATAACAAAATATGCCGATCGGTTGATTGATGATTTAAAAACAGTCAATTTTCTAGATAAAATTAAAGCCCAGCAAATTAATTGGATTGGCAAAAGTTATGGTACCAATATTCATTTGCCGGTGGTCGGTACGAGCGAGGTGGTTAAAGTTTTTACTACTCGTGTTGATACTATTTTCGGCGTGACAGCTATTATTTTGGCGCCTGAGCACCCACTCGTCGCTTCGCTTCTCGAAATCCAAAATAAATCCGCCAGCTGGCGGACAAAAATCAAAAATTATGAAGAAGCAAAAAAATACATTGAACAGGCAAAAAGAAAATCTGATTTAGAGCGCACTGATTTATCAAAGACCAAAACCGGTGTTGAGCTGAAGGGCGTTAAAGTTCTTAATCCGATTAATCACCAAGAACTTCCCTTGTGGGTGGGTGATTATGTGATTGCCGCTTATGGGGGCGGCGCGGTGATTATGGTGGCAGCCCACGATGAACGCGACTTTACTTTTGCTCAAAAATATAATCTGCCGATTGCGGAAGTGGTGAAATCAACCGGCAAAGATGTCGAGCGCGGTTCACGCCGAGAATTATTAGAAGCTTTTTGTAGTGACGGCGTTTTGATTAATTCCGGAGAGTTTAATGGTTTAACTTCGCAGCAGGCCCGAGAAAAAATTACTGAATGGTTAATTAAAAATAACGCCGGCAATGAGCAAATTAACTATAAATTACGCGACTGGATTTTTTCTCGTCAGCATTATTGGGGCGAGCCGATACCGCTGGTTTATTGCGAGCAGTGCGCGAAAATAAAACCCAAAATTTTATTAGTTCATGGTATTCATGGGCATTCTAAAGAGAATTGGTTTCCTTGGTTTAAAAAGGAAATGGAAAGCCGCGGCTATGAAGTGCTAATACCTGATTTGCCTAACAACGAACATCCAACCTTGTCAGAATGGCTAAGCGCCCTGAAAAAATTGGATATTAAAAAGAATGACCGGTTGTTTGTGGTTGGTCATAGTTTAGGCGCGCCAACTGCTTGCCAATTTATTTTAAAAAATAATTTAAAAGTGGAAAAACTAATTTTGGCCGCGCCAACCGGCGAACACATGGGACCGCAAAACTGGCAGAATTTAATCAAAGACGGTTGCGATGAACAAAGCATTCAGTGCATTAAGCAATTTATTGCAGCTAATAAAAATCTAGTCAAACTGAATAAATTAGTTACTAACGGCATTAGTGTTTATTTTTCTACTGACGATCCTTATGTTCCACTTACCGTTCAGGAAGATTATAAAGATTTAACGGCGACAGTAAAGGTTTTGACTAACCGCGGTCATTTTAGTGATATGGCCGGCAGTATGCGCGAGTTTCCAGAAATTTTAGACGATTTTCCGATGGATTTAAATTCGGGCTGGGTGCCCTTGTCAGAAAAAGATTTACCGCTGGAATTGCCCAAGATTGATAAATATGAACCGTCCGGGACAGGGGAGTCGCCGCTAGCCAAAATTACTTCCTGGGTTAATATCAAGTGTCCGCGATGCGGTGGACCAGGTAGGCGCGAAACAGATACCATGCCCAACTGGGCTGGGTCAAATTGGTACTACCTCGCATATTTAATGCAAGGAATTAATAATTTTAAATTTCTCCGCGACATGCCCTTCGGGCTGCGCGGATCCGCTCGCGAAGACGAGCGGACAATTTCCAATTACAAAAAAGTATTTAATTATTGGATGCCAGTTGATTGGTATAATGGCGGTATGGAACACACCACTTTGCATCTTTTGTATTCGCGCTTCATTTATAAATTTTTATATGACATTGGCGTAGTGCCGCAATCAGAACCATACCAAAAGCGCACTTCGCACGGCATGGTCTTGGCTGAAGATGGCCAAAAGATGAGTAAAAGCTTTGGCAATGTCATTAATCCTGACGAGATCGTGGAAAAATATGGCGCCGATACATTGCGCTTGTATGAAATGTTTATGGGTCCGTTTGATGAGGCGATAAGTTGGAGCGCGACCAGCTTGGTGGGTTGCGCTCGTTTTGTCAATCGGATTTGGGAGATGAGTCAGAGCATTGCCAAAGAAAACAATCATAAAAATTCTGATTTAGAAAAATTACTGCACAAAACCATTAAAAAGGTTTCGCAGGATATGGAAAATCTGAAGTTTAATACGGCTATTTCCGCTTTGATGATTTTGGTTAATGCCATGGAGGAACAAAGGCAAAATCTGCCTCGCGATATTTTTGTTAAATTTTTAATTATTTTATCTCCATTCGCTCCGCATCTTACTGAAGAATTGTGGCATAATTTAATAGGCGCTTCAGATAACCAATCGATTGGCACGCAACCATGGCCGCAGTATGACCCCAGGTTAATTCAGGACGAAGAGGTTGAGTTAATTGTTCAAATTAACGGTAAATTGCGTGATAAAATAATGATTCAGCGAGAGATGAAAGAAAACGAAATCAAAGCGCTGGTTTTACAGAGCGAAAAAATTAAAAAACATTTGGGAGATCGGCCGGTGAAAAAAACAATCTTTGTGCCAGGACGGTTGATAAATCTGGTGGTGTAAAATTACTTTTTAATACTAAAGTTTTTTGACGGGCGGATCACTCCGCCCGTTTTTGTTCTCCGTCGCCGAACACTCCGCAAGTTGCTGTGGAAATGGAGGCGCGGAGAACCCTCCAAAGTTCTGCCTACCGGCAGGTAGGGTTTGGGCAAGGGAGGGTTGGGGGCTTTGGAGAATTTCACTTGATACCGCGCAGCAGACTGCGTGGCGCTTCATTTTGTGGATAACTTTTGATTGATATTGTTTTTTTATAAATTTGTTTTATACTAAGGGGTATTAACCCCCGTGTTTCGTCTTCTCCGCCTCCGCCATCAGCCAACCGGCTGAGGCGGATGGCGGATCCTCGCCTGCCTGGCGGTAGGCAGGCTCGACAAAATACTATTTATCTAACCTGTAATCTTAAATTAAAAATGATTCCGTCAGAAGTATTCTTCGTTAAAGGCGTTGGCGCGCACAAAGATAAATTGGCGGCTTTTGAGCTAGCCCTAAGAAACGCGGGCATTGAAAAATGCAATTTAGTTTATGTTTCCAGTATTTTTCCGCCCCAAGCTAAAATTATTAGCCGTAATCAGGGTTTAGAAAAATTACGCGCCGGACAAATAACTTTTTGCGTGATGGCCAGAAACGAAACCAATGAACCAAATCGATTAATTTCTGCAGCCATTGGCTTGGCGGTGCCGAGCGACCCTAATTCTTATGGTTATTTATCAGAGCATCATGCTTGTGGCGAAAAGGGAGAGAAGTCCGGTGATTATGCGGAAGACTTGGCAGCTACCATGTTAGCCACCACCCTGGGTCTTCCTTTTGATCCCAATCAAGCTTGGGACGAGCGAAAACAGATTTATAATACCAGTGAGCACATTTTCAAAACCAGCAATATCTGTCAATCAGCTGAAGGCAACAAGGATGGCCTGTGGACGACAGTGATTGCGGCGGCTGTGTTTGTGGTTAATCAACCGCAATAACTCATAGTTAAAATAAAAAAAGACCAGCTTCATGCGCAGGTCTTTTTTCATTGCCAATTATTCTTCGTCGCCAGTCGGTTTTTTCCAAGTTGCATATCCGCCAACTGGCGGAGCAGTCGGGTTTACCCGTCGTAGACCAAGGTATTCTAACAGGTCTATTTATCAGGTTATTCATTTTCTTCTCCCGGTTTCTTCCATGTTGCGTAGTCGCAGTCGGGCCAGCGATTACAGCCATAAAACATCCTGCCCTTTTTAGTTCGGCGGGGAACCACCTTACCGTCGTTACATTTGGGACAAACAATCGGTTCGTAATCATCAGTGGTAGTGGCTAGCGATTTAGTATAGCGGCAGTTAGGAAAACCAGTGCAGGCCAAAAATTTTCCAAAGCGACTCATTTTGACCGCCAAGTCTTTACCGCAGCGCGGACACTTTTCGTCCGTAGTCTCGGTGATCGCGCTTTTAGTAATTTCTTTTTCTTTAGCCATAAGATTTTGATTAAAATTAGTATAAAAATTCTTAATTAATGGAAGCCACTCTGTCGCGCCATTGGCGATTTCATCTAAATCGTCTTCCAATCGGGCGGTAAACTTATAGTCCACGATGTCGGCAAAATGCTCTACTAATAATTTGTTTACCATTGTACCAATCTCGGTCGGCCTTAATGTTTTGCGGTCGCGGATAATATAATTGCGCTGTTGCAGAGTCCAGACAATCGGAGCATAGGTGGATGGTCGGCCAATACCCAAAGATTCCAGCGTTTTAACCAGACTGGCGTCATTGAAGCGGGCCGGCGGTTCGGTGAAATGCTGTTCCGGCAGCAATTTTTTTAACTTTACCTCATCGTTAATTTTTAAGGACGGCAAGACGCTTTCATTTTGTCGTTCAGGATAAAGTTTTAACCAACCGTCAAATTTTAGCATAGAACCATTAGCGCGGAACAAATATTTTTTTGCTTCAATGTCGGCGTTAGTATTTGAATAAACGGCGGCAGGCATTTGCGAGGCTAAAGTGCGGCGCCAGATTAAATCATAAAGTTTAGCCTGGTCAGGAGTGAGGCAATCGGCCATTTTTTCGGGCGTTCGCAGGCATGACGTTGGTCGAATAGCCTCGTGAGCCTCTTGAGCCATTTTGGACTTAGTTTTATAGCGAGTGGTGTTAATAAAATTAGCGCCATAATTACTGGTAATAAATTCACCGGCTTCTTTGAGAAATTTTTCCGCTAAAGTTAGCGAATCAGTGCGCATATAAGTAATAAGACCGGTTGCCCCCTTCTCTCCCAGCTCAACCCCTTCGTATAATTGTTGCGCCACCATCATGGTTTTTTTGGACGAAAAACCGAGTTTTTTATAGCCCTCTTGTTGCAGAGAACTGGTGGTTAGCGGCGTAGGGGGTGTTTTTTTCATTTCTTTGTCTTGAATGTCAATAATCGTATATTTGGCGCCCTTAAGATCGTTGGTGATTTGGTCGGCGGCGGCTTGAGATTTAATTTCCAATTTATCAATACTTTGTTTGTCTATTTTTAATAATTTTGTTTCAAAGGTTTTTTTATTGGGAGACACGAATTGAGCGCCGATCGTCCAATATTCTTCGGGTTTAAATTTATTAATCTCTTCTTCGCGCTCTACAATCAATCGCAGGGCAGGGGATTGGACCCGGCCAGCCGACAGTCCCTTGGCAATTTTTTTCCAGAGAAAAGGCGACAAGGAATAACCAACCAAGCGGTCCAAAACTCGGCGCGCTTGCTGGGCGTTGACTAGGTTGATATCAATGGCACGGGGGTTTTTCAGCGCTTCGTTAATGGCTTCTTCGGTGATTTCGTGAAAAACAATTCTTTTTTCGTCGGCTTTGACTCCGGCCTCATTAAAAATATATTTTAAGTGCCAGGCAATAGCTTCTCCTTCGCGGTCTTCGTCAGATGCATAATAAATCGTGTCGGCCTTGGCGGCTAATTTTTTGAGCTGATTAACCAATTTTCTTTTTTTGGTGGGAATAACGTACTGCGGTTCAAAATTACGTTCAATATCAATGCCCATTTTACCGCGGGGTAAATCGCGAGTATGACCATAGCATGATTCTACTACAAAATCCTTAGCGACAAAGCGCGTAATGGTTTTAGCTTTTGTTGGTGACTCAACGATGATTAATTGCATGCCAAATTTGTCGAAATTTACGAGTTAATTGTAACGAAGAAAATTTCGTTACAAATTTGTGCACTCCGACAGCGGTCGGAGTAGCCAAAATTATGCTGTGACAAATTATCTTCCGAATTATTACAAATTAGATTCGTGGGTTGAGGATACGCTTACAACTTAAACTTTTATTACGAAAATTAACCAGAAGACCCAATTTAAGGTCAGTTGCTTTTAAGTATCTTGAAACTTGTCTATAGTCTTCCAATTCTAATCTATCTTTAGCTTTTATTTCGAGAATAATTTTATTTTCTATTAAGAAATCAAGGAAGTATCTGCCAATATTTTCATTTTCGTAGTTTAAATTAACAGAGATTTCTTTTTTATATTTTAAGCCTTGTTTGTTAAATTCTATTTCAATCGCTCGCTGATAATATTTTTCTTGATATCTGTTGCCAAGCTCATTATGCACTTTAAATAAAACACCAACTATTTTATAACTTAATTCAGGATATATAACTTTATCAGTTTTTGTTGGCATAAATTCAAATAATAATTTGTGGTTAAATTCGCAAAACAAAATTCGTAGCTAATTTGCCCGCTGGTAAAGCCCGCCGCCCAAGTGCTTTACCTTACCCATCATTTCCATCATCACTAAAGTGGAGCTGATAATGGACGCTTCTGATTTGCTTTGTTTAATAATTTCGTCAATAGACAGCGGTTCGGTAGCCAGAATGGCTAAGATTATTTTTTCTTCTTCATTGGCCGCTTTAATATTTTTTTTATCGGTCGCCAGTTCCAGATTAAAGGCGTCAAGCACATCCCGGGCGTTGGTAACAACCTTGGCGCCAGTTTTGATTAGTTGATTATTGCCAAAAGAGTTTTGCTGATAGATATTGCCGGGTACGGCGAATACCTCGCGACCCAGCTCTAAACTGCAAGAAGCGGTTATCAAAGCCCCCGACCCTTCTGGGGCTTCTATAACCAAGGTTCCGAGCGACATTCCGGCCACGATGCGATTGCGCAAAGGAAATGTCCATTTGGCTGGTCCTTGGTCTGGTTCATATTCACTAATGACCGCGCCGCCGGAGCGCGCAATTCTTTCGGCTAATTTTTGATGCAGGGCTGGATAAATTCTGTTTAAACCAGAGCCGAGTACGGCAATGGTTCGGCCGCCCACATCCAGGCAGGACTGATGCGCCAGTCCGTCAACGCCCAGGGCCAAGCCGCTAATAATCGTTAAGCCGGCTTTAGCTAAGTTTCTGGTCAAGTCAACGGTAACTTGTTTTCCGTAGGAAGAAATTTTTCGCGTGCCTACCACGGCTAAGGGATAATTTTCTTCGGTCCTTAAGTCGCCCCAGACATAAAGCTGTTCGGGCGGGTCATAGATTTGTTTAAGTAATTTGGGATAGTTGGGACTATTCAGATCAATTTTTTGAATTTCCATACGGGTTGACCTAAAATTATAAGATGGTATCATTGTATTAAGTTGATTAATAAAAGTCAACCAAGGAGGAGCGGTGGCCAGAAAGAAAAAGGTGAGAGTAGAGCAGGTGAATCGTCGCGAAGTGTCGGGCGGCAAATTTGTTTTTCAGGTTATTATTGTTTATGACGAACGAGTCAGATTGAATTTTATTCCCGATTTTGGCCGGTTCAATCATGGTGGATTTAAGTTATGGGGTCGTGGTCAAGTGAATGGCCCTCAATCAGCTCAGGCAAAGGAATTAGGAATTTCCCGACGAGGATATGCTAAAATTGTTAAGGTCGCAGCCGCCATTTTTGCCGAAAATAGGCGAGATGCCAAGGGTCAGAAGATTAAGGGCGGATAATCCGCCCTTTTGTTTTGTCTTAATCTTTTCACGATCGTGAAAAGATTAAGAAGGCGTAGAATTTATATGTTTCTATCTGCGCCTTTACTTTTTTTTATAAATCCTTATCATTAACATTATATGAGGATAATTTTAGTTGGTGGCGGCAGTTCTGGGTCGGTTTCGCCATTATTAGCTATCGCGGAGCAATTAAAGCAAGATGGGCCCAAAGCTCATAGCTTTCTTTTTATCGGCACGAGACCTGGCCACCCGGAAAAAATAATGGCTGAAAATAATGGATTAGAATATCAAAGCATTTTTTGCGGAAAATGGCGGCGTTATTTTAGTTGGCGTAATTTTTTGGATTTATTTTTGCTGTTGATCGGACTAGTACAAGCAATTTTTATTATTAAGAAATTTAAACCCGATGTGATTGTTTCGGCTGCCGGATTTGTGGCCGTGCCCGTAACTTGGGCCGGCTGGTTGTGCGGCGCGCCCAGCCTTATTCATCAGCAGGATATTATTCCCAGCTTATCTAATAAATTAATGGCGCCATTTGCCAGGCGCATTATGGTAGCCATTGAACAATCGTTAAAAGATTTTCCGGTTGGCAAAACATTTTGGACCGGCAATCCCATTCGTCAGATGATTTTAAGAGGTAATCGCATTAAAGGGATTGAGTTTTTCGGGCTGGAAGAAAATCTACCGACTGTTTTGGTTTTTGGCGGCGGCTTGGGCGCTGAACAGATTAATCAATTAGTTTGGTCATCTTTAGAAGGATTAACTCAATTTTGCCAAATTATTCATTTAGTGGGCAAGAATAAAATTGGCGATCATGGTCATTCTCACAATCATCGCTATCATGCTGATGAATTTTTGATTGAGGAGATTGGCGATGCCTTTGCCGCAGCTGATTTGGTCGTATCGCGGGCTGGTTTAGGCGCCTTAACTGAATTGTCTGTTCTGGGCAAGGCGGCTATTATTATTCCCATACCTGACTCTCATCAAGAGGCGAATGCTAATTTTTTTGCTGCCAAAGGAGCTGTAATGGCAATGGAGCAAAAAAATATTACTCCCAAAATATTTTTACAGACTATTAAAAAATTAATTGTTGACCCCGATCGATTGACTGAACTGGGACATCAAATTAAGACCCTAACTAAACCCGACGCCGCCGGTCAAATAGTTGCCCATTTGCGCCAAATTTGTTATACTAAGGAACATTAACTAATCTTTCTTCATCGCATGGCCATTAAAACCGCCAAAAAGAAACCTGCCTCAAAACACACTGCCAATAAAAAGAAAGGCGTGCGAGTTAAAGTTGTTGGCGTGGGCGGAGCTGGTTGCGCAGTAATTAATCGTTTGGCGCAAAACAAGATTGGCAATATTGAATTTATCGCCATTAACACTGATCGCCAATCGCTGGCCAACACCACCGTTTGCAAAAAAATTCGCATCGGTAAAAAGACGACCAAGGGCCTAGGCACCGGGATGAATCCAGTACTTGGGCAACAAGCAGCTCAAGAGAGTCAAAAAGAAATTAAGCAAACGCTTCAGGGCGCGGATATTATTTTTTTCGTGGCTGGTTTGGGCGGGGGGACGGCCAGCGGCGCCCTGCCAATTATTTTAGATATTATTAAAGACCTGAATATTTTAACTATCGCGGTGGTGACTAAGCCATTTATTTTTGAAGGATCGCGCAAGTCAATGATTGCCGATCAGAGTTTAAATATTTTAAACAATAAAGCCGACACCATCATTGTTCTGTCCAACGAAAACATTTTATCTTTAATTGATCGCAAAACGTCCTTGCTTGATGCCTTTAAGTCCGTGGACGATATTTTGGAACATACGATTAGCAATATTACTGATATCGTTAATTTTTCCGGTTTGATTAATTTAGATTTAGCGGACCTCAAGGCCGTTTTAACTGATGCTGGTCGAGCGCTATTGGGTATTGGCGAAGCCGAGGGAGAGGGGAGATCGGTGCGCGCCGTTAGAGCGGCGATTGACAGCCCATTTTTTTCGTTATCGTTTAAGGGTTCCAGGGGTATAGTTTTTATTATGGCTGGCGGAGACAGCTTGAGCATTCATGAAGTTAATGAGGCGGCCAAGCAAGTCATTGGCGCTGTTGATTCAGATTGTCGGGTGGTTTTTGGCGTGGTCACTAATCCACGAATGGGCGATAAGGTGCGCGTGACAGTCATTGCGACGGGTTTTAGCCAAAATCCTGCGTCACATCCAGAAACCGTTTCAAACGTTATACCGATTAATATTCGTGAATCTGGCCGCCCTGCCGACGCAGAAGCTGGCGTAATTGGTATTACTCGTGAGTTGCCGATTAAAACCGGAGAGACCTTCAAAGATGGCCAGAAAATTCCTGAGCCGGCCGATGAGCTGGAGATTCCCTCATTTTTACGTAAAAAGAAAATAATTTAATTTTTTCATTTTATTATTTTGTCGAGCGAGGATCCGCCAGCTGGCGGAGAAGACGAAACAAAGGGTTTAATACCCTGCGTTAATAATAACAAGCGAAGCGAGCTTACCTATGTGGGAAAAGTTCTGCTCCGTAGTTTAATACCCTTTATTATGGACTTAAAAATTTTTCAAGAGTCAGTGACAAAAGTTATTGATTTATCAAAAAAGGACGTTTTAACCCTGCGAACCGGGCGGGCGTCGGCTGACCTAGTTACGCACATTTTAGTTAATGCCTATGGAGTCAAAACGCCGATTGATCAGTTGGCCACTGTTATGGTTCCTGAGCCGCGTTTAATTGTTATTCAGCCTTGGGACCGCAACGTAATTAAATCAATTGAAACCGCCTTGACCCAGGCCAATTTAGGCATGACGCCATCAGTCAAGGAATCAGTGATTCACCTAAATCTACCGCCACTAAATGAAGAAACCAGAAAAAATTTAGTAAAAACACTGCACCAGAAGTTAGAACACTGGCGCGAGGAGATTCGCGCGATGCGCGATGAGTGGCGGTCAAAAATTATTAAAGCGATGAAAGATAAAGATTTGACCGAAGATGATAAGTTTAGCTTACTGCAAGACTTGGATAAAAAGGCCTCGCAATTTGTAAGCGAGATTGAAGAAGTTGGCAAGAAGAAAGAAAAAGAAATTCTTACTATTTAATAAAATAAAAAACCCCAAGAGCTTCTGATCGCGGGCTGCAGGCCCGACAACCATCATTTCTCTTGGGTTGACGATACAGTATTAGCGCCGACTGTGTCGTCTTGTCCCTGGGCGTTCAGTGGCCGGAGGAATTCCTTGATCTCCACTTGCTCGGGTGCCCTTCCGGGGGTCGCCGTCGTCAAGCCCAGCCTGCTTTGCGCGCATTGCTGCGTTCTCGCGGGTGGAGGTATGAGAATAGATTATCATATCTTTTAAAATTTGTCAATATAAGTTATCCACGGCATAATTATTCTCTTTAGAAAATAAAAAAGAAAAACCGGGCAGCGTGATGCGCCACCCGGTCGCAACCGAGGGGAGACTGATGGGCGAGAGTCCGCGCCCTTTGGGTCCGTTGGTCCACTAGGCCGATAGGGTCCCATTGAGAGGGAAAGGAGTTGGTCCCACTCGTTAGGTCGACTCTACTTAGAGGACTTCTCTATCATAGCATATTTTTCAATTTTTGTCAACCCCATCCGCTCAATTTATCCACAATACAATTTTGGCTACTCCGACTCAAGGTCGGAGTGCGCAAATTTGTAACGAAATTTCCTTCGTTACAATTAACTCGTAAATTTCGACAAATTTGGCATGCTTATCGCTCTCGCCATTATAATTTCGTTAAGTGTTTTAATCGTCGGCCATGAACTGGGTCATTTTATCGTGGGTCGGCTTTTTAAGATTAGAGTTGAAGAGTTCGGCGTGGGCTATCCTCCGCGGCTGGTCGGAATGACGAAGGTCGGTGGCAAATACAGATTTTTTTTCGGAAAAAATATTCCCAAAGAAGATCATGGCACAATTTATTCTTTGAACTGGATTCCCTTTGGCGGATTTAATCGTTTCCGCGGCGAAGAGGCTGGCAGCGGCCAGGCCAAGGACAGTCTTTATGCTAAGCCCTGGTGGCAAAGATTGCTGGTAGTGGTGGCCGGCGCGGGAATGAATATTATTTTGGCCATGGCGCTTTTATCATTCAGTTCTCTCTTCGGTTCTTATCAAGAGATTACACCAGAGCTGTTACAAAGCCATTTAGTCATTAAAGACGTGAGCGTTCGCATCATTGCCGTGGCCGATAAATCACCGGCTGATTTGGCCGGGCTGAAAATTAATGAGCAGATTTTGGGCGTTGACGGGCGAGCGTTTAGCGAAGTGCCGCCGCTGCAAGATTATTTAAAAACCAAATTAAATCAGCCCGTACAGTTAGAGGTTAAGCAGGGCAAACAAATCTCAACCTTGATCATTACGCCAAAATTAGCTAAAGATCTTTTTAATGACGATACCTTACAGGGCGCGGCCATCGGCGTCAGCATTGCCAAGGTTGGTCGGGTTTATTATCCACCTTTGCAAGCGCTGTGGAACGGCGTCGTGAGAACTTTTTGGATGCTCATTGCGATTGTTGTAGCATTTTATGATTTATTCTCGGCCTTGATTGTACAGCATAAAATGATTGCTCAGGCGGCCGGCGTGGTCGGACTGGCGGCCATGATGGCTGAGGCGGCGCAAGCGGGCGTGGTTTATTTATCTCAATTTGTCGCCAGTATTTCTTTATTAATCGCCATTACTCAACTTATTCCTTTTCCCGCCTTGGATGGCGGACGAGGCCTGTTTTTTTTAATTGAAGGAATTTTTCGTCGGCCAGTTAATCCCAGAGTGGAGAATATGATCAACAATGTCGGCTTCACCCTGTTGATTATTTTGATGATTTACGTTACTTATAAAGATCTCATCCGAGTCGGCGCGAAAATATTCCACGTTACCAGTTAAATAAATTAATTATGCCGAGTAGTGAAAATTTGATAGTGCTCGGCTTCGTTTCGCTATTTAGGCAAATCATTCTAATCAACTTAAACGTTGTTTCTTATCTTGTGCCAACAAATCGCACTGACTAAGAAACATCAAATTTATACTACTCGGTATGAGACAAAGCAAATTGTTTTCTAAAACTTTAAGAGAGGTGGCCAAAGACGCTCAGACCATCAGTCATAAATTGTTGGTCAAGGGCGGATTTGTGAATCAATTAACCAGCGGCGTTTGGACGCTTCTACCATTGGGTTGGCGCGTCTATACCAAGATTGCCAACATTGTGCGCGAAGAGATGAATAAGATTGACGGTCAGGAATTATTTTTACCGTCTCTACAGTCCAAGGATTTATGGCAGGAAACGAATCGCTGGGAAACGATTGATCCGCCGCTTTTCAAAGTGAAAGATCGCCATGATAAGTGGCTGTGCCTTGGTCCGACCCACGAAGAGGTTATTACTGATTTGGCGCGGCAATTTATTCATTCTTACAGGGATTTGCCCTTGGCGGTTTATCAAATCCAGAATAAATTTCGCAATGAAATGCGGCCCACGGGCGGACTATTGCGCACACGCGAGTTTATGATGAAAGATTTATATAGTTTTCATGCGACCGACGAAGATTTAGATAAATATTATGAGCAAGTAATTAACGCCTATACTCAAATTTATAAACGCTGTAATTTGACGGCCATAGCCGTTGAGGCCTTAACTGGTTCTATCGGTGGGAATTTTTCTCATGAATTTATGGTCTTGGCTGATTCGGGTGAAGATAAAGTTGCTATTTGCGTTAACCGCGATTGGGGCGTTAACGTGGAAACCGGCAAAGACGTGACTAAATGTCCCAAATGCGGCGGCCAGGTAGAAATTAAAAATAGCATTGAAGCCAGTCACGCCTTCAAATTAGGTAAAACTTATAGCCACAAAATGAACGCGGTATTTATGAATAAGGAGGGCCAGGAGCAGGAATTAGTAATGGGCTGTTATGGCTTGGGGTTACAAAGATTAATGGCGACAATTGTAGAAGTTTATCATGACGAGGATGGAATTATCTGGCCGCCAAGCGTGGCGCCTTTTGATTTTCATTTGATCGGCCTAGATCTTGACGACCCGGCTATTAAACAAAAAGCAGACAAAGTTTATGATTATTTAATTGAAAAAGGCAGCGACGTTTTATATGATGACCGAGCCGACTCGGCCGGAATTAAATTCAAAGATGCTGACTTATTGGGCATACCCGTTCGTTTAGTTGTCAGCAAAAAAACCGGCGATAAGATTGAAGTCAAAGAACGCGGCGCCAAGACGACAAAGCTGGTTGATTTAAAGAAATTGGTTTAATTGGCCCTTGCCCAGTTAGAAAGTTTTGTGCCTCTTAATATATTGCGAATTAAAATAATGGGTTTTGTCTTTTTATAATAACCTTATTAAATATAGTATTCTTTGAATAACCACGAAGCCAGAGCAATGCAAAACTGTTCTAACTGGGTTGACAAAAATTAACTTTGTGCTATCATAAAATTAATCCTGAAAGAATCAGGAGAAGGAGGAAAAGTGCCTTCATCCGCGGTAGAAGTTGAGGTCCATAAGTTTGCCGGTTCTGATGCCGAACTTCTTGTGAAATTGGAAGAATTGGTTCAAACGGGAATAACATTGACGGCCATTCATGATCGAGACGATGCAAGGTATTTATATTTTCATCGAAGCACGAGAGATGCTCCATGCATTAAGTGGGAGCAAGAACGAATTTGCCTGGGCGGCGACGAACGAGACGTACAAACTATTATTGAGCGTGAGTCTCAGGAAAGTTGGCGCCTTGCCACCGTCTATTGTGGGAAGGATGGCGTGATTCAGTTGTTCTTTGTCAGGCTCGTGCCACCAGATATTGAATAGAAAGGATAGAGAAGGGTCATCGGGCCTCGCTAAGCGAGGCCCTTTTGTTTTTCCGTAAATTAACACCCAGCAGGGTTCTTTTTAGTATTGATGTTTTTTGTCGTTTATTGTATTATGTAGACCAATGAAGATTTATTAAGTTATCCACAGCCAAGGCATTGACACATATCATATATGATATTTATTAAAGAATAAAGAGTATAAATTAAAGTTTTATAAAGACCCGAAAACAGGATTAAGTCCAGTATTTGAATATATCAACAGTCTTTTCCCGAAAGAGAGAGCTAAGATTTTAAAGTATATTGATTTTTTGCGCGAGAAAGAGGGGCGACTAGACGAGCCATATTCTAAACATATCAGAGGTAAAATCAGGGAATTAAGAGTTGATTTTGCTCGAAATAGACACAGGGTTTTCTACTTTATATTCATAGAAAAAACCATTATTTTGCTTCACGCTTTTATTAAGCGAACAGATAAAACCCCAGAGGCAGAAATTAAAATAGCCAAAAATAATTATTACGAGGTTTTAAAAAACAAAGAGATATATAAGTAAAAAATATAAATATGAAAAAAAATATTAAAACAAAAAAAGCCATTGATTTTCAGGAATATCTGGCCGAACAGTTAAAGAATCCGATTATCAAGCGGCATTATGATAAATTCAGTAAGCAGTTAGAAATTGCTTATCAAATTTTGCAATTGCGCAAACAAAGAGGAATTTCTCAGGCCGAGTTGGCCAAAAAGCTCAAAACCACTCAAGGCAATATTGCCAGAATTGAGTCTGGCAAGCAGAACCTTACTGTTGGCAAAATCCAAGAGATCGCTGGCGCCCTAAAGTACGATTTTAGTTTTTCTTTTAGAGAGCTCTGTAAAATATGATTGAGTATGATTGAGTATGATTGAGTATTAGAGGTGGTGAATAATTAAGTTGGGCCTCGCTTGGCGAGGCCCTTTTGATTTGAAACGGGCATTGTGGATCATAAAGCAAAATCTGGGGAATGGCATAATTTTGTATAAATTCTTTATGCTCTAATTCGCGCGAATAAGCGAATAGTTTAGAAAGTTAAAAAATTACGGTAGATAGCTATTGGGCCTTGCTTGACAGGACCCTTTTGATTTTTTCAGAAATTAACAGCCAACACTGGACATTCAATAATGATATGTTATAGTAAATTATATGCCCAGTAACAAAACTTCACCAGCCCCGTCAGCTGACAGGGCTGGAAGGGAGAATCTTTTGCTACCAAGGGCAGACTACCACTCAAGCTCATCTACTTTGAGGCATCACTTAACCAAGAAGATGCCAAACAAAGAGAAGCTTATCTTAAAACAACTAACGGTCGAAGGTTTTTAATCAAACGTTTAAAACACTACAGAGCCAATCCGCCAGCTGGCGGAGTTTGGCATCTTTAGTGAAGTTATTGTTACTGGGTATGTTTAAGGATATTTTTGGTTTATTTTCTAAAGACCTGGGCGTGGATTTGGGCACCACCAATACCCGTATTTATATTAAGGGTCGGGGATTGGTATTAAACGAACCATCTGTCGTGGCCATTAACACCAGAACAGATCAGATTATTGCCCTGGGTCAAAACGCCCTGCGTATGATCGGCAAGGTGCCGCCCCACATCCAAATCGTCAAGCCGATTGTTAACGGCGTGGTTTCTGATTTTGAAGTTGCGGAAAAAATGTTGCGATTAATTTTTGAAAAAATTCATCACGATAAATTTTTAATTACACCGCGCCCCCGCGTCGTGGCCACCATTCCGCTGGATGTTACTGAAGTAGAAAAAAAGTCCTTGGAAGATGTGATTATTCA
>Ga0268277_1001149_pt1 | contig 18951 bp, 8 predicted proteins | sample saktaG_5_FD_190132 | JGI IMG/M metagenome (GOLD analysis project Ga0268277, IMG submission 190132) | Saline water microbial communities from Sakinaw Lake, British Columbia, Canada - sak_2010_1_5_50m | ecosystem: Environmental > Aquatic > Non-marine Saline and Alkaline > Saline ...
CGTTTTGACAAGTGACCCACACCCAACAGGAGAGATATCCATGTGTAATGCGAACATCCGTGTGACCCTGTGGAACGAATTCCGCCATGAGCGGAGCCACGAGTCTATCAAGAAGATCTATCCCGACGGCATGCACAAGACCATTGCCGATGCGCTGCAGCGGCAGGGCTGCACCACCCGGCTGGCAGCGCTTGACGACCCCGAGCACGGCCTCACGGAGGAGGTGCTGGCCGCCACCGATGTGCTGACCTGGTGGGGGCATTGCGCCCACGGGGAAGTGCGCGACGAGATCGTGGAGCGGGTCCACCGGCACGTGGTGGAACGCGGCATGGGGCTGATCGTGCTGCATTCCGGGCACCACTCCAAGATCTTCCGCAAGCTGATGGGGACCACCGGCAACCTGCGCTGGCGCGAGGCAGGCGAGAAGGAACGCCTGTGGGTGATTACCCCCGGGCATCCGATTGCGGAAGGTATCGGCGATTTCATCGAGCTGGAACACACGGAGATGTACGGCGAGTTCTTCGACATCCCCACCCCGGACGAACTGGTCTTCATCAGTTGGTTCGCGGGCGGCGATGTCTTTCGCAGCGGGTGCTGCTGGCAGCGCGGCAAAGGGAAGGTCTTTTACTTCCGGCCGGGCCACGAGACCTACCCGATCTTCCACAACGCACAGGTGCAGAAGGTCATCGGAAACGCCGTGCGCTGGGCCCGGTACGTCGGCAATGCCACGCCGAATATCTGCATCCACGCCCAGAATCCGCTCGAAAAGCTGGATGCCGGCGCGTAAGGGAGAGGCCCCGGGGCTGGCTTGCCTTTGTTTGACGAAATGACTCGGTGACCCGATGACGCCCGGACCATGCAGATCATCACGGCGTCACCGAGTCATCGGGTCACCGCGTCTTTTCATCGAGCCGGATTGCCCCCCCCGACGCTTCGACCGGTTCCCAGCCTCACGCCTCTTTCTTCATCCGATAGACTTCCTCGAAATCCAGTTTCTGGAATTCGGGGTCGCCCAGCGGTCTCATCAGCGCCTGCCACTTGAGCTGCGTTTCGTGCGTGTCCAGCCAGGCACTGGAGGCGGGATAGCGCGTATCGTCGTATTCGAGATAGATCAGCAGCAGGTTGCCATTCAGAAAGCAGCTCAGCTCGGTGAATCCCGCCTCTCGGTAGACCGCCTCCAGCTCCGGCCAGACATGGCGGTGGTAGTCCGTGTACGCTTCCAGGCACTCGGTCTTGATCCGGGCCATGTGAAGGGTGCGTTTGATCATGTGCTTTGCTCCTTTTTGATGTCCCGGAGACGCCGTGCGCGATCTCTCCCGGCGTCACCCAGTCACCCAGTCATCGGGTCACCCATACACCCGCGCCCGCGCCGCCTTCGCCAGCGCCACCCAGCGCGGAAGTCGCCGCGTCTCGTGCTGCACGGTGTGCAAATCCTTCAACATCACCTCGACCCGGCAGTCGTGTCGCTGGGTAAGGATGAAGGTCTCCACCAGGCTGCGCGTGATCGCCTCGTCATCCATGCGGTCGGTCGCCACGGCGGCGGGATGAGGCTTGCAGCAGAAGACGTAGTCGCGGCCGAGTTGCGCAGCGCTCTTGGCGATGTCCGCCCAGGGCGAGATGGAGACGCGGCGCAGATTGCGAACACGCTTGAGCACCGGGATCCAGTCGTGCAGCGGCTCGCAACATCCGTAGCAGCCACGTCCGAAGCGCTCGATGATCGGCTTCAGGTGCGGGAAGAAGAGTTCCTCATACATCGCCGGTGAGATTCCGATCAGATCCTGACTCTCCTGTCCGCCCCAGATGTCGCGGCAGCGGACCCGCTCCGGGTCAAAGCCGGCGGCCGGCAGTTCATCCGTGCAGCCGATGCCGCCGTTGTTGATCCACTCGCAACCGTTGTTCAGCGAGAGATATCCGCCCGATTCCAGTTGATCCAACACGGCGTTGTGATTGGCTGCCAGGCGGACCAGCAGTTCCTGCACCCAGTTCGGCTCATCCAGCATGTCCAGCATGAGTGTGTCCATGCCGCGCAGCATCACGGCCGTCTGGCAGACGCCTCCCACCGTGTGCCACCAGTGATGGCGGCGGCGCACGGTCAGAATGCCGTCGAAAATCTCGTGCGCCCACGCAAGCCACTCCGCGGAGCGTTCTTGATTGACCGTCACGTGCGGGGTGCGAAGCTTCTCGATGTCGCAATACGCCTGCAGCGGACGCGCGTAGTGGATTGCGCCCAAGTCGGCATGGCTCGAAAGGCGCAGATTGGAAAAGGGATGGATATAATACGGCAGGCGCGCATCCGCATCCGTCATGGTCTCCTGGATTTGCAGGCCATTGCCGCTGATTTCGGCGTCCCACGGCACATTGAAGACCGCATCGAGGGGTTGATCATCCTGTAAGAACGCGTGGGTGGCGATCGCCAGACGCAACTGCATCTCCCAACCGCGCAGCAGCGGGTCGGCGCAGGACAGGCTTTCCCACGGCAGGATCTCCAGCCACACGCCCTCGGGAAAGCAGTAAATGCGCGGCGGGACGGCCTCCAGCCTGTTCAGGGCGCGAATGGCCCGCCGTTTCTCCTCGTGCTCCGGCAAGGCTGCAATCTCCGCCACACGCCGTGCCAGATCGCGCAACACGTCTCTATCATGATCAGTTGCCATCGCCGTCAACCCGTCCCGTAAAGTGTGATTCGAAAGCGTTCATCCCCAACAGGCAAAATACCCTGAGATTGTAATAAGCGGGGAGGTGTGTGTTGGAACTTGCAGCCATCCCTTCCATCTGTCGCTCCTGCGCCAGATACCCCCCCCACACAGCTCCCGTAGACGCTATTTTTTAAGCACAAACCGCGGATACAGCTCGGTCTGGAAGGGATAGGAGATACCCTGCGCCATCCGAACATTATAGCGCATGCCCTGGTCGTCATCGCCATCGCAAACCATGGCATTGAAGCCGAAGGTGTCTCCGGGTGCCAGGCCGAGGGCGGCCAGCGGCAGGCGCACGCCGTAACGGGTGATATGGGCCTTATCGTCGCGCGTCACGGAGCAATCCAGCGTCTGGAACAGCACGTCGCTGCCCCCCATAAACTGATGGACGGCAACTCCATTCGTGGTCAACGCCACCGCCAGATTCCAATGGACGCCCGTGGGCGTCACCAACCCAAACTGCAGCGCGTCACCGTTCCAGAGCGATCCGCCGCTCTGCGTGTTCAGGTGCCGGTCGTCCGTGGCCTCGGCGCCGACCAGGACCGCTTCGCCATCCCATGCCAGGTAGACCTTGCCGCTCAGATCCGCCGGCCCGTTCCAGAGCACCCGCTCCTGATACTTCATGAGACACCGGCTGTTGACCGGGAAGAGGGTTTCCGACGAGCCGAGGATCGCCAGGGGTTTGCCAAGCCCATCCGGCAGCGTATTCACTTTGACCGGTGCGGCCAGGCGCGCCAGGGGGCGAACCACCGCGGCGTCGAACCGCGATGCCATGCCAGCCGCCGCGATCGTGTCGCCGGCGGGCGCCGTGCGCGCGATGCGGCAGCCGGCGAAGAGATCCATTTGACTGCCGAAGTTTCCGGAAAACCGGTCGGACTTCGGATTACTGTCGGCACAGCGCCCGGCCGTGCACAAGTGTCCAACGCCGCTGTACTTGCGATACCGGAAATAGTTCCCGCGATAGACCACGCCGCCCTTCACGGCGGAAGGCCAGTCCGACGGCAACGCGACGATGCCGCGTCCGTGCGTGCCCGCAAACTTGCGCCCCTCGACGGTGGCCACCGTCACCTGCCGCTCATAGGTGGTGCCCACGTTGACCTCCTGCAGCCCATAAAAGGATAATCCGGCGTCTGTGCCCTCGGGGGCGTCGAGCCCTCGAACCGCCTTTTCGAACTCCAGTTCCGTAAGCGGCCGCAACCCCGCCCAGGCCGCGACCATGGCGTGGTCTTCCCATGACAGCCAGGCTGTACGCACATCGGGCGCTGTGGCCGTGTAGGTATAGTCCGGTGCCGTCCCGGCCCGCAGGATCTCTTTCCCCTGTCCATCGGCATACCAGCGCTTTTTCGCCTGCTCAGCAGTCAGGGTATTCAGAAAGTCCGCATAGAACCCTTGCGTGACGTAGGGAAACTTCATGCAATAGAAGGCGGCATAGCCGTTTGGAAATGCGGTGGGGATTTCGCCATTGTCCTCGGGCAGGAAGCCCAACGCCCAGAGTTTTCCCTGCTGCCGGCCGGTTGGGATGGCGCCGGCGCCCGTCACGTGATATGGCGGGATATCGGTCCCTGTCTCCTGATATTCATAGAAGCAATTCAGGCGTCTCACGCTCGACCCGAGGTAGAACGGACCTTCCGCCACATAGGTCATCTCGATACCTAAGGCGCGAATCTCAGGGTTCGGGGTTCGGGTTTCAGGGTTCAGGTTGATCACTGCGGTCACTTTCTGCGCCGACACCGGGCCCCGGCCGTCTTGCGCCAGGCGCACGAACATACCGACAAAGCCCTCGTCACCGCCCGGCACTACGAACTCCAGCGGCGTTCCCTCGCCCGAACTGAATCCGGTCGGATTCACAACTTTATCAGCCGTCAGACGGGCATGCTGCCACGGTGACTTGGCATCAGCCCGCACCTTGAAGCACACCCAGGCGGCGTCATGGAAGCTGTCGAAGCGATAAGCGTTCGTCCACGCAATGTCAAACGTCACCAGCGCGGTCTTGGCGTCGCGCGGGGCGATGGCCACGTTGCTAATCTTCAGGCCATCTGCGAAGGCCGAGGTTGCGAGGAGCACCGTGGCGGCGGCGGCGAGTACGCGCGTGGCAAAAAGCGAATGGATGGATTTCATTTTCATCGTCTTCTCCGTTCTTTCGATTGCTTCCGACTGCAATCGACCGCCATCGACAGCAGTCGATCTGAATACCGAACACTTCCCCTACTTCTCCACGGGCGCCGTCCGCACGCAGCGCGTGCCGTCATGGATGTCCCCAGGACTATTCAGGTAACTCCTGGCGTTGGCGCGGCTGGAGATGCGGAAGAGATCGACACGCCCCCAGGCGTGACTGTGTCCGCCCATGCCTAGTGGATATCCGCCCCCGCGCTGTCCCAGGCCGATGCCGCCCCAGGGCGCCGCCCCGCCTTCGCCGTGTTCCCCGGAAAAGGCGCGGGAGGCGGCCTCGCCGACCGGAACAGCCTTCTCGGCCACGCTGCCGGCCATGTCCAAGATCCCCCAGTACGTCGCACCGGCCGTCACGCGGTCGCTCGCCGGCGTGGCGAAGATACCCACCCGTGTCGGCCCGCCAAGCGCGACATTGTTACCGGCAAAGAACGCGTTGCCTCGTGTGGCATCCGGACCCTTTTCGCCCACCCAACTGATGCTTTCCGTCATCTCGTTAAAATTGGTCAGGGCATACTTCCCGCCCGACAGATCCATCCCCGCGACACCTGTGGTACCCCAGGGGAACTCATCGGCCACAGGCTTGACCGGTCCGCGGCACGCCTTTTCATATTCGAGCTCGGTCATGGGCCGCAAGCCTGCCCAGGCCGCGAACCCGCGCGCGCCCTGGCAGGGCATGAAATGACACGGAACGAACGGCATCGTGGTCGTAAAAACCGCCGCAGTGCCGGGTTGGGTCACGGTTCCGCTCATGACAAACGTCTCGCGAGAAATCTGAAGGGGGACCATCGAATCAGGCGTGCCCGGCGCCTGGATGAAGACGCCAGCCCTTGGCGAGTGGTGACTGTTGTTATCCATCGCCAGCGTGCCCTCCGGCATCGAGAGCTTCGCGGTGACAGACGCTGCCTGGCGCGCATACGGCTGCATATTCAGGTACTCCACGTACATCGCCATCGTCACCTCGACCTTCATGCAGTAGAACGCCGCGTACCCCTTGGGAAAAACCGCAGGCAACGTCGCCGACTGGTCACTGTTGAAATCATCCATGCTGCTGGGGTCCATGCCGCCCGTGTCATGGTTGTTCAGATACTCCGCCGTATCGCCTCCCAGTTTGATCGCCTGCTCGCTCTCGACCCGGAACGGCGCGCTGCCCAGGCCGGCTGTGAATTGGCCGGCGATGGCATTGGTTGTGCCGTCCCCCAACCAGAACGCGCATTGCGGCACGTAAACCATCTCCAGCGCCAGCACTTTTATCTCGGCCTTGGCTGGGTCGAAAGCGGCGCCGTCGACCGGCTTGTCGGACGTCGCGTGCATGGCAAACTCGGAAGCGCCCCCCTCCTCCGCATCGCCCGCCCCGGCAGGCAAGAGCCAGCGCAGGGATACACCCTTCCAGTCGTTCGGCCCCTGGCCCGCAGCGGCACGGTGAATGAACACGCCAACGCCCTTTTTGCCGTTGTTGCTTTTGCCGACTTCCAGGGACGCGCCGGAGGGTACGGTATGCTTCGCCGCATCCGCCGCGAGCATGGCGTGACGCCACGTTCCGCCCGGCAGGCGGTACTTCACAAAGACCCAGGCGGCGTCCCAGTTCTCCAGCTTCAGGCTCTTCTTGCCACCCGTCTGCGCGGCCTCCACCTCCCACGCCGCGCGCCAGGACCAGTCCCAGGCAAGGTCGAAGGTGATGGTGCTGACACCCGCCTCGCCCGACGGCTTGACCGTCACGTTGCTGATCCGCGCCGGATCGGCCTTGCCCGAGCCCTTGAAACGGGCGTTTGCGGAGTCGTCCGCGAGGGTGGATGAGGTCGTGAACAATAGCGCAAAACAAGCCGTCAGCATATGGGGTAGGGGCGATTTCAATAAACATGCAACATCCAACATGCAACATTCAACATGCAACCATTTCTGTCTGTTCATTTCTTTTCCTTTCGCTCACGTGAGGTGCGGATGCTCGCCCCAAAAATACGGATCAATTCCTCCGTCTCCACAATCAAAGGTTCCATCCGTTGCGTTTCTTTCACCAGTTGGGCCTTTACAATGAGACGCAACCAACGCCGCGACTCCTTCAGTTCTTTCAGGGCGACACTCAGTTTATGAATGAAGTCTTCCGGCGACTCCGCTGCCTGTGCCTCACCGTGGTTCGAGAGAGGAGACGTGCCCGAACGGAGGAGTTGATCAGCCACATGACTGCCTGCCCGTGACCTGGGCAATGCACCAGTCAGTCGGATGATCCGGGCCGCATAGTCAAGAAGCCTATCCTCCAAATCATAATTGGATGCATCCCTGATCTCCGTTGCATGTTGGGTGTTGGGTGTTGGGTGTTGGGTGTTGGGTGTTGGGTGTTGGGTGTTGGGTGTTGCATGTTGCATGTTGCATGTTTTTCTCAACTCTTCTCTACTCCGCCGCTTCCTGGGGCGCTGTGCGTACGCCGCGCCAGCCAAGATAGGGGATCCGTTGGGGTGCCGCACGGGCTGCTTCCGTGCGGGTAGAAGGATGCCCATTCACCGGGCCGTAGCCGCCGCGAATCCCCGAGCCTACCGCATCATCCTGCGGCCAGTCTGCGGGCAACGCCAGCGTGCCCTTGCCGTGCGTCCCCTTGAAGTTCCGCCCCTCGGTGTTGGCGACGGTCACGGTCCGCTCCGGCGCGGTCCGCCAGCCGGTCCAGTCCTCGACTCCCCAGCACGAGGGGTGATCGATCGTGTCGCCGGTATCGGTGGTGGGCTCCAGCATCCCGCGTCCGACCTTGACGTACTCCAGTTCGCTCATCGGCCTCAGCCCCGCCCATGCAGCATAGGCAATCCCATCCCCCCAAGAGACCGGCGTATACAGGTGAATCGCCCCTTCATCCGAGATGGCATAGACGCCCGGATTTGTTTCAGAACGGGTGAACGGAGAATTGCTCGGACAGTACTTCGCCACCTGCTCCTCCGTCAGCGTATTAAGAAAATCGCAGTACTGCCCACCCTTGATCTGAATCTTCATGCAGTAGAACGCCCCACAGCCCTTGGGATAAGCGGCCGGGATCTCGCCTTTGTCCTCCGGCTGCGCCCCGTGCCGGGCCCAAAGCTTGCCCTCCTGCTGACCGGTCGGGATCGCGCCCTCGCTTGTCACGCGGTAGGGCTGTGTGTGTTGAGACCCGTCCGTGTACTGGTAGAACCGGAACGGCTCGACGCCTCCCGTGTTCAGGTAGAACGCCCCCTCGGGGATGTAGATCATCTCGACGCCGCAGGCGCGGATTTCCAGGTTCAGGGCTTGGGGTTCAGGGTTCAGGGGTTGCGGCAACTCCATCACTGCCGTCACATTGCTCGCGCATACCAGGCCATACCCATATTCGGCCCGGCGCACGAACATGCCGACAGGCCCGCCGTCGTCTGCGGGGACCAGGAACTCCAGCGGGGTGCCCGCCTCCTGGCCATAGCCGGTGGGATTACGAACCTTGTCCGCCGCCAGTCGCACCGGTTGCCACGCATCCGCGCCTTCCGGGCGCACCTTGAAAAAGACCCAGATCGCGTCATGGGTGCCATCCTGACGCCAGGAATAATCCCACGTGAGATCGAACGAAACGAGCGCGGTCTTCGCATCGCGCGGCACGGCCTTCGCATTCGTGACCTTCACGGTCATGGGCATGTCGTTCCAGCCCGCCTGCGCCACACCCAAGGCGAGAAAGATTCCGCCCAGGAGTGCCAGGCAAAGCCGTTGCGCGGTATATTGCGCGTTGAGCGTAATACGTGTCCTGTCAGTCCTCATCGTCATTCCTCCTTGAAGAAACCGTTGCGTTTGGGGTTATTGGGGGGCGTGCGCGAAAGGGAAGTCATCAGCCAGTGGGTGCGTGGATGCGTGTGTGTGTGTGTGTGTGTGTGTGTAAGTGAATGCGCCTGATCGGGACTGCATCGGTGTCAAAAAATGACGACGATGCATACACGCATGAAATCAGAAGGCGCGCTACTGTCCGAGCACGAACCGCGGATAGAGCTTGGCGGGAGATGGCGTCTTTTCATCTCGACCGGCCAGACCAGCCGCCAACTGCAACCAGTAGCGCACCCCGTTGCCCTTGTCGTCATCCAGGAAGGCGAAATTGAGGCCGAACTCGTCGCCCGGTTTCAGTCCGAGGACCTCCAGGGGCAGGCTCAGCTCGTAGTAGGTGGTCCGCGTGGCGTCGGATGCCGTAACGGCATAATCGGCCACCCGTTCGAGCACATTGCTCGGATTCTCCGCATCGTAAAACGCGACGCCCCCATCGGTCAGCGCCAGGCCCATGTTCCAGTGTACGCCTTTGGGGTTTACGATTCCCACCTGCATCGCGTCGCCATTGAAGAGGGTTTCACCGGCGTTCGGATTGCAACGGCTATCATCTGCCACGGCGGCCGCCACGTAGAGCCGGTTACTGTCCCACCCCATGTAGACCTTGGCGCCCAGATCATCGAAACTGGTCCAGGATGTGGATCCATCGGCTTCTCCCTTGGCGCGACGGTCATTCGGGAAGATGTCTTCGGGGCCGTTGAGCGATAGCATCGATTTGCCCCATTCGTTCATTTCCACAACGCCGTCGATGCGAACCGTCTTGTCTCGGAACGCGACGGTGCGCGGGCCTGTGTCTGGCTTCACCGGCGCGTCAGCCACCGGCTTCAACAAGAACGCCGAGCCAATCCCCATATTGTGATAGCGGCTGTCGTTGTACATGGGGATCGTGCCGATGTCGCCCTCAATGGGCACAAACGCCAGATAGCCCTTGTAGTAACTGATCGGGGCCGTCAGTTCACCGATCCCGGGCGGATCGCCGTCTGGCTTGAACTGCCCATCCCGCTGGACGGAACCGGTCACCAGTTGCGCCCCGGTGGGCTGGCCGTTGGCCGGGTCGATCAGCACCGGCCTCCCTTCGGACATGCACAACAGGACCGGACTCGTCCCCGCGGGCACGACCTTGGCAAGCTCCTGACCTGCGGGCCGTGTGACCATGGCATAGCGCGGGTACAGACCCGGATTCGGCGGTTGAGTCAAACCCGGAGCCATTTGCAGGCCATAGCGCTGCCCCTTGCCGTCGTCATCGTCAAAGAAAATGAAGTTCAAGCCGAACACCGAGTCGGGTTTCACACCCAGAACGTCCAACGGCAGGCTCAACTCGTAGCGTGTGACCGCGGATGCTTCATCCCGCACCACGGCATGGGTGACGGCCTTGATCAACGCGTCGCCCTTGCCTGCGAACTGATGGAAAACCACGCCATTGGTCGTCAGAGCAAGCGCGATGTTCCACAACGTCCCGTCAGCGGTGACCAATCCCATCTGCATGGCGTCGCCATTCCAGATCATGTCGCCGGCTCTGGTGTTGCTGTGCGCGTTGTCGGTGACCTCCGCGGCCACATAGAGCCTATTGTTGCCCCATCCCAGGTGCAGTTTGACCCCCAAGTCCCGTGTATCCGTCCATTTCTGGCGGCTTTCGGCCGGTGTAATGTCGTCGGGGCCTTTGAGTTCCGCGGTCACCGGCCCCCACTCGTCCAAGACACCGTCGACTTGCACATCGCGATCCGGAAGCGGATGGGGCGGCTCGGGTGACTTGAAGAGCAACGGCACCGGCTCATATCTCAGAAATCTCGTCTGCAGTTGCGTTTGCCAGACCGACTCTCCCGTGCGGCGGTTCAGCGCCGTCAGCCGACCGTCGCTGCAGCCGAACACCACCATCTCCGGCAGCACTACCGGACAACGGCAGAATTCGCTGCCGAGCTCGGAGGTCCAGAGAACCTTGCCGTCATCGGCCTGGACGGCACGCGCGGTTCCCTTCTGATCCGCCATGTAGACCACACCGCCATCCACGGCCGGCGTGGCGTCCGTGTCGGGCGCCACGGGCAGGCGCCAGGCTTCCGGACCGCTCACCCGGATGCTGTGCAAGAAACCGGCAGCAGAAATCATGAACAGGCTCTTCCCGTCCGTGGCCACGGATCCGTAGACCGGCCCCGACAACTTCGTCTCACCGAGCAGCGCGCCGCTGGCAATGTCGAGTGTATAGATCATTCCGGCGTCCGTCGCGATGAAGACGTCAAGTCCGATCACCGCCGGGCTTCCGGTGAGCCGATCACCCAACGCTTTGGTCCAGAATTGGCGGCCGGATGACGGATCAATGCAGTAGAGTTTCCCGTCGGTGCCGGGCTTCAGCAACGCCCCGCCATAGAGCGTCATGACCGGACCGAACCCCATGCCGCCCGTGCGGAACGAGGCAGCGGGCATATCCAGTGACGGCGCATCCAGAGAGACACGCTGGTTGAACCCGATCGCGCGCGACAGATACACGTTCCGCTCCGACATCATGACCTGTGAAACCGGCGTCGCCCACCGGGGCGGGGCGTCAAACCCCTGGCGGGGAGGATCGGGAATCGCGCCGCCAGCCCGCCGCGATTCATATTCCGGGGCCAGATTCATCTGCCGCGTCTCGACGCGGGCAAACGAGCCCATGTACGTGTTCTGCCCATCCGCGTCTACAAACCCCTGTTTCTCGCTGCCGGACAACGGCCCATACACTTCCACTTCCGTCACGGTGCGCTGGCGCGGCAGCGTGTTGACCAGCACGATTCGCACCTCGTCCGCCCGGCGGGCGGGGAACTTGATCAGGCGGAAAAGACTCCGGTTGTTGCGCACCGAGGCGACGCGCGCAACCTTTCGCTGCGCCACGTCGGACACGAAAATGTCGAAATGCCGCGTGGTGTTGGCCTCGTCGTACGCGTTGAAATAGAGCGCCACCATGGACACCCAACGCGGTTCCTTGATGCCGAGCGAAATCAGCGTGTCACTGCCGCCAAGGTAGGAGTGGTACCAGTCGCTGCTGATCTCGTTGAGCCTGCCGTTCTGCAGGAATGGATCCGCCAGCAGGGCGTCGGCGATCTGCTCGGGCCGCTGCGCCAGCACGATATTCGGGATCTGCTCGCGCAGGATTCCAAACGGATTGTAATGCCTGTAGAACAGCGGATTTCGAAGGACAATCGGGTCCACATCGTACACCGGCGGATAGAGCATGTGGTTGACGCTGGGGAAACGGATGCGGCGCAGCGTCACGCTGTCGACCCACGCGTCACCGCCCTGCCCCTGGAATCCGACGCGCAGGGCCGTGGGATCCCCGCCGCTCTTCATCGTGATGCGGGCAAACGTCCACTCCTTGCCGCATTCCAGCACGCGTACGACGTTATCCGGATGCCTGTTGTCCACGCTCAGACCGGCGAGCAGGGACACTTCCTGATCGGGCGTTGCGCGGCGGTAGAAGAACTCCAGCACCCATGTGAAATGTTCGCCGATGAGCCCTTCGATCTGCTGCTGCACCGCGGTCTCTCCGACCTTCAGGCACCGCTTGCTCTCGTAGCCCCCGTCGACATAGGCGGGGGTGGCCGCCGTCGCGCCGGCGTTTGTGTCAACCTGCCAGCCGCCGTCCCCCTCGAAATCGCCGTTCACCAGGCGGGTGCGGTCAAGCGTCACCAGGCTGTCGAGTTCGCCGGGTTCATCCACGACCGGCTTGTAGAGCGTGTCCGTGCCGTCCGGTATCGACGGGTCCACGTTCGGGAACGCGGTCTGTTTCAGACTCTGATTGTACGGCATGAGCGACGTGCTCCACAGGAGCGCGGCATTCGTGTCGCAGCACATCACCGTCCCGCGGAGGCCGCCGACCAGGAACGTCTTCGAATCCGACGTGAACGTGATTGAAAAGCCCATTTCCGAAAGCGTGATCTGCCCGGTTCGTTTGCCGGTTTTGACGTCGTGCACGAACGCGTTCCAGTATTCGTCCAACAACACAACGTGTGTGCCGTCCGGACTGACCCGCGCGAATGTCGGCATCCAGGGGAACGGTCCCAGCCGGGCGGTTTCCGTTTCCCCGGCATCCGTCACGCGCACCAGGCGCAAATCCTTGCCGTCGGGAACCAACCCGCCCACGAGGCCGAGGTCGAACACGGCGCCACCCGGCGCGGGAGCGTCCTGCCGGATCCATTCGAGATCACCGTTGAAATGGGTGCGGCCTACGGTCGGCCCGGACTCGCCCGGATGCCACGCCAACGAACTCCCGGCGCCGTATCGCTCCGCCAGCTTCCGCACGGTGGGGTCGGTGAGATCGCGCAGAACCAGCATCCCGTCCTCCATCTGCGCCAGCCGCGTTCCGTCGGGACTGCAGACAAACTCGCCCTGGCGCCGGTAGGTGACGTCGCCATCCTCATCGGTCCGGGCGTCGCCCTTCCATTCGGCGATGAGCGTGTAGTTTTCGTCCAGCATCCGCATCGATTCGAACAACGGCTCATAATACACAATCATCCGTTTCCCTGGAACGTAGGCATAGCGGAACAGATCTTCGTTCAGTCCCAGGCCGTGCCGGAGCAGATCCGCCGTGTGGCGTTCCCGATAGGTCGGTCCTTTGTGATTCACGCCAGGGTCCAGCGAGAGTCTCGCCTGCGAAATCGGCTTGCCGTCCAACGCAACCTGGTAGATCCGGCTGCCGTAGCCGGTGAAGACTACGACACGGTCCGTATCGATGTCCAGGCGGCAGGCGCCCATCTCGGGCAGGCGCATCGAAAACCGCAGTTTTCCCTGGGGATCGAGCGAATAGAGGTTATCCCCGTGTCCCCACGTGATCACGTAGATATTTCCGGCGACATCGAACTTCATGTCGATGACATATTCGTTGTTGCCCATGAAGCTCGTGGCCGGCTTCTGCTCAACCGTGTCACCGCCCTCCCGCTGGTCGGGCTTCTCGTAGGACGGGCGCTTCGGCGGGGCTTCCGCAGCGCGGGTCGCCCCCGTCAGCGCGGGGTCTTCCAGAACCCGGCTGACCACACGGCTGACACCGTCGCCGTCATTCGCCACGAGGCACAGCGTATCGTAATTCCAATGGAAGCCGCGCGACGCCACCTGGAGCGTCGGTTGCACCGGTAGCCCTGCGGCCCCAATGGGCAGTTCCGTCACAAACCCCTTGTTGACCAGCATGTTCAGCAGTTGGGACCCGCCCGACGCGCTCAGAATGATCAACGGGCTGTCCACGACCGCGCGGGGCTCGATCGGCCCCGGGTCTGACCCGCCCATGCCGCCGTGCCAGTAGTGGAACCCGTCCGCATAGGGATCCCCGGCGATGCTGGGATCGCCCGATATCACCCGCCAGGCGCGATTCTCGGGCATCGGGGTGATCGTGATCCCCTTTGCGCCCAGTCCGGCAATCAGCCGGTCCACGTCCGCTTTCGCTTTCGGACCTTCCATGCCGCGTCCCAGCACCAGCACGGCATTGGTGCTGGATTTGAGGAACCGCTCGACCTCCGACGGATACGGCACATAGGGGGCTGCGGTATCCTCGAGACGAAGCACCGGCTCCACTCCCGCCGTGCTTTCGAACGCAAGCCGGCAGGATTTGCCGGAAATGTTCTCCACCACTTCCACCACGAGGCCGCCATCCCGGCTGGAGGTCAAGGGGAGCGCCAATTCAATTTCCGTCTTGGAGTTCAGCGCACGGTACATCGAAAAGAGCTGTTTCCCCTGGCCATCCAGCAGGCGGATCCGCGTCGGAAAGACCCCGGACAGGGCCTTGCCGGACTCACCCATCAGCTCTCCTTTCAACAAGACGGAGGCGCCGGCGGTGTCGCGCCGCGTCGTCAGGCGGAGCGCGGAAATCTTTTCGGGAAGGAACGCCGCCAGCGCGCCCTGCACGCGAGTCATATCCAGCACCAGAGACCGCTGCAGGTCGTTCGTCTTGCCCAACGGCAACCCGGTTCGGGCCAGCAGATCGTAGGCCACCTCGCCCCGGTGAGCCGGGACCGTCAGCGGCATAAACACCGGCTTGGACATGATATCGTGGGATGTCTGCCCGTAATCAGGATCCTCGTAGTTGGACATGATCAGATACTGGATATCGCCGCCGTCCCGCCAGTTGGGTCCGACCTTGAACGGTCCCTGCGCTGCCGGCTCAATCCCCCACTCGACCATCTTGACCCTCAGATAATCGGTGGCGGCCTGGGACTTGTTGAACACCATGTCGAGTTCAGCGTCGTAACCGGCCACGTTGTAACCCGGGCCGTAGAAGAAATTCATCAGGTCAAAATCAGCCATCTTGGTGACTTCCGCGATCTCCGCGTCGAGCGTGCTGTCCCGCTCCACGATCACCTTGCAGCCCCGCTTGATCGCGGCACGCAGGGATTCACGCGCCCCGGCCGTCAGTTCGCCCGGAAACCGGATCCCCGGCACGAAGATCGCCTGGTAGCCCTCGAGCGGCTGTTCCAGGTCGCCTTCGCGCAGAAAGACCGCCGGATAGCCCAAGCGCCAGCAGGAGACCCACAACTCCTCAAGCTGGTTTGCGGTCCGCATGTTCTTGAACTCGCTCATGGAGAGCTGCGCGAGCGTATTGACGATGCCGACCTTGAGATACCCGGGCTTCGTGGCCGAAGAGAACACCTCACCGAACGGCGCCAGGATCTGCGTGTTCAGCAACCGCATCGTTTCCTTGCTCTTGATCATGTTGGGGTTTGGGGTGTCCGCAAAGGTCTCATGCATATGGAACGTGGAAATGCCGTCCGCGCCCTGCGCCAGCATGGCGAATGCCATCTGACGCTGCAACTGGCCGTCTGACAACGTGCGCGCATCCGGGTTCATCGAGATGTTGGCCCAGACGAGGCGTTTATGGCTTGCAGGGGAGGCGCGCAGCAGTTGAATCATGATCGGCGAATGGGTCCAGTAACCGATCGTCGGGCCGTCGTGGTAGTGCTGGGTGGATGCGATATCGAGGTTCTCGAAGACGTCGGGATGATACCCGTTATCGAAATCGGCCGCCGAACACACGGCGCCGTACCCGTTCTGCACGAACATGAAGCTGCAATGGTAGGTGCCGATTCTCGCCCGCGGCAGCAAGTCCCGACCGGCAGCGGCCAGACGCGAGTTGAAATCGCCCCACCCGTGCATCTCCCACGTGCGGAGATCCAGGAACCGTTCCAGCGCCCGAGGATCCCATTGCGCGGGCGAGGTCTTCAGAAGAGTCACATTTCGGCTCACATCGGCGCGGATCTTGTTGGGGGACACGTTGGTGAAGGCCTGCGCCACGCGTTTCAGGCGCCACGCCGGGAAGAAATTGTCATGTTTCTTCGGCACGCCAACCAGGCCACGCTCGTACGCTTCCTCGTACAAATACACGCCGTCGAAGGCCGGTGAATGGCGCATGGACGTCACCTCGCGCCGGATCCAACGCTCGCCGGCATTGATGTAGCCATCAATATAGCGGGGAATTTCGTTGTCACCCGCCCCATGCAGGACATCGCCAAACTCTAGGCCGTACCGCACACAGGCGTTCAGGATCTGATCTCTCCCCGAGGGAAAATAGAGGGCATCCGGGGGCATCAGCCGGGCGTCTGTTTCCGCGATTACCGATCGCATCTCTCCCTGCCTGGCATGGTGGTCATCGCTGTAGGTGTGGTAGTCAAAGCGGTTGTATCCCAACTCCGCCAACGACGCGATGGCCCGTTCCAGATCGATCGGAAACTGACCTTTCTGCGACCCCAGCAGCGCGTAGGTCTCGTGCGTGTATTTGGAGGCCTTGATCATCCGGAAGCGGCTCTCGCGCGGCGGCGCCATGTCGAACCGGAAGGGAGAGCAGGCCACGTCCGGGGGGAGATCCGTCATCATCAGTTCGTATCGGCCGGGGATCAGCCGGCGGGTGATGGTGTCGGGAATGGCCAGCGCGCGGCTGTGCCACGTGCCACCCGGATCCTCCAGGGAGAGGCGATCTTCCCGGCCGTCGGGATGCTTCAGCACGACCGTGCGGGTTCCAGCGGGGCGGGCGGCGCGTGAACGCAACACAGCCTGCAGGCGGATCGTCTCGCCCGGCACGAAGGCGTCGCGCCCCTTGTTGCTGATGAAGCAGGCGGTGCCATCCTGCTTCGGCTCGATCACACAGGCTACAAATTCGGCCGTCAGAGGCGAAATCGTATCCTTGTCCTCGGGCCCGAAGAGGATGACCCGGAACCGGTAGAATCCGTACGGAACGTCCGGCGTTTGGAACGTCAGCGTATCCCCGTCCCAGGACTGGGCATCGAAGAAATTCCAAGACCGGCTGGTCTCGTGGAGGGGGTCGTAAGGGGAATACGCCAAACGCAGCTTCGGCCGGGCCGGGGGCTCCGTCTGTGGCGGGGCAAAGACGCCCGGAAAGACAAGGCCCAGCAGGCGTCGGTTCACCTGCATAAGCTGCGTGTCGTCCAGCGTTGCCATGCGCCCGGCTTCCGCGCGGAGGGCGTCGTCCGGTTTCAGCGCGTCGATCGCCGCCTCATCAAACAGCACACGCTCGTACAGGCACGCGTTGAGCCGGGCGAAGAACGGAAGCGCCCCTTCCTTCATCTGGGCCATGGTGGCGGCGGGTTCATCCAACCACGCCGTTATACGTATCCTGTCGCTCTCGCTGACGTTGAGAATAAACGCGCAGATGCGGCGGGCCTGGACAGCCACGGGATCGTCTGTGGAGACCGGCGTGTTGGCGATCGCCTCCTTTAACGCCTGGATCAGGGGCGCCGCGTTCTGGACGGCATCCGTGGAGACGGCCCCGACATTCTCCTTGAACTGCAGGCGCGCGACGGCCGGAGTGCCACGTTCGAAAATAGACACGCCCGATTCCACAGCCATCAGCCGCACATGCATCAGGTTGCGCGTGTTGTCCGCCACCATGTACTTGTTGGGATAGCGGTCGACATCCCCCGAAAGCTTCAACCCGAAGGACGGCGGCAACCCCTCCAAGGCGGCGCTGAAGATAGGATCGCCGCGGGTGGGACCCACGCGTATGCGGGCCGGGTACTCATCCGTCCTCGGAATCGAGGCTCCGCCGAAACTCGCGCTCAGCGCGGTCCCGGTTTTGACCCAGGCCGAAAATGTCATGTAGGCCACGAGGATCTGCGACCCCTCGGCGCTGATCCCCTGCACATCGCTCTTCTCCAGTTGAACCGTACCGCCCGGCAGGACCCGGAAGGGCTGCATGCCCGGTCTGAGCACGTAGGACTGCTGGTTCGTGTTCGCGGGAAGATAGACGCGCAGGGGACAGAAATTACGAAAATGACTCAGCATGTTCGACGCGCGGGCCTCGTTCAGGACGTTGGTGGCGTCGGCACCCCCGGGCGCCATCAGGTCCACGTTCAACGTCCGGCCCAGCAACCGGGACTCCGGCGGGCCCGATTTGTCGGCATCCACATTGAAAATTTCAATGCGGTACGTTTTCAACGAGACCGTCCGACCCGCAATCACGATATCCGGATCCGTCGAGGAGAGCGTCCCGTCTTCCCCGTATCGGAACACGTGATGCCCGGGCTCGATGATGTGGTCGCCCACCGCCAGCGTTTCGGGGGCGAACGTGAGCTCGGAGATCCGGTTGATGTATGTTCCCTTGTAGTACCGTTCGAAGGTGTTCGTCCCGTCCACACTCGCTCCGCGGACCCACAGCGTCGCATCGTCTCCCAGGGATGGCCGGTCGCGCCGCTGGCTGGTGTCGACCGAGGGATCATCAACCGACACGACGACTTCCAAGTCGCTGATCAACCGGTCCGGCATCTCCGCCGCCACCAGCCTGACGCGGACCGGATCCTGCGCAGCCTCCTGCGCCTGGGTCGCTCCCGCCACCCACAGGACAGCCCCCATCCAGACTGCCCGCATCCAAAGCAACTTGCGCTTCATTGTACTCAATCCTTCGTTTTTCCAGCGTGGACTTCCACGCGCACCGCACGTCTGAGCGTGCCGCGGGGGACGTGCCTCACGCCACGATACCCCGCGCCCGCCACTCAGTGCGTCAATGTGTAAAACAACCAGTTAATGCTGAACGCATAAACAATGTCACGCACCTTGAATCCACCTTCGTCCAGATAGCCGTGAGCGCCCTCGCCCATCGGATTCAGAGCCGTCGGGGGCGTGGAGATTTCCCAGAAGCACCCGTAGTCGTTCGGAGAGAAAATGATGGCCGGGCGGCCCTTCACATACGCGGCCTGAAGCGGACGGCAGAACTGTTCTTTGCCGACAATGGGCACGCCATCGAAGGAGTAAACCATGTTGTACAGAGAAAAGAACTCCGGGACCTCACGCAGCATCTGCCGCATTTCCGAACCGGGCGCTATGCGCTGGACGTTCT
>Ga0268277_1001153_pt1 | contig 18930 bp, 24 predicted proteins | sample saktaG_5_FD_190132 | JGI IMG/M metagenome (GOLD analysis project Ga0268277, IMG submission 190132) | Saline water microbial communities from Sakinaw Lake, British Columbia, Canada - sak_2010_1_5_50m | ecosystem: Environmental > Aquatic > Non-marine Saline and Alkaline > Saline ...
TGTTTTATTAAAGCACTAAAAGAAAAAGCTTCGCTTTTTATGGCACCTTCGGTGCCTTTTGGCTTCACCCCAAGCTGAAGCATCTCGCTAAAGATGGGGAATCGCCAAAACCGAATTATTTAAATATAATATTCTATATACATATCAATATATGGAGAAAAAACCAAAGAAAGCCCTTTACTGGGCCCCAAGAATACTTGCAATCTTATTTACAGTATTTGTCAGCCTTTTTGCATTGGATGTTTTTATTGAAGGCTATGGCTTCTGGGAAACAATAGTTGCTTTATTTATGCACCTTATTCCAACTTATTTACTGATAATAGCCCTTTTGGTTGCATGGAAACATGAACATATTGGCGGGACCATCTTCATAATCTTAGGCATATCATATATAATCATGGCATGGTCTAATCTTACCTTTATAATCTTCTTAATTTTGCCAGGGCCTTTATTCCTGATAGGGGTACTGTTCCTGTTAAACAAATATTTTAGAAAATAACTAAAAAAATTTATATACTAGCTAAAAAAACAAACAAATATGAAAGCTTTAGTTGTATTTTACTCAATGACCGGAATGACAAAAGAAATTGCAGTCCACATTTCAAAGGAACTTGATTGCGACATTGAGCAAATCTTTGATGTAAAAACAAGAAAAGGAATTCTTGGTTTTATTAAATCAGGTTTTGAATCAGTTTTCAGGATAATGCCAAAAATAAAGGAGGTAGAGGTAAATCCTGAAAAGTATGATCTTGTCATAATAGGAACTCCAATATGGGCAGGAAACATGGCAAGCCCTGCAAGGACATACCTCTTTCAAAATAATGAAAAGCTTAATAGTGTTGCGTTCTTCTGCACAATGCAGAGCAACGATTACAAAAAAACATTCCTTGAGATGGAAAAGGTTTCTGAATCTGAGCCATTGGCCTGCCTTGCCCTGACTGATAGTGAAATAAAACAAGAAAAGCACATAAAGAAGATTAAGGAATTTGTCAGAAAAATAAAAGCTTCAGGAAAGAGATAGAAGCTTATTAATCTCAGATTCTGACAGCCCGTTATCCTCATATAATGGAAGGCCTAGTTTTTCACGGTATTTATACAGCTCTAGCAAGTGCTTTCCATACCCCCTTAAAACTATCACAAGGTCAGCATCCTTTTCGTCAACTATTCTGTACCTGTCTGAAAATTTGTATAAAAAGCCTTCAAAGCAGGAAGAGAAAAATCCTTTCTTTAGCTCTCTGATTATATGTGCCATCTCATGCGCCAAGCCAGCTTCAATTGCCTGAAGAGGGGCATTTTTCATCAGCTCATTGATCTTTATGAAATACTTTTTCTTTCCAGGCCTTTCATATTCGAAAAGTCCGTCTTTGAAGCTCTTTTTGTATGCTACTGATACTTTTTCATTCTTCAGTTCAGGAAAGGATTCTTCAATTAATTTGTTTTTTATCTCTGTAAGGTTGTGCATGGCGAAGCAGGTGATAAGAACTTATTTTTAAATCTTCCCATATTCAGCAAGAAAATCAGCTTGCACTTTCCTCAAGTGCATTTATTGCTGGCAATTTTTTTCCGCTTAAGAACTGTAAAAAAGCTCCTCCCCCGGTTGATATATAGGTTATCTCACTTTCCAGGCCAAGCTGCTTTATTGCAACAGCAGAATCTCCCCCGCCAATAATGACTTTTGCTTTTAAGCCTGATAAAAACAATGCAATCTCATTTGTCCCTTCTGAGAACTTTTCAAACTCAAATGCGCCAATAGGTCCGCTCCATACAACTGTCTTTGCACCCTTCAGTGTTTTTTTGTATAGTGCGATTGTGTCAGGGCCTATATCCCCAATCATGCAGTCATCTGTTATTTTATTTATTTTTACAACTCTTGAATTTTCTCCCCTTTCAAGGGATTTAGCAACAAATAAATCAATAGGCAGGATTATTTTCCCGCCAGATTGCAACAAAAGTGATTTTGCATCGTTCACTGATTCAGGATCAAATTTTGATTTTCCTATATTTGCGCCCATTGCTTTAAGAAAAGTGTTTGCTAAAACTCCCCCAATTATTATTTTATCCACAAACCTCAAAAGATTTCTTATTACCTCTATCTTATCCGGCTTTGCACCGCCAATTATTGCAATAAATGGCTTTTCAGGATTTTTCATAACAAATGATAAAGCTTTAACTTCTTTTTCAAGCAGCAGTCCAGCGCAGCTTGGCAGAAATTTTGTTATTGTTGTCATAGAAGCATGATTCCGGTGGGAGTTTGAAAATGCATCATTAACATAAACATCTGCTAAGCTTGCAAGCTTTTTTGCAAATTTTTCATCATTATTCTCCTCTTCAGCATGAAATCTAAGGTTTTCCAATAGAATAATTTCCTTGCTTTTCATTTTATTTATTTTTTCTCTTACTTCTTGACCAATGCAGTCATCCAGCTTTATTACCTTTTTATCTAACAATTCACTAAGCTTTTTAGCAACTTTATCCATTTTTAATTTCTCAATAACCTGGCCTTCCGGCCTTCCAAGATGACTCATAAGTATAATCTTAGCATTCTTTTCCAGAAGGAAATTTATTGTTGGTATAACAGCTGTTATTCTCTCATCTTCAGTTATATCTCCATCATTCATGGGAACATTAAAATCAACCCTTACCAAAACCTTTTTGTTTTCTACATCCATGTTTTTTATTGTTGGAATCATTTTAACACCTTTTTAGCAAGGTTCTTAAGGTTAATTATAAATCTTACGAATTTTGATGGGCCTATTTCTATTGCGCTTTCAGGGCACATTTCATGGCAGCAGTAGCACATTATACACTTGTTTTTATTGATTTTTATCTCTCCATTAACAAATCTTATTGCGTTTGCAGGGCATGATTTCATGCATGCAAGACATTTCCTGCATTTTTTATAGTTTATTTTTATCTTTGGATTGATAATAATATAAAATATCTTCATCAAAAACTCGAGCCTTCCCCTGAATGTTTTTATTGGCTTTTCATAATTTACTCTTATGTTTTTTTCTCCTCTGATTTCAATCTCTGGCTTAAGATTTCTTCTTATTAAAGCAGTGTTTGTCTGTATGTCATCTCCGCTAAATCCAATTATCTTTTCAGCGATAAAATCAAGCGCAATTCCGCTTCTGCTTGCAATTATAACTCCTGTCTTTTTTATTTTTCCTGCAGAAGGACCGTTGCCTTCCATTCCGATAATGCCATCCATTATATTCAAATCCGGCTTTCTTGCAAGATAAATGTCAATTAAAAGATCAGAAAATCTCTTTTGATTTCCGCAGGTTTTGTGATAATAAGCTTTTTTGCCTCCTGCAATTATCCCAAACATGTTTTTAACAGCTCCTGTATAACCAACTAGAGTATGTGTCTTTAGTTTAGGAAGGTTTATTATGAACTCGGCATCTAAGACTAGCTTTGGAACATAAATTCTTTTCAAAATCTTTCCATTTATTTTTTTAAGAATTATTTCTGACTTGTCGAAGTTTATAAGCTTGGCATTATATTCCTCAGCAACCTTTTTGATGCCGCTTTTTTCAAGGGCATAATCAGTCCCGCCTGAAACCATAAAACCAGCAGATTCACCTATTGAGATATGGCATTTCTTTTCTTTTAGTATTCTGCATACTGCGCTTATTATGGCAGGATGGGTTGTCACAGCTTGCTTAGGTTCTTTTCCCATAAGCGCATTCGGCTTTATAAGAACATTAGTGCCTTGCTTCACCTTAAAGCCAATTAAGTCAAGGGCTTTCCTTACCTTCTCAAGTACAAGCTCTTCATCATAAGATTTGCATTTGACAACTGAAACCTTTTCTATCATGATGCTTGTTGCTTTTGCTTATTATAAAAAGGTTTGTTTTTAAATTTTAAAAAAAGAATTAAACCATCATTTCAATGAAATCAACCATCCTGCATGAATATCCCCATTCATTGTCATACCATGCAACAACCTTTACTAGCTTTCCAGAGGTTTTTGTTAACTCTGCGTCAAAAATTGCAGAATGAGGGTTTCCAACAACATCTATTGAAACAATTGGCTCTTCTGTGTATTGCAAAATCCCTTTTAAGCTCTTTTCTGAAGCAGACTTGAAAATTTTGTTTATTTCCTCAGCAGTTGCCTCTTTTTTCAGGACAGCAACAAAGTCTGTTATTGATCCGTCTGCAACAGGAACCCTCATTGCCATTCCATCTAGTTTTCCTTTCAGCTCTGGTATTGTAAGTGTTACTGCTTTTGCAGCACCTGTTGTTGTTGGTATTATTGAAAGATTGGCAGCCCTTGCCCTTCTTAAATCCTTATGGGGCAGGTCAAGTATTTTTTGGTCATTCGTATAGGCGTGCACTGTTGTCATAAAACCCTTTTCAATGCCAAAATTATCATTAAGGACTTTTACAACAGGCGCAAGGCAGTTTGTTGTGCATGAAGCTAATGAAATGATATTATCTTTTTTCCTGTCATAGTCTTTATCATTCACTCCGATTACAATTGTTTTTATAGGATTGTCTCCTTTTGCTGGAGCAGATATCAGAACTTTTTTTGCACCTGCTTTCAAATGCTTTTCAGCTCCTTCTTTTGTTATGAAAATTCCAGTGCTTTCAACAACAACATCTATTTTCAATTTTTTCCATGGCAGATTTTCAGGTTCCTTCTCTGAAAAAATTTTGATTTCTTTTCCATTAACTACAATAGAATTGCCTTTTGCCTTAATGTCTGCATCAAGAATTCCATGAACAGAATCATATTTCAGTAGATGGGCAAGAGTCTTTGCATCTGTTAAGTCATTTACAGCAACAAACTCAATGCCCTTTCTTTTCATTCCGGCCCTGAAAACAAGTCTTCCTATCCTTCCAAAACCATTAATTGCAACTCTTATCATAAAATCACCTCTGATAGCTGATATTAATCATTACTTCTTTTTATATATTTTGGGTTTTTTATATTAATTCCACAATCTTTTTATAAGACTTGTTAATTCTTAAAGTTTATGGCATATGAATTAATAATAACTGAAAAGCCAAAGGCAGCAGAAAAGATAGCAAGTGCTCTCGCCGATGGAAAGATGATTAAGGAGACATACAAAAAGGTTTCATACTATAAAATAACCCGCGGCAAGAAAGATATTGTTGTTTGCTGTGCAGTAGGGCATTTATTTGGATTAGCTGAAAAAGACAAAAAAGGATGGATTTATCCTGTTTTTGATATTGAATGGGTTCCTGCATTTGAACAGAATAACGGTGCAAAATTTACAAAGAACTATATTGATGCAATAAAAAAAGCAAGCAAAGATGCTAATTCTTTTACTATTGCATGTGACTATGATGTTGAGGGTGAATTAATTGGATTTAATGTTTTAAGATTTATATGCAAGCAGAAAGATGCGCAAAGAATGAAGTTCTCAACCCTGACAAAACAGGATTTAATAAATGCTTATGAAAAAAAATCAAAAACAATTGATCATGGGCTTGCAAGCGCAGGAGAAACAAGGCATGAGCTTGATTGGTATTATGGCATTAACCTTTCAAGAGCACTTACATCAGCTATAAAGTCAGCAGGATTTTTTAAAGTTCTTAGTTCCGGCCGTGTCCAGGGACCTGCATTGAAAATAATAGTTGACAGGGACAGGGAAATAAAGGCTTTCAAGCCAGTTCCTTTCTGGCAGATAGAATTAATAGGCGATGTAGAGAAAGAAAAGATAACAGCATTGCATGAAAAAGACAAGTTTTGGGATAAAAAGGAAGCAGACAAGGTAATGAAAAATGTTAAGGGGCAAAAGCTTGCAAAAATAAAGGAAGTTAAAAAGATAAAATTCCAGCAGGCTCCTCCAGTTCCATTTGATTTGACAACAATGCAGATAGAGGCTTACAGGGCATTGAGGATTTCCCCAAAAGACGCTCTTGCTATTGCCCAGGAGCTTTATACTTCTGGTTTTATTTCATATCCAAGAACATCAAGCCAGAAGCTGCCAAAAGAGATTGGATACAAAAAAATTTTAGAACAATTATCAAAACAAAAAAATTATTTAAGTTTATGCAAAGAATTATTGAAAAAAGGGCTTGTGCCAAGTGAGGGAAAAAATACTGACCCGGCGCATCCTGCAATTTATCCGACAGGAATTTCCCCAAAAGGGCTTGAAGACCAGGAATCAAAGCTTTATGATTTAATTGTGAAAAGATTCATGTCTGTTTTTGCAGGACCGGCAACAAAAGAGACAGTGACCATAAAAATTGACTGCAGCAAAGAAATATTTATCGCAAAGGGAACAACAACTGTTGAAAAAGGGTGGCATATCTTTTATGAGCCATATGTTGCAGGAAAGGAAGAGGAGCTTCCGCTTGTCAGAGAAAATGAGAAAGTTGATGTAAAAGAAATAAATTTTTATGACAAAGAAACACAGCCTCCAAAGCATTATACTCCTGCCTCTATAATAAAAGAGATTACAAAAAGAAACCTTGGAACAAAAGCAACTCGTGCTCAAATAGTAGATACTTTATTCCAAAGAGGATATGTAACAGGAAAATCAATAGAGGCAACTGACCTGGGAATAAGCACTATAAAGACCCTTGAAAAATTCTGCCCAAAAATTTTAGATGAAGAGCTTACAAGACACTTTGAAGTAGAAATGAATGAAATAGAAGAAGGAAAGAAAAAGCCGAAAGAAATCCTTGATGAGGCAAAACAGGGATTAAAGGAAATTCTTTCTGATTTTAAGAAAAAAGAAAAAGACATAGGTGAAGGCTTAAAGGAAGCAACAATTGAAACAAAAAACAAGGAAAGCTTTATTGGAAAGTGCCCCATATGTAAGGAAGGAAATTTAAGGATTATTTTTTCAAAAAAATCAAAAAAGCGATTTATTGCGTGCGATGCATATCCAAAATGCAAGACAACATTCAGCCTGCCGCAAAAAGGGCTTGTAAAATCAGCTGAAAAACAATGCCCTGAATGTGGATATCCAATTATTATGGTCATCACAAAAGGAAGAAGGCCATGGATTTTCTGCATAAACCCTAACTGCAAAGGCAAGCAAACAGAATCAAAAGATATTTAATTACTAATTTATTCTTTATTATCATAATGATATTAAAATCAAAATGGGCATTTTTATTAATATTTCTTTTTCTAATTCCTGTTTGTTTTGCAAGTGTTGGCCACATGCCTTTACTTGCTGTAAGCCAGACAGAAGATGGCTATGAAGGCTCTTCTGCCCATCTCTATCTTGAGACAAAGCAAGGAACTGGGCGCGTGTTTATTGAAACATATCCATTGACAAAACTTGACACTCAGATATCAACAAGGTTTGCAAGGGAAATAGCATGCAAATATGCTGATGCTAATTGTGATAATTATGATTTCTTTTATACAATAAGAGCAGATTCATCCATCATAGGCGGCCCAAGCGCTGGTGCTGCAATATCTGTACTAACAATTGCAATGCTTGAAAACATAAACTTAGATGAAGACATAACAATAACAGGAACAATAAATTCTGGTGGAATCATTGGGCCTGTTGGAGGCCTTAAGGAAAAGATAGATGCTGCCTCAGAAATAGAAATAAAAAAAGTTCTAATACCTGCAGGCACGAGATTTTCAAAGGAAGAGGATAACAAAACAATTGACTTGGTTGAATATGGGGATGAAAAAAATATAAAAGTTGTTGAGGTTTCTGACCTTGATGATGTTTTATATGAATTTACAGGCAAGAAAAAAGAAATAAGAAATGAGAGCCTTGAAATCAGTGATGAATATTCAGGCATTATGAGAATTCTTGCAGAAAGATTATGCAATAAAAGTTATGCATTAAAAGAAGAATTTGAAAAATTAAAAATAGGTGAGTTGGATGAAAACCTTATTAAAATAGAAGAAAATGCAAAAAACCTGACTGAAAAAGGAGAAGCTGCTTTTAATAAAAACACCCTCTATTCTGCTGCAAGCTTCTGCTTTGGCGCAAATACAAAATACAAACAGCTTATATTCTTAGTGCAGGGTATGAAGAAAAAAGATGTAGCAGATAAAATAAAACTAACACGTGATGAAATAAAAGATTTTGATTCAGGGCTGCCATTTAAGTATGAAACAATAACTGACCTGCAGACATATGCTATAGTGAAGGAAAGGCTCATAGAATCAGAGGATTACCTTGAGCTAAGTGAGGAGCAGCTTGGCAAAGGCGAAATGAATGAGAGCATTAGCTCTTTAGCATACTCTATTGAAAGGTTTTACAGCGCAAAGGCATGGAGTGAATTCTTTAATAACAAAGGAAAAAAATTTGATTTTAATAAAGAGGTTTTAATGAGCTCTTGCATAACAAAGATATTAGAGGCAGAGGAGCGCTATCAGTATGTAATGCTGTTTTTTCCAGATGTTCTTGCTGATACAAAAAAAGAGATAAACCTTGCTTATTCTGATATGGAAAATGAGGATTATGATCTCTGCCTGTTTAAAGCAAGCAAGGCAAAAGCAGAGTCAGACATTATACTTTCCACATTAGGTGTTGAGGAAGAGCATGTTGACGGCCTGCTGGATAAGAAACTGGAAATTGTAGGAAGAAATATTGCTGAGACAAGCAAAAGAGGGCTGTTTCCAATAATTGGTTATTCTTATTATGAATATGCAAAAAGCCTTAAAGATGATGATAAATATTCTGCTTTGTTGTATGCAGAGTATGCACTTGAATTAAGCAATCTTGATATATACTTTGATAATAATAAAAAAACACTTATGCCTTATGTTGACAAAAGCTTTCTTTCAGCACTTATATTAGGAATTTTAATTGGGCTTTTGTTGTTCAGAAGAAAAAAGGAGCAAGGATTGTTTATCAAGATCAATAGGTAATTTTTATTTTAAAGATTATAGAAGTTTAATAAGATTTGTCATGATGCTTTACATAATGAACAGTTATCAAATCTTCCTTTACATCAAAGATAATAATGAATGGATCAAGATGTGCTCTTCTATTGCCCTTTAATACATTCCTTAAAGGTTTATAATGCTCTGGATTTTGCCTTATTTCTTTTAGTTTCTTTGTTAATCTATTGAACAGGTTTTTGTCTTTTCTCTTTAGTTTCTTTAACTGCTTCTCAAAAAATGGAGTAAATTTTATTTTGTATTCCATTCTTATAAATCCTTAAAGCATTTATCCATCTCTTTATCAGATTTCAAAACCTTTCCCTTTCCAGCCCTTGCCTCTTTCATACTTTGCTTTACCCCAGAAATTAGTTTTTTATCACTATAAATAAATCTTTCATCAAAATCTTGAGTTAGCTGCCTTAATTCCTTAAGCTCTTCCCTGATTCCTGTTCTAACTAAGTCGCTAAAATTAGAAAACAAACCGCTATTAACTAGATGCATGCTTTCATTATATAGATTCTTTGGTAGAGATATTGTTATTTTTTTAAATTCCATTTATACCACCTTAATACCACTTAGAGAGGTATTAATATATAAATCTTTGGATTTCTCAATCTATTATTCTTGTTAATAACAAGTTGCTTAGAATTAGTGATTATGAAACCTGGGAATGAAGCCGAAGCCTCAGTCCCAGGAAAAAGAGGTGATTATAAACCTGAGATAAGGGCAAGCCCATATCCCAGGAAAAAGAGGTGATAGTTGAAAATAAAGAATATACAAACACCCCCAAACCTGCTTCTAACTACTGTATAATGTAACTACTATATAAAGCTTTCGGTTTTTAAGGATTCTTGAGTAGTAACACAATTAAAAACCATGTTTATAGACGGGAAAAATCGAAATCAATAACTTTTTAAATGCCTTAAATACCTTAAAAACCATGTTATGCCAGAAATGCAAAAAAGCAAGAGCAGAAGTAAAGCTTCCTTATCTCGGATTAGGGTTATGCAAAGGATGCTTCTGCAAGCTTATTGAAAAAAGAGTCAAAAAAGAGATAAGGTCAAAAAAGCTTATTAACGAGAAGGAAAAGATTCTTTTACTGGACAATAACAGTAAGGAAGCAAAAATCTCAGAGCATATAATAAGAGTTGCATACAATAATAGGGTTGATTTGCTGAAAGTTAAGGTTAATGCACTTAAGATTGGTTTTTTAAGCAAAGAAGTAAAAAAAGCCATAGAAAAGAACAAGATAAAACAGGTTATAATTCCATGGAATTTGGATGATGAAATAATTTATTTCACTGAAAACATGTTTAACAAAGAAGACTTTAAGTTTTTAGACCATTTCATTCAAAACAAAATCCTTTTCATAAAACTTCTGAGAAATGTGCTTGAGAGCGAATGCTTTTTGTTTGCAAAGTGCAGGAAGTTTAAATTCAAAGACAAGCCGGAAAAAGACAGACAAAAAAAAGCCATAAAAAGCATGCTGGATAAAATAGACAAAAAGCATTCTGAAACAAAGTTTTCTTTACTAAAAAGCATAGACAGTTTAAATAAAATCATAAAAATAAATTAAAAATTTAGAAGTTTACTTCAACATCTTTTATGTCTTCTTCTGAAACCTTAAACATATCCTCATCCTTGTATTTCATCCGCCCTGCGATAATCATATCAGGGAAAGAGTGTATTCTTATGTTGTAGGTATTGACACTGTCATTGTAGAATTCGCGCCTGTCTGCAAGCTCATTCTCAAGCCCGCTTATCCTGTTCTGAAGCTGCATAAAGTTTTCATTTGCCTTTAAGTTTGGATAGTTCTCTGCAACTGCAAAGATTGTTTTAAGTGCGCTGCTTATTGCATTATCAGCATCTGCCTTCTGTGACATTGTTTTTGCATTTAGCATAGATGTTCTTGCCTTTGTAAGCTTTACAAGCGTGTTTTTCTCATGCGTCATATATCCTTTTACAGAGTTTATAAGCTTTGGAAGCTCGTCTGACCTCTGCTTCAAGAGCACATTAATGTTTGCCCATGATTTCTTGATATTGTTCTTGAGCCTTATAAGGCTATTAAACATTCCTACTATGTAAGCTGTTATTGCAAAAATTACAAAAACAGCCACAACCAAAATTATTATTATTATTCCAACTGCCATTTTAAAACCTCCATATTTTTATAATAAGTTAAAGTATTTAAGGATTATGCTTAAGCATACCACACTTAATAATGCCCCTCCAAATATAAAGCCAAGCATTTTCCACTTTATCTCTTTTAATAAAGCATTCTCTGGCTTGTCTGAGATATAATACATTTTCTCATTTTTTCCCTTTTGTATTATTATATCCTCTACATTGTTTTTTGCTGTCCCATTCTCAACAAAGGGATTGTCTGCTGCAGTGCCCATTATATAAAGCTTATCTTTTGGAGCAATAAAGTGCTCCTTATATCTCATGGTCTTGCCAAATCCAAAAAGTGTTTTATGGCTCATGCCATTTGCTTTAAGGAAGTTTATTATTGCATCAGGGGTTTTTCTGCCAAAACCTGTCTTAAACTCAAAATCCCTTGAAACATTTACCTTTGCTCCCTTTGAATCAATAAGAACACCGCCAGTATCATCCTTCAGATAGAATGGTTGCCCTTCACTGTCTTTTTTAACAGTAACCCAGTGGCTGCTCTTACCAGAGCTGCGGTATTCCTCTATTGTATAGATGTAATAAACACAATCCTTGTTTGAGAAAGGGCTTTTCAGTATTTCTTTGTATGCAGGAACAACCTCACCATAAATTTCAACTAAACCCATGGCAAGAGACCTTATCTTGCTTGTGGGTATATTTTCTATAAGGCGCTTTTGCTTTAACAATTTAAGTCCGTTCCAGAATAAAACTATTCCTATTACAAAAAAAGTTAATGTCCAAATAAACATTTCAACTATATCTGTCATTATTAACAAAATTAATTGATTATTATTTAAAGTTTTCCTGTTTAGATTAGAAAAAGTTTAAAAATGAGCTAAAATAATCAAATAAAAATCAACAGAGTATCTGTAAATTAAAAATCATAAAAAATCTGCAATGGATTTTTTAGGATGCCAAAAGACGGTTCTTTATCTACAAATTAAAGTTTTAGCACCGTCTTTTCAGCATACTTTCCGGAAACCTTTCACTTTTTCTTTATTAGGCCTTATAAATTATTACTTCTGACTCTTTATTATGAAATTTAATAAGGTCATAATATTGTTGTTCATCGTTCTCTTTGTCGGAGGCTGCTCTAATATTAACCTAAATAAAGAAATTACAGAGCCAGAGCTTAAAGAATACAAGGATGTTCCAAAAGTATTTTTCTGCCCGCAGGATGACTGCGAGGGAGAGCTTTTCAAGATTATCAACAGTGCAAAAGAATCTGTTCACTGCGCTTTTTATGACTTTGACTTGGAAAGGAGTATTAATATTTTGGATAAGAAAAGCAAAACAATGGACATAAAACTAGTGGTTGATGATGCTAATTTTGACAATGTAAAACATCTTAAGTTTGCAAAAAAAGATTCATCTTCTGGTTTGATGCACAATAAGTTCTGCATTATTGATGATAAAATTATTTTAACAGGCTCCTTTAATCCGACTGAGAATGGCGCATACAAGAATAATAATAATCTTATTATAATTGAATCATTTTATTTGTCAAGAAATTATGAAGACGAGTTTAATGAATTGTGGAATTCTGAATTCAGAAAAGGCAATAATGTGATTTATCCTGAGTTTTATCTAAACAATAAAAAAATTGAAAACTATTTCTGTCCAGAGGATAACTGCGCTTATTATGTTGCTGAGGAAATAAAAAAAGCAAAAAACAATATTTATTTTATGACATTCAGCTTTACAAACAGCAGGATTGCAACTGCAATTATTTTAAAGCATTACCAGGGACTTAATATAAAAGGAGTCTTTGAGGCAAGGCAGGTCTCAAAATATTCTAAATTTAAATTGTTGGAATATCAGGGCATTGATGTAAAAAAAGATAATAACAAGGCAAATATGCACCACAAGGTCTTCATAATAGACAACAAAACAGTAATCACTGGCTCATTCAACCCAACCGCTGGCGCTGACACAAGAAATGATGAGAATATACTGATAATTCATGATAAAAACATAGCAAATATTTTCCTGCAGGAGTTTGAAAGGGTTTATAACCAAGAACCTTCTGGGGCAAAATAAGAGGTGGCAATAATGCAAATAGTTACATTTTTAAATAAATCGATAACACTAGCAAGAAATTAAAAGAGTTAACAAGGGAGATTAAAGCAGAGACAGAAGAAGGGATTTAACAGATTTGCACCAAACAGATATAATATTAGATTTCATATAAAAGAAATGCTAATACGCTTAAATAACAGGGAAAAACAGAGACAAAGATATAACAGTTAAGAGTGATTTAAAGCAAAGGCAAGGGAACTTAAAAAAGCAAAAAAAGAAGCTGCTTTAGCAGCAAAATACCAAAATATGTAGGAGGTAAAAAATGAAAAAAAAGCAAAAAAAGGAAGAGATTGAAGAAGAAAAGGAAGAAGATGAAGAAACTTATGAAGAAGAAGAAAAAGAGGACTAAGAATATATCTCAAAACAAGGGGGTTGATAAAATGGCTAAAAAAGCAAAAGAAAAGAAAAAATAAACATTTAAACTGGCTTAGAGATATTTCTCTAAGCCGCATAGATTTTTATATAACTTGATTATTCTCAATTTTGGTGGTAAAATATGGCAAAAATGCACACAAGAATAAAAAGAAGAATGGGACTAAGTACTCACTTAAAGCATTACAGGAATTCTAATTCTGTAATAAAAAGCAGCAGACCAAAGACTTTCAATACAGAAGAAAGTGCTCATACATGGGCTGCAAAGCAGAATCTCAAACCTGAGCAGTATTCTCTAAAACCAGCCAAGTATAATAAAAAGTTTATGGTAATGGTAAAAAATGGAAAGGATAAAAACTCTGAAGATAAAAAGAGCAACAAACAAGCTTATGGAGCTTCATAGGAATAAGTTCACTGATACTTTTGAAAAGAATAGGAAAATACTTGATAAACTAATAATTGCAGAGTCAAAGAAACTAAAGAATATAATCGCAGGCTATATAACAAGGCTTAAGAAAAGACCTTCTGATAATCTAACTCTTTAAGTTCCAATAGGGAAAACATTAAATATAATTGCTCTTTTCCCAATTCTTAATAATATTTGCAAAAAGGTGTTAAAATGGATGAATCTGATAATTATTGTGTAAAAGATATCAATCTAGCAGAACAGGGAGATATGAATATTGAGTATGCTGAAAAGCAGATGGAGGCATTGTTAAAAATAAGACAAAGGTTTGAAAAAGAAAAACCATTAAATAGAATAAAAATAGGGATGGCCCTTCACTTAACAAAAGAAACAGCTGCTTTGGTAAAAACATTAAAAGCTGGTGGAGCAGATGTTGCTATCTGCTCTTGCAATCCATTAAGCACACAGGATGATGTTGCAGCTGCATTGGCAAAACAAGGATTCAATGTTTATGGCTATAAGGGCGAAACAACAGAAGATTATTACAAATTCTTAAAAAAAGTGATTGAGTTTAAGCCAAACATAACAATAGATGATGGCTGTGATCTGGTTAGTGAAATTCACAAAAACCACAAAGAATTGATTCCAAATATTATCGGCGGGTGCGAGGAAACAACTACAGGCGTTATAAGATTAAGGGCAATGGAAAAAGACAATGCCTTAAAATATCCTATAATAGCTGTCAATGACAACAAGACAAAGCACTTGGTTGATAATTACTATGGAACAGGCCAGAGCACAATGGACGGAATTTTAAGGGCATCAAACCTTCTTATAGCAGGAAGCACTGTTGTTGTAGCTGGCTATGGAGACTGCGGAAAGGGATTTGCCTTAAGGTCAAAAGGGCTTGGAGCAAAAGTGATTGTCACAGAGATTGATCCCTTTGAAGCAATGAAAGCTGCATTTGACGGATTTGGTGTAATGCCAATGAAAGAAGCAGCCCCATTGGGTGATTTGTTTGTTACCTTGACAGGAGATATAAATGTAATCACAGTTGAGCACATGAAGCTTATGAAAGATGGTGCAATAGTTGCAAACTCAGGGCATTTTGATGTGGAGATTGACCTGAAATCATTAAAAAAAGCAGCAAAAAGCAGGAGGATAAGGCCATTCCTTGATGAATATATGCTTAATGGAAAAAGGATTTATGTTGCAGCAGAGGGCAGGCTTGTTAATCTTGCAGCTGCAGAAGGCCATCCATCCGCAGTAATGAGCTTGTCATTCTGCGGCCAGTCCTTGGCAGTTGAATATTTGATAAAAAACAAGGGAAAGCTTCCTAAAAAGGTAATAATTCTTCCGGACGAAATAGATGAAATAATATCTTTGTTGCAGCTTGAGGCCATGAACATAAAGATAGACAAACTTACTGAAGAGCAGAAGAAATATCTCGAGTCATGGGAAGAAGGAACTTAAATCTGAGTTTTTAAAATAATTTTCTTCATGTAAGTATGCTACTTTCCCTTGTTTTATGATATAACTATCACCATCAAATTTCATAATGGGAATTTCTGGGTGATATATAGAAAAATAAAGTGCTGCTTTTGACTTTGTTCCAATCTCAGGCGGATAACCTGATGGATAACCTGTTTTTTCAATAAGCTTAATATCATCCTTAACACCAAACACTGAATATAAATCATCAAAATCAACTGGAATAATAAGCCCATTATGGATTATATTATGCGATTTTCTATCTAAAACAAAAATACCTTCGTGAGTTATTGCTTCATCAAGTGTATTTTTAACAATTTTAGGATTATCATAAATATTTACAGGAGTATCCATCTTCCCATATATATCTATCCCAGGGTTTCTTATAACGAGCTTATCTTTTTTTCCTTCCTTATTTGAAGTATAATGTTCAAATAATGCTCTTTCAATAAACAAAAAGACAAATGAGTGTTCATGCTGGGGGATTTTTCCATTTTCTTCATAGCTTAATACTTCACCTAGCCTATTAAATGCCATAAACTCATCAGGTTCTATTATGCTATCCACGCAGGAATCTATTGTTCCTCTTGTTTCTCCTATATTTCTTGTTCTTATTTTACCTAAAGTAAGAATTCTTTCCATATTTTTTAGTATATCCATTCCTATATTTAAAATGTATTTTAACAAATTTTTTAAAAAGTTCCAAATAAAAACATTTATATACTTTAATTTAAAATAAATAAGCAATGGTAACTAAAATTAACAAAAGGTTATTGTATTTCTACGGCGAGAACTGCAGGCTTTCGCTTTCTAAAATAGCAAAAAAAATTCACAAGAGCCCGCAGCTCGTTAAATACACAATAAACAGGCTTGAAAAAAACAAGATAATCCTTTTTTATTATACTATTATTGACTATTCATGTTTTGATATGCTGTTATTCAAAGTTTATTTCAAGGGCGGCTGTTCTAAAGGTTCTGAACTAAACTTATTGGTAAAAAAATTAATGGAAAACCCTTATGTGACTTCAATCTATGAAATGGGTGGGCAGTACGATCTCCTTGTTGAATTCATGGCCCAAAATCCCTCAAAATTCAATAAAGAGCTGAAGATGCTGATAAAGGAGAATGAGGAACTGAATAATTATGATATAATCATAAACATTGTTTCCCATATTTACCCCAGAGATTACCTTATGCCAAGGAATAAGAAAGCTAAAGACCTTAATTTCCCATCAGAAATAATAGTTGGTGGAGACAGGGACAAAATTGTTTTAAATGATAAGGAAAAGAGGATATTACTGGCTTTTGTTGAGAACCCAAAAATAAGATTAACTTCAATTGCTTCAAAACTAGATATTAATATAAAGACTGCTATATCAGTAATAAACTCACTGAAGAGCAAGAAAATAATAAGAGCATACAAGTCTGCATTAAACACAGACAAATGTGATTTAATCAATAATATGATTACCCTGAATCTTCATAATATTGAACCGGAAAAGGAAAACAATATATTAGATTTCTGTTTAAACAACCCAAATATTGTAAAGATTAGCAAGACAATCGGTGCATGGGATGTTGAAATAGATGTTGAAACAAGCTCATCAACTGATTTTAGGGAGATTTACCTGAAAATAAGAGAAGAATTTAAGGATGTTATAAAGTCATTCAACAGCTATAGGATTTATAAGGTATTTAAGCACAATTATCTTGTTGATTATTCTTTATGAGAACCTAATCCTTTTTTATAATATGATACTTCTTGAGGACATTTGAATATATTTCAAAGTCTTTTGAATTTCTGAACTGATACTTAACATTCTGGGGCAGTTTTTTGAAAAGCTCGTTAACTATATTCAAAATCTTCACAACGTCATCATCTATTTCACTGCCGTAAGTTTTAAATTCTAGCTCTTTTTCAGGCTCTTCAGGATATTCATTTTTTCTAAAGAAAAAGATTTTATTAAAAAGTTTGCTGATAAAGTTTTCTTTCATTTCTTTTACAATTGGCTTTTCATATTTTGTCTCAGCCTCTTCTGGCTCTTCAAAAAGAATTTTTTCCTCTTCAAAAGTTTTTTTAGGTTTTGCTGAAAATAATTTAAAGAATTTAGCAAAAAAGCCCTCCTTTTTTTCTTCTATAACATCACTTTCCAGTCTTTCATCATTCATATCTATATATTCCTCTGTTGTGCCTTTCTCTATCTGGATTTTTTTCTTGGGTTTTGACTTAAATAATTTCTTAATTTTCTCAGAAAAATTTATTGAATTCTTTTTTCTTATACTACCCACATAATCATCTAACATATTATTGAACTCTTTATTTGCCATTTTTGACCCCTCTATTAATAAAACTTTCAGTTTAAAAACACAAATTAACAAAACTATATAAAATTATCTGTCTTTTTGTATTACTTTAAAATAAAGATTTAGTTAACTACTATTTATAATCTATTGTTGAATAGTTACATAAATTTAAATATGCGTATATAAACAACTATTTCATGAAAGAAAAAAATGCCCAGGTAAGCGTGGAATATGTTATGATTATAGGGTTTGCATTGCTTATCACAATTCCATTAATTTTAATTTTTTATGAACATACAAGAGCTACCAGTGATCAGGTAATATCAAGCCAGGTTGACCAAATAGCAAGAAAAATAACAGATAATGCAGAATCAGTTTATTACCTTGGTGAGCCTTCAAAAACAAGAATAAAGGTTTACATGCCTGAAAATGTAGAAGAAGCTATAATAAGCAACAAAGAGGTCACATTCAGGGTAAAAACACAAAGCGGCATTACAGACATAAGCCATATAAGTTCTGTTAATATTAGTGGAGATATTGCAATAACCCCTGGCATCCATTACATAAGCATAGAATCCAAGGGGGATTATGTATGGTTAAGCACATAAAAGCTCAACTGGCAATGGAATTTGTTTTATTATTAAGTATTTCCTTTTTTACACTTCTTGTTTTTTTAAAAGCAACAGAAGATAAAGTTGATGATTTAAATGATGAAAAAGAATTTGTTCTTGCAAAAGACCTTGCCTACAAAATACAGCATGAAATTAATATTGCAGCACAGGTTAAGTCTGGCTATAACAGGACTTTTTTCATACCAGAAAAGCTTGATAATAAGGAGTATACAATAACCAAAACAAAAGACGGAATAACTATTGCTTTAAAAAATTCAGAGTTTACAGTAAGAATACCTGAAGTTAATGGGACTGTAATCAAGGGAAATAACACAATAAGAAATATAGGGGGTGTTATCTATCTTAACTAAGGCGCAGGTTTTTTCCCTTGATTTAATAATTGCAATGCTTGTTTTTGGGTCAGCTATATTGATATACTACAAAAATATCACTAATCTTTCTGACCAGGATGAGGAACTGCTTGATGATCTTCTTATTGATGTCAAATCAATTTCCAACTCATTAGTTAGCCAAGGTTACCCTTATAACTGGAATAAGGATAATGTAGTCAGGATTGGCATAACTGATAATAACAGATTCAACGAAACAAAGCTTGAGCAGTTTTCAATGATTCCCTACAATGAAGGCAGAAAGCT